>ERZ761584.387-NODE-387-length-14383-cov-5.446817_pt1 | contig 14383 bp, 8 predicted proteins | sample MGYA00512168_ERZ761584 | MGnify/ENA primary metagenome ERZ761584 (study PRJEB28899, sample SAMN03785564) | bioreactor sludge metagenome | biome: EBPR Sludge; feature: EBPR Bioreactor; material: 0.22µm filtered reactor supernatant | place: Saint Lucia: Queensland...
GGATATGACCAACGGCATCCCGACCGAGACCTACGACAAGCTCAAACCCTGGCAGCGGTTCCTGCTCAACGCAACGCCGGCGGGATCGGGCGCGGCGATGGGCGGCGGGCAAGGCGCGGTGATGGGCCTGATCTCCGGCGGACCTGCCGGGGCGGTGGTGGGCGGCGCATTGGGCGGCGGGCTGGGTGGGTTGTTTGGCCTGGCCGCGGATAACCCCATCGCGCAGAAAGCGATCTCCGCGCTGAACATCCTCGACGCGCCGGCGGAGGGAGTAGAAAGAAGCATTGGTCTGGTGGCGCAGTTGGTGAACAGCGCATTGGACCCGAACCAGTACGGGCCGATCCAGGAGATCTTCGACAATCTGCCGGCGGCATGGCAGGCCGGGCACTTCACCGAGAACGTTGCCGATATCGGCAGCCTGAACTATGACCCGATCACCGGGCAGACCACGACCTATGCCTGGGAAGTGACCAACCCTGAGCCTACCGCCACGACCTACAAGCGCGGGCAGTCGCCTTCTTCCCTGATGCTGGCCGAGGCGCGCAAGCGTTTGATCCAGGGCGAGAGCATTGAAACGATCGAGGCTGATCTGCGCGCGCGCGTGGGCATGGCCTACGATGTGCGCGAGGCGATTGGTCATATGATCCTGGACCCGCTGAACGTGGTCGCGCTGGGCGAGAACGCGCTGATCAAAGCCGGGGCGAAGTGGGTGAAGAACGCGCCGCTGCTCAAAGCGGTCGAGACGATTGATGACCTGAACAAGACGCGCAACGTGTTCAACCAGGCCGGCGGGATCGACGTGCTGGGCGAGTACGCGCGCAATCTGCGCATGTTGAAGCCCGCGGAGCTGGCGAAGTTCGCTCCCCTCTCGCGCTTCATTGCCGGGGTGGATGAGGCGGGAAACCTGATCGACTACGCCAACCAGCCCAGGGCGCGGGCGGCGGTGGCAAAGGCGCTGCAGAACGCGATCACCCTTACGCCGCAGAGCAAAGCCAACATTATGACCTACCAGCTCGCGCAGGGGCTGGACGTGCTGATCCACGACGCGGCGGACGTGAGCGAGATCGAACACGGCATCCGGGCGGTGGCGAACATGACCCCGGACAAAGCTGTATCAGGGTTGGACGACGCCAACATGATGCAGTGGTTCGAGAGCGCCGAAGCCCAGCCCGCACCGGGCGCGGTCAAGGCGGCGCTGCCACGGGTGGAAGCGGTGATCACGGCATGGAAGAACGTGCAGGATGCACCGGGCAGACCTGGCGCTGTAACGATCTTGCAACGCGCGGCGGATGCGGCGAGCACGGACGGCAAGAAGCTGGCGATCAATGACGTGATCCGCATGTTTGGCGAGGCGACCAGCAAAGAGGACTTCGAGCGCATCTACCGCGGCATGGCCGAGACGATCCAGGCCAACGTCAACGCGGGGACGGTGGACAAGTCCGTGCTGGCCGAGTTCATGCAGGGCGGGTATGGCAAGTACGCGGAACTGGCACGGATGTTCTATGGACCGGACGGTGTACCCTTCACCCTCGACCAGCTCAAAGCGCGGGTATCTGCTGCGCTGGCGCAGGGGATCGAGGAATACAGCGTCAAGTATTTCGGGGTAAAGCCGCGCGGATGGGCGGAGCGGGCATCGAACGCGGTCAAGAGTTTCCAAACTCTGACCATGCTCAACACCCCCACGTTTGTCGCCAACAACTACCTCAACAACATCCTTACCCTGTCCTGGGATGGGCTAATCGGGGTGTCTTCCAAGCGCGGGCGGCAAGGCTGGCTGCGCGGGATGGGGATTGACGTGGATAAGATGCGCATTGGCATGACCGCCGCCGACCTGGGGACGGTGGGCAAGGAGATCGACAATGCCAAGCGCAGACCGTACCAGATGGGCGAGGAAATCCGCAAGGCGACCAACGCCGGGCAGTCCAGCTTCGAGCGCAAGCTGTCCGAATACGCCAATAAACTGAGCATCTTCCCCCGCCTGGGTGGAGCCATCGAGCGCAACGCCTCGGAGCTGGCCTACTATCACGCCATCCGTCCGTATTGGGATGCGGTATGGACCAGCGGCAAGGGGTTCGACCGCATGGGCAAGGAGTACAAGGTACTCGCCGGCTACCTCGACGGCATCCAGCCGGGCACCAGCAAGAAGATAGAACAGATGATCGCGCGCAGCAAGAGCCGGGCGGAGATCGAGAAAGCTATCTTCAACGGGTTCCAGACCAGCGGGATCAAAGACGCGCTGACGCCGGAGGACATGGAGATATTGCATGTCATCCCCGGACTGGTGGATGATATCGACACGGGATTGAAAGAGGCCAAGACGCCGCAGGATGTGCGCCAGGTGTTCAACACAGCCCGAGAGCGGGTGCTGAAACAGGTGCGCACAGAGACGCGCAAGCAAGCGCGGGCGAAGGCCGAGAAGGTGTTGACCCGGCTGTCGGTGGAAGGTGTCGCCGGCGGCGCGGCGGAGTTTGACGAGGTGATCGACGCGCGCGCTTCCGCATTGATGCAGCACTTCGACCGGATGCAGGCCGTCGCCGATGACATCAACGAGCGCGGTCTGATGGGCAAAGAGCGGGCCGCGGTATGGCAGCGGGCGCGGGCCGAGGAAGATCAGGTGTTCCGCACGTTCGAGGATGACGAAGCCGCGAAATGGTTGGGCATGTTCCAGGCTCTCGGATCCACGGACGCAGAGGGCGCGGCGCTGCTGGCATTATTGGGCGAAGGAAGCCAGGCCACGGGCACGATGGGATTGCACTCCAACTGGCGGCGCTTCTTCACGCAGACGGCGGACGAGTACGCCAACTTCCACGCATTGCCCGACGACATGCCGAAGGCAGAGAAACAGAAGGCATGGGACGATCTCAATACCCGCCTGCTGGACGAATACAATGCGGCCGTGTTGGAAGAAGATCGGATCATGGAGCGCATCGATGATCTGACCGCCAAGCTCTACGCGCGCGGCAAACAGGACTCGACCTATGCTTACCGCGACATGCTCAACTGGCGGCTGTCTCAGCGTGACGTTCGGCGCAAGATGGCGGGAACAATGTCATACTACCGCGGCGGCAAGGTGCCGGCGGGGATGGAAGATTGGGTAGACCCGGCGATCATTGAGAAGGTGCGAGGGTACACGCGCAACGTGCCGCTGCACAAGATCAGCATGATCGAGCGCCAGGCCACGAACGAATGGTTTTACAAGAACGTGTACCGCCCATTGGTGGCGGAGCAGGCGCAGGTCGGGCACGCCACGCAGCCGAAAGCGCCGAAGCCCCCGACCGCGCCGCAGCCGGAGCCAACACAGCCCAAGCCGCTGGCGGGACCAGCGGCGGGCACGCGCCAGCCGACACAGCCGCGCATTGTTGAGACGCCGAAGGCGCAGACCCAGCGCGTTGATCAGTCCGCATTGTGGAAGCGCATCGCCGAGACCAAGCCGGAGATCGCCGGAGTGACGCCGGAAGGCCAGTTCGACGGAACAGCGAAGCTGATGGCGATCAAGTTCATGAAGAAGAATCACCCCGACGCCATGGTGAAGAAGTTCAACGACATCACGCCGGAAGCCTGGGATATCGCGGTGAAAAACGAGGGATTACGCAAAGCAGCGGCGCAGCCTTTGACCGCGGCGGACACGGCTTACCCGCAGGTGGAGCGGCGCATCGATACCGATATGCGGGCGATGTTCCAGGAGTTTTACCAGGAAGCCAAGACACTCGGGCTGACGGATGAGCAGATCCGCGGCGCGCTGCCGCGACTGCTGCGAGACCGCGAGACAAAAGCCCTGACCTACACGGTTTACGAAGCCATGTACAACACGCTGGTCGATCAGGGCAAGACGCCGCACGTCGCCGGTATGGATCTGCGCGGCCTGCACATGACCAACAAAAGCTACGGCGACGCGGTTGGTAACGCTTACATCGCCCAGGTGCAGCGGGTGGCCGATGAAATGGGAATCGGGTTCCTGGCCCGCCGGCGCGAGGGTGGGGATGAGTTTGTCGCCATCAGCGATGACCCAACAAAACTGCAAGCGCAGATGCAGGAGCTATCAGACCGCTTCGAGCGGAGTATAATTGTCGTGGATGGGAGAGAGTATGACGGACTCAAACTTCATTGGGGAATTGCCACAGGAACCGACGCCGAGCGAACCGCCGGCGCAGCCATCGACGCCAGCACAACCGCAAGAAACAATGACGCCGAGTGGAACGCCAGATACGCCGGGCGAGACTACTCCCTCAGTGCGCGTGATCGTGCCCCCGAAGGGGTGGACGTTCGTGAGGGGGAGCCTGCTCAGGGCGCGGGGGCTGATACTGCCGGGCGACCCGAAACCGGAGCCGCAGACGCCGCAGAGTCCGCCGCCTCCAACGGAGAACCAAGACCAGCCGAAGCAATCCCGGACGTAGAGCCGGAGACGGTTGACGCCCTGCCGGACGACACCTATCTGGTGAGCGATGCCGGAGAGGTGGTTGACCCGCGCGACCTGGAGACCGTAGAGCCTGCGCGCCCGCCCGCGAAAGAAGCGGTCACGGGCAATATGCGCGCGTTCATCCGCGGCATGAGCGAGTTTGATGATGAAGCAATCGCCACGGCGCGGGTGTATCAGACAGAGCTTGCCAAAAGCCGCACGGTCAAGGTTCCGCTACCAGAAGGTGGGTTTGAAAAGGTGTGGGAGAATCCGCCGGTCTGGTACAAGGGCCATTACGATTTCTTGAAGGCCGAGGACAAGGCGTACAATCTCGCCAACGCCGGCGCAATCCGGCGCGACAAGCACAAGCCGCGCAATACCAAGCGTGTCGTCCGGTCCAATAAAGCGGGATCGATGCACGGCTACGTCGCCAAAGCAATCGAGTACATCATCCTGAAGAAGAACCCGCCGCGCGATGCCCCGATCCTGGATAGCTGGATCGGCTGGGTGCGCACGCAGATCGCCTACTCCATGACCAACCCGCAGGAGAACTTCAACCCGGAGTTTGCCTGGTGGGTGGGTGAAAAAGATATCGTCCTGGAAACGCTGGACGAGAAGATAAAGACGATCCTGTCTGACCCCGCCGCGACCGAGGACACAGTGACCCGCGAGCTGGGGCGGTACGGGAATGAGATCATCGACGAATATCTGGTGCGCACATCCGCCGCCAACAACCCCGAGGCCGTGGACGTGGACACGCTGCCGAACATCGACCCGGTGGACCTGGAGGAATCAGCCCTGCGCATCGCCGATAACATCGATGAGGCGGAAGCCAAGATCGACATCGAAGAACGGTTCACGCGCACGAAGGACGACTTCGTGCGCGCGGTAATGGAAGCGATGCCCGACGATGGCGACCTGGTGGTAGACCTGGTGGACAGCCTGGCGCGCAACTTCAACCCGGATATTGACAGTCAAGCGTTTTATGACCGCATGGGGTGGAGGTTTGGCGGGGAGTACGCGGGGGAGGAAGGGCTGCAGAGGGCGGCGCCGGATACGCCGGAGTTCAAGGCGTGGTTTGGGGATAGCAAGGTGGTGGATTCAAGGGGCAATCCCATCACGGTTTATCATGGATCGCAGTTTGTAGACTTTACCGAGTTTAAAGGATCGAAGGACAGCGGTAATAATCTGTATGGGAAAGGATTTTATTTCACCACCTCAACAGAAGTTGCCACCGGCTACACAGCAAAAGGGCTTAAATACGATTGGGCAATTAGCGGGAGGAATAGCGTAGAGGTAGAGAAAGAGCTGATCCGTAGGGCAGTTGATAAACTTCGCGTGCTTCCTCCTGATTTCGAGTATTACGCGCAGAACCACGAAAGAGTGATACCAGAATGGTTTGAAAAGTGGGGAATCAAGGTTGATGATTTGGTAGAAAGACAAGGCAGGCCGGGAATATTCCCAACCTATCTATCAATCCAAAACCCGCTTGACATACGCACCAAGCAAGGGGTAGTAGAATTTCTATACAATTTGTCCTTAAATTTGTCGGAAAAAGATTTCTTCTCCAAGTTTAATTTCTCTGGGAAGCAAAGCCTTAACCAAATTGTAGATACAATCCCCGACAACATTCCCGAAAAGTGGCTAGATAATGCATTGGTATCCACTCAATCGCTATCAGACTTAGCCAAACTTACAGGGCACGATGGGATTGCCCACACCGGAGGACGCTATTACGGCACAGACGATATAAGCCATGATGTTTATATCGCGTTCAAACCCGAGCAGATCAAGAGCATAAACAACCGCGGCACCTTCGATCCATCCAACCCGAACATTCTGCAGCGCGGCTTCAACGTTCCCGAAGGCCGGCAGGTTGACGGCCTGACCACCTTCACCGAGCAGGGCCGCGCATTGATGCGCATCTACAAAGCGACTGACCCGACCGCCGCGGCGCACGAACTGATCCACGGCATTACCCCGCTGATGAAGCAGGCGGACGCCGACCTGCTGCGCGGTGATCTGCTGGCGGATATGAATCTTCCCGAAGACTGGCACACATCGATGGGCTATGTCGGCACAGGGGACCAGCTTTCGCCGGTGCACGTCGATGCCTACGAGCGGGTGAGCAATGCCTTCTCGCGCTACCTCGCGGACGGGCAAGCGCCGACGCCTGGACTGCAAGGGCTGTTCTCGCGGATGAAGAACTGGATGCTGTCGGTCTACAAGCGCATCGTGGGCGGGGATCTGGACATTGAGATCAGCCCCGAGACAAGGCGGATGTTTGATCGGTGGGTGAGTGGGGAAGAAGCGCCCGCACCAGACGCCCCCAGGCCAGAACCGGACCCGGAAATCGCGCCGGAAGTGCAAGCCGCGAATAACCTGGAGCTTCCTACGCAGGCTGAAACGTCACTTTGGGACGCCCCCACCCAATCCGGGCTATTCACCGCCGAGGACTTGCCCCTGTTCAGCGGCACAGCGATGCGCGCACAGGCTGAGACGTTCGCGCCGAAGCCAACGGGCGGGCAGGATGCGTTGTTCAACATGGCCGAACAACTGCCGACGATTGAGGCGCGGCAGGCGGGGGACGCGGCGATGCCAGAGGGCGGGTTGTTTGGGCAGGAGGTGCAGGCACAGCCCGCGCAGGTTGTCGAGACGCCGGCGGCACAGGCTCCGCGACTGGAAGCGGAACCCCAGCAATTCGGGGCGGGCGCGACCTATGTACACAAGTTGAAGAAGCCCATATTGGGGATGGAGTCTATCAATTATTGGTTCGGGAATGGGCCAGAGCGATTGCTGAAAAAGGGCGAGAGAATACTATCTACCCGCGTCTACGCTCCTGGCGGCGACACAAGCCACAAGGTTTACCGCGTCTCGATAATTGAGCGAGAGACGGGCGAGCTGTACGCGATGGCCGAGAAGGGCGAGTTGACACAAGGAACAATGGCGCAGGTCGATCTTATCTTTGACAAGATGGACGACTCGGACATTGAACGCAACGCCGGGCTTAATAACTTCGCGCGCCGCCTGTGGGAAGGGTTCAACAACAAGCGGAAAGAACGCAAGGGTTACGGCGGCCTGCTATTCCGCCTCTCCCAAGACGCCACCCCCGCCCCCCTCGACGCGCGCGACCTGCCGGTTGGCACGGTGGACCAGATGGCGCCGCCGCCCACGGACGGCGCCATGCTGGAGATGCTGCGCGACCGCATCCTGCCGATGCTCGACCGGGCAGAGGGCACGCTGGCGGCGGACGCCACCAGGGGCAACAAGCTCTTTTACTTCGAGAACCTTGACCCCGAGATGCGCAAGCAACTGCGCGCGTACATGGGCAAGGTCGGCGGGCAGATGGGCGACGCAAAGCTGGCGGCGCTGCGCTACGGCAAGGCCAAACGGGATTTCGCCTTGCTGCCATACGAGCGCCGCTATAACGCCGACACCTTCCTGCAAGGCATCATGCCTTACGAGTTTTGGTACACCCGTTCTATGATGAATTGGGCGGTACGGGCGATGAACAAACCGCAGATCATCGCCAACTATATGCGCTTACAGCAGTTCTTCAACGAGCAGCAGCAGCGCGGCGGGTTCCCGACGCGGTTGAAGAAGAAGGCGTTCGTCCGCCTGCCGTTTTTGCCGGAGTGGATGGGCGAGGGTGTGTACATCGATCCTTACAAGCAGATATTCCCATTCCTGCAACTGACCGGCCCATTTGAGCGCATGTACAGCCAGGAGAACCAGGCCATCCAGCGGGCGACAACGCTCCTGCAGCAGCAGGTCGAGGACGGCACGCTGGACGCAAGCGAGGCGCAGCAGGCAATCCAGTCACGGAGCGGGCTGACCTGGCAGGAAGCATTGGCCCAGGCCAAGAATGAGATCGACGCCGATGTGCAGAACCCGGTGGACTTTGCGTTCATGATCTCGGGCGCGTCCCTGCCGGTCAACATCCTTTGGAAATATATGCACGGCAGACAAGACGAGATCAGCCAACTACCTTCGACGCGCCTGATCCAGAACGTCACCGCGCCGCTGGGGATCGGCGGTCCCAGGGGCGTGAACCTGGAGGCGGGTATCCGCAACATGGCCGGGCTGCCGGAGGTGGATAGGTTCGAGGATTACCGCGTGGACCGGATGCTGGCCGGCATGGCGGCGGACGGGGATATCAGCGCGGAGGATGCGCAGCGGGCGATGATCGACCGCGAGGGGCCGGCGTTCGAGATGGCGCAGCGCAAGGTAAGCGCGATGGGCACGGCGCAGTATTTCGGCGCGCCGCTGGCCCTGGACTTCTTCCCCGAGGGAGAGCAGGACTTGCGCGCTTTGCGGGATGTCTACGGCAAAGCCTACGAGAGATACAAGGCTGGCGACAAAACCGCGCTGACCAAGTTCTTCGACAAGCACCCCGAGTACCAGGCGCGCATGGCATCCTTCCAGGAGCCGGATGAAAGACTTAAGCGGTTCCTGATCTCCGAGGTGTGGGAGCGGTACAATGCGTTACCATCGATCCACAAGCAGCAGGTGAGGGAACAACTCGGGGCGACCTTCACCGACGCTTTCCTGTCCAAAGAAACCCGCAGTTATGACAGCATCCAGCCCGAAACCCTGGCGACCTGGGCGCGGGCGATTGGAACAGATGACTTACCCAACCGCACCCCGGACACGCCGCAGATCGGGCTGAAGCTGGCCCCGGCGGAGACGGCGGCGGCGGTCGAGCAGTACAACGCCGAGGCGGACCGGCTGTTCCCTGGCATCGGGCAATTCCTGGCATCGTTCTATCAGATGCCGCAGGAGCAGCAGGACGCGGCGCGCAAGCAATACCCGCAGATCCAGGCGTACTACACTTGGAAGAATCGCTACCTGGCGGAGCATCAGCAGATCATCCCCTGGGTGACGAGCGAGAAATCCGAGTTGTTCGGCCTGCCCCAAGACCTGCAGGCCGGGGTATACACCTACCGCGCCCAGCGGGAAGAACTGTTCCCGAACATTGACCAGGTGCAGGATGGGTACTACCAGGAAGGGATCGACCAGAAAGCGTACCTGAAACAACACCCGGAGCTGCGCGAATATTGGGACTGGCGCAAGGCAATGGCCGCGCAGTCGCCCAAGCTTGCGCCGTACATCCTCAGCGACCAGGCACTGCAGAGCGCGATCCTCAACAACCGCGGCTCAGGGTTGAGCAGCGAGGCAATGGCGGCGCTTGACCCGGTGACGACCAAGCACTTGCTTGCCTTCTTCTACGCGCGGGAGCCTTTGCGCGCCGGCGTGATGGGAGACCTTGACGACATCTGGCAGGCGGAGGGGCAGCCATACGGGGACATCGACGTGTGGATCCAGAAAGCGGTGAAGCCGGCGCTAACGGGTTATTGAAAATCCGTCCTATTGGATGTACACTATAAATCAACGACCGGCAATCGACCGCGCCCAAAAGGCGCGGTCGTTTTTGTTAACAGCAGGAGAAGATGATGACTGAAATGGTACAGACCTCTGGCGCACAAGGGGAAGGGAAGGCCACTCAACCCCCTGTCCAGGCCCCGGCAACCGCCGTCCAGCCAGTTGCGCAAGATCCAACAGCTACCGAAGATCCGATCGAGAAGCGTATCCGCGAAGCCGAGGAACGCGCGTTCAACCGAGCGCGCAGCTACTTCGACAAAAAGACCGGCGCCGCTGTCCAGGCCCAGGCCCCCAGCGAACCGCCAGCCGCCGCGGTTACTTCTCAGACCCAGCCTCCAGCACCGGCGCCGGAGCAAGAGCAGAACCCGCTTAATGCGGTCGCCAGCGAGATCATGGACGACGAGGGGATTGACATCCTCGACGATGACCCCGAAGCCAGAATGATCGACTGGACGAACAAAGCCAGCGTGCGCCGCACGCTGATCAAAGCTCTTGAATCCAAGCGCCAGCGCCAGGCCGCCGGAAGCCTGCCGTTGACAGGCGGGACGCCAGTGGCGAACCCGATTGCCAACATCAACGACCCCTATGAGTTACTCAGCGGGGGCTTCAAAGACAAACGGTAGGAGCTGACAAAAATGTACACCTTAGCCCAGCTCGCCAAAGTCGAAACCGACCGGATGCGCAAGGGCGTCATGATGAACATCCTCCGGGATGCGAAGGTCATGGAACTGCTGCCCTTTGAAAACGTTGACTCGCTGACCTCCCAGGCCTTGCGCGTGCGCACCCTGGGGACTGGCGGCGCGTTCCGTAAGATCGGTGGATCGTACACCGAATACACGGACGCCGACGTTGAGGCCGTGTGGGAATCGGTTTACGGTTTTGGCGGAGAAATCAAGTTCGATAAGGTCTTTGGCCTTATCAAGAACACCATCGTTGACCCCAAAGTCTTCCAGACGCAGATGAAGCTCAAAGCGATGGCGCTGCAGTGGAATGACTACTTCATCAATGGCGACCACGCGACCGATGCCGACGGCTTTGTCGGCTTGAAGGTCCGCGTCGCCGGGATGCCCTCGCGCCAGTCGATTGCGATTGGCGACAGCGACAGCCTGGACGTGACCGCGAGTGTCGCCAACGCCCGCAAGCTGATCGACACCTTTGATCAGGCCATGCACTACTGCAACGGCGGGAACTGCAACGCCATCTTCCTGAACGAAGGTCTGTATCTCGGGTTCGCCCGCGCCCTGCGCTACGTTCAGGCCAGCGGCGGAAACCTGCTTTCGACAACCAAAGACTCCTTTGACCGTGAGATCGTCGCCTACAAGGGCGTGCCCATGATCGACATGGGGTTGAAGAAAGACCAATCGACCCAGATCATCACCGACACCGAGACCGCCCTGGACGCGGCTAGCGATGCCACCAGCGCGTACTTCACCTCGTTCAATATCGAACAGGGTATCGTCGGCATCCAGCTAAACAAGCTGGAAGCCTACGACCCCAACGGCGGTAAAGAACTGGCGACCGCGCCGGCGACCATGCTGCGCGTGGACTGGTGGAACGGCCTGGCCGGGTTCGGTTCTTATGGCGTGGTTCGGGTGTCCAACATCAAAGCCGCGTCGAGCTGGACTTAGGAGGTTTGACATGCCTGTCCGCGATTCTTCTCTGATGATGCGGTTGACCAGCGACGGCGCCCTGCTTGTGGCCGCAGCGCTTACCGCCGTGGATATCGAAGGCACGCTGGCGAAGGGCCTGGCGCTCCAGGTGAACTGCCCCACGGCGTTTACCGGGACTTCCCCGATCCTGACCGTCAACGTGTACGGCGACACCGATGCTTCCTCGGGCTGCACGTCCGACGACACTTTGATCGCCTCCAAGACCATCACTGCTTACGGGGAATACATCATCCCGATTTCCACCCCCAAGCGCAGCATCATGGTCAAACTCGATGTGACCGGGACTTCCCCGAACTTCGGCGCCGTCGAGGTCGGGCTGGTCGAAAACGTGGGCCAGGAATGGACCCGCGGGGTAGAGTTCCACTAAAACGCAGCGCCCCCTCTCGGATGACCGGGAGGGGGCGCGAAAGGAATTATGAAAAGCGTCGCCATTGTTGGGTTTTATGATCTGACCCTTCCCCAGCTAAAGGAATCACAGGCGGGGGAAGTTTGGCTTGCCAACCACGGCATGATGATCATGGGTGGGAAGCAGGTCGAACGCTGCACCCGGCTCTTTGAACTGCACAAGCGGGACTGGTTCACGCGCAAGGAGCTGCCATCGCATAAGCAGTATTGGGAATACCTGACCCAGCCGCACGAATACCCGATCTATCTCCAGGCCCCGGTCGCCGAGATCCCCAACAGTGTCATTTATCCATTTGACGCAGTGTGCGCCGACCTGTTCCCGCACCTGCTCAGGCGCTACAAGGACGGGCTGGAGCGGGAAGATATATTCCTGACTTCTTCCGCTTCCCTGATGCTGGCGCTGGCGATCCATGAAGGATATGAGCGCATCGAGGTTTACGGGATCGGCATGGAGACCGAGACCGAGTACGCTTACCAGCTTCCGGGCTTCACGTACATGATCGGGCTGGCGAACGGGCGCGGGATCGACGTGGTGCAGATGGAGGACAGCCCGATTTGCAAGGCCGAGGTTTACGCATACACTGCCATCCCTTACGTGACGCTGGAGCGCCTGCGCGAACTCGCGCCGGCGTATGCAAGCGCCGAGGCTGAGGCGCGCAAGGTTGGGTTAGAGGCCGTCGCACGACACAACAAGGGGGAAACAACGGACATGGGCCTGGCGCAAAAAGCGGCGGACCTGGCGTCCGCGCATACGGGGGCAAGCGCGGCGCTAAAAATGCTGATCGAGCAGGACAGCCAGTACATGAGCCGGCAGGCGTTCGAGATCCAGCGCCGGCGCTTCTATGTGGACTGCGAGAACTTCAAGGCCAAAGTCAACGCACTCAGCGGACAGTTCACCGAACTGCTGCGGCGCAATAAACAGAGCGAGGCGCGCGCGGCTTGGGCCGAATATCTCAACGCGCGGGCATCGATGCACGCCAACAGCGGCGCGGTGCAGGTGTTGGATCATTTGATGCACGAATGCGACCTGCTGAAACCAGATCACAAGATCGTACTCACCATCGAGGACGCATGATCTACGTCTACGGCTGCAAGGAACACAAGGACGTGCGGGTCCAGGTATCGCACTCGATGATGAGCAAGGTGATCGTCTTCTGCCCGGTGTGTAAATGCAACCGCCACATGCACCGCATTCCACAGAGGACGCGGTTTTATATCAACCCCGGCGAAGTGCTGCTGGACAGGCTGGACACACAGTACCGGGAGTACAGAGCGAGGAAACGATAATGCCACAGACCAAAGAAGAACTGCTTCACGAAATCGATGAACTGAAAAGCCAGATCCGCGAACTGACCGAACAACTGGCGGAGCGCAGCGCCGTCGCCCGCGGGTCGAGCGAGGCCGGGTATCTGTTCACCACCCGCAATCCCGCCTACAGCGGGACCGTCTACGGCGTGCGCTTCGAGAGCGGCCGCGGGTTCCTGCCCAAGTCGCGCAAGGACGCCGAGCGCACCGCGCGCAAGATTGTCTCTGACTTCGGCTACGAGATGAGCGAGATCACATCCGACCAGTTTGAGGCCATGCCCGCCACGCCCGCCGCTGGCAATGAACGCGCGTTCGTGGAGAAGATCAGCACGCAGCGGATGGTCGCCGCGCAATGAACCGCGAAGACCTGGCGCGGATGTTCGCCGAGCGCGGGTATACACTCGGGTACGAGATCGGCACCGCCTCCGGGTTGTTCGCGGAAACGTTACTCAAAGCAAACCCAGGGCTAACCCTGTTCTGTGTTGATCCCTGGATGCGGTACGAAGGCTATGACCAGATGTGGGGCGCGAACCTGGAGGACTGCTACCGCGAGGCCAAGATACTTCTCGCGCCTTACTCCGCCATCCTCTTGCGCATGAACAGCGAACAGGCGGCGGAGGAAGTGGCGGACGCCAGCATTGATTTTGTCTACATCGACGCCAACCATCACTACGAATGGGTAAGCCGCGACCTGGAATTGTGGCACGCGAAGGTAAGGCCGGGCGGGATCATCTCTGGCCACGACTACCACAGCATGAATCATACCTGCGGGGTCAAGCAAGCGGTAGACGACTGGCAGGCGCGGCACAAGTATAAGCTTCACATCCTGGATGATCGATATCACTCCTGGTATTACGAGAAAGGAACGCCATGAGCGTAAAAGCACACACATTCACCATTGCGAACGGCGCTACAGACAGCAACATTGTCGATCTGGATAACCGCTCGTTGATCGGTTTCCGCTTCCCGACCATGACCGGCACAAGTTTGACGATCAAGGAATCGGACGGCACGCCGGTATCGCTGGGCGACGAAAGCGCGGCGATTACGATCAGCAACCCCAGCGGGCGCTCCGTGCGGTTCTATCCGCTTTTTGGGATGCGCCGGGTACAGCTCGTCTCCGGCGGGGCTGAGGCCGCGGAGCGCACAATCCAGGCCTTGACCGACGATTACACGGGTTAGCAATGCTACTCGCAACCGCGATCTACGAGGTCGGCAAGAAAGC
>ERZ761584.388-NODE-388-length-14347-cov-3.365799_pt1 | contig 14347 bp, 13 predicted proteins | sample MGYA00512168_ERZ761584 | MGnify/ENA primary metagenome ERZ761584 (study PRJEB28899, sample SAMN03785564) | bioreactor sludge metagenome | biome: EBPR Sludge; feature: EBPR Bioreactor; material: 0.22µm filtered reactor supernatant | place: Saint Lucia: Queensland...
GCTTCGAGCAGCTGTACCATGCGCTTGTAGATCGGCGCCGTGCCAGCAGCGTTGTCCAGGTCAAGATAGGTAACAGCATCAACAGGCTTGAACGTGCCACCAGCGGCGCGAACAGCAGCTGTTGGAACCATCATCTTAACACTTGGACAAATGCCCGCGACCTGAATCCAGCCGTAGTAGGAAGGAGGAATCGAGGTGCTGACAACAATGCCGCCAAGCGCTGACAGATTCGCAGTCGCCGGAATCTTCACATTTTGCAACATGCTTGTACCGTCAGTGAAGACGTGACACGCAGCGTCGCCGACTGCAAGCGTAGTAGCGCTCTCGTCGTTCTGGACCCAGCGATAAACTTCACCATTCTCACCGTAGCGAAGTGCACCGACGCCTTCAACGTCGCTGGACTTGCTGTCCGTGAGCATTGTAGAAAAGACCTGTTTCATGAAAATCTCCAAAAAAGCATTCGAGAAAAGAAACCAACGAGCCGATCAGCTGTACTCAAGTGTACAGACGTCCGTTCCGACGCGGCTCAAAGCAGATCATGTTACATCGGCAAATGATCCAAGCCAGGCGCTCAAGCTGGCGCGGAATGCCCTGCCAGGGGGTCATCGTGAACCACAACATCGGATCGTATCGAACTTCGATACTGCCTGAGTTGAGGAACAGCAAGTCGCCAGCGGTGCCACCAGTCATGTTCGGCGTCCACATGAAGTCGGCGCCATTGTACTTGACCGTCTTGAAACCGAGGTCGAGCAGCTTCTGGTTGCCCACGAACTGGATCTGGTCGAGACCGAACGCGCAGTACAGCTCAAACAGTTCCTTGGGTCCAAAGATGCCGTCGACGTAGCTCTGCTGGTTGCAGACCGTGTTGTAGAAGGAGTCCATGTTAAGAATCAGGTTCACTTCCTTGTTGGCTGTGAACTGTTTGTAACGCGGGCTCCACCAGGTATTGCCTGCATCAGGCAGGTCACTGGTATAGTTCGTCGGACGTGCGAGCCGGCCATACGTACCAGTGGCTCGTGTAGCGCTAGGTGGGACAAGATCGTTAAAGCCTTGCATCTGCTTGGGTTGTCCAGCAGCAGGCGCACCTTCGTCAGTCCTGTGAGTGTTCCAAAGACGGGTCTCAAAGGTCTGTTTCAGGCCATCTCGCGCTCGTTCCAGCTTGCGCTGAACGTAGTCGACGAGCTTGTCAGGACCACGGTTGGCGACGTCGTCAAGAAGGGTTCTCTGGATATGAATACCGATGTTGCGGAAATCGAAGATCGCCGCTGTGTCGGTTTCATTCTCACCCATGTTGAGCACAGTGCCCTTCTGGATGTCCTGAGTGTCGGGCAGATCATACGTGACCTGCTTGGAGATCAGATCTCCACCCTCCTGGGACTTCAAGCAACCTTTCTGCTTCAACCAAGCCCAGCCCACGGTTGCTTCCAGGATCTGGTCTTGTACCATACCACTGAGACGATGCCACGTCTGCGTGGCAGCATTGTCAATGGTCAGTGTGTAAGTAGGGAGTGTAGCCATTTCAAATCCAACCTTTCAAAAGATAGCTCAGTGCCATCAGCTAGCTCACCCGCCATACGCCTGAGCCTCTTCGTCGCTGATCCAAGCACGCTCGGAATTAGCGTCGAAGTAACTCTTTAGCGACTGGCGAGCAAGATCGTTGATAGCCTGTGCCGTGTGACTTTCACCTTTCACAGCCGCAGGCCTCGCCGATGTATTCGTCGGGCGCTCCAACTGAACACGATTCTGCTTCGGAACAAACTGCCCAGACTTTGCCTTTGCGAGGAGATAAAGCTCCTCAGCGTCAAGACCAACGTGCTGCTGGGAAAGCTGCATCATCTTGTCCTTGAAGTTCCAAAAGTCAGGATACTTCTTGGCAACCTGTGCAACCTTCTCGCGCGTCTGCTCCTGAGTAAAAGTCGTAGCAGTCTGCTCGATATTTCCGAGCCGATCCTCGAGTGGCTTGGTCTTCTTGGAAAGAAATTCATCAAACTTCTTTCCAACTGAGCTCAAAATCATGCCCAGGAATTGCTTCTTGGACATTCCTTCGAGCTGGTCTTCGTCGAGTTCTTGGTCAGGTTGCTGTCCAGCGCCAGAAGATTGCGGAGCCGGATCATCTCCAGCATCCTCAATCACTCGCACCTTCTTACCTGCTTGACGAGCACGCATCACGGCAACGAGTTCTGGATCTTTCATGATCTCAGCAAGAATCCTTGCACGTGTCTGCTCCTCTGTTGCTGTCGTAAGACGACGAACCCGCTCACGTTCGATTTCGTTTCCGGAATCTTCGTGGCCAGTATCATCGCCACCACTACCGCCAGAGAGCCCTTCGGCTCCGTCAAGTCCTGAATCGCCACCAAAACCAAATCCACCAGGCATCGGCATCGTAACCTCACTTTACTGAATTTGCAGCGACAACAGAAGCACTTGCTTCTTTGGAAGGTTGGTGCTGCTTCATGTCCGAAAGGACTTGTTCACGTCTAAAGATCCCTTGAATCTTACGCCGGATCAAATTGAGCGAGCGGTCGATCAAACTCCTATCGACAGCTGTGATATTAAAACCGCCAGCCTCACTAGAGGTCTCAGCTCTAGAAAACCAGCGACCATTTAGCTTGTAGAAAACGACCTTGATCTGAGAGTCCTTCTCGAGTTCTTCAACGCTTGGAGTAGCGGAACGAGGGTCAGTCATCTGAAGACCCTTCTTCTCCGCATCTGTCTCACAGAGATCAATCGAATACCCGATATTTGTGCGTTTTGACTTCATAATACCTCTTAACCTAACTCGACCTAGTCAGTGAACGTAGGGCTGTAAAGCCCCTTAGACGTCAGATACTGATTAACTTCCTTTCGGGAGCTAAGCAGTGGACTACCTCCAGGCTCAGCGTGCTTGAGTCTAATGGGCTTAAACACAGGCACCGCACGCTCATGCTTAGAAGCCAATCGACCCGCCTCCACCTCCACCTTGTCCAGCAGACGCCACCTGCCCGGCACCACCTCCACCCATACCTTGCTGGGGTGAGATGAATCCTCCACCGCCCTGACCTTGCCCGCCACCGAGAGGAATCGCCGTCGCTTGCCCCGTTTGCAGCGCCGCTTGGAAAATACGGGAGAACTCTGGGTCATTGAAAGCTCCAACTAAGAACTGAATTGCCTCTCTCGGATCTGCCATCGGGTCTTGCCTGAGCAACTGATACAACTGCAGAGCATTCATCTTTCTCTGCTGCAAGCTCAGTGGCTGGTTCATCGAGAACCCAACCTCATAAGCATAGCTGCCCTTGATATCCTGTCCAGTCACTGTCACCCACTGCTGTTCTCCATTCTGACCGAGCACAGCAAGTGGCTGAGGACTTGTCCAGAACTCCCAACAGATCGGATTGATAATCCTAAACAAATCTCCATAAAGGTATGCGATTTTCGCCTGCCTGCGATCCATCCTTATGTTACTGGCCTGACTGACAATGCTCGCTTCAGTTGCCGATCTTCGGCTACTCTGATTGAACTCACCCATTTGGTTAGAGCTCAGGCCAACCAACTCACGCGCGTCTCGTCGCACACTTTCAGTCTCAAGCATCGCTCCCTGATCTGCCTGCGGATTGAACGGCACTATACGATTAGCGATAGGCTGTCCATCTGTGCTCTTTCTGACCTTGGCGACCATGCCAACGTCAGCCGAAAGAAAGCTCTCCTCGTTCGTGTCGTCACTAAACATTCCCTCTTCAATCAGGAATTTCAGGACTCTCGACCTGCGATGCTTCTGGTTCTGGAGCGCAATGTCTGAAAGTTCGAGCTGGCTAGAGATAAGGTACGCTGCATCGCTAGTAACCCAGAAATTTCTTGCTCTGGGCACAAAAGAAACGCTCGCAAAAGGCAGTCGATTTTCAAGCTGGAGATAGCAACGCTCATTTCTGAGGAAGCTCTCGTGTCCATTGGCGACGACGAGGACTTTTCCAGTTCGCTTGTCATGAATCTCCCAGAGTTCTACGAACTCGGCTGGAGCGCGCCCGAGTGGAGTAACCGAGACGAGAGTCCTTCCCATCTCCCGTACTCGATTACTCGACTCATAACTGGCGACGAAATCTGCCATCGAGAGCGTTGGCTTCAGTCCCCGAGTGGAATACTTGATGTCAGCTTTCAGATCGTCAATATGTCGAATCACCCGGTGAGCACACCAGTAAGCATCCTCGATCTCGCTCGTTCCCCAAGGAACCACGAAGTCATGTGGGAGGACGTTCTTGACCCAGGGCATTCCCGGTCGCACGTTCGTGTTGTACTCGATTCTGGTTCCACGCTTGTCAAACTGCGTTACAGACGATCCGAGAGTGGTCTGATAAAGCGCTCCAAAGTCGTTCTGTGGGTCCCAACCGAACTCAGAGTCATAGCCGACTTTGAGAATTCCGCGTCCCCAGAGATAAGCTGAGACTACGGCAGCTTCGACTTCTTTCCTGATCTGTAGTTCGTCTAGCAGGATGTTATCCACAGTCTCCTGCATTCGTGCGCCTTCAGAGGACTCCATTCTCCTAGCACGCACAGTAACGTATGGGTAGGGAACGGTCAGGCTGCTAAGCATAGCGTCGCCAGTCGCTACGATCAGGTTAGGACCAGCGTGGGCATTGCTCTCGTCACGATTATAAAAGAGCTTCTCAAGTCTTGCCCAGAGATTCTCTCGACCGTACGTCTGACGGAATTCGAGCGCTCTGTCAATTTCCTCAAGCCACTCTTGTGGTGAAAGTTCTTTCATTTTGTGCCTTTAATGCTCAGTGCCTCGTGCTCAGTGTGCCAAACGATCCAGCAGGAACTTCATGACAATCGCAGCAAGAGAGCTTCCGATGATACTCCAGATCAGAGCCTTACCTTCACTAACGTCGAGACGAGAAGTAAGACGACGATTCTCAGCTTCGGTGGCGTGAACATCAGCTTCAAGTCTCTCCAGAGATTTCTGGATGTTCCTGATTTCCAGTAAGATGACTCCTCTGTCCTCGGACCAAGGGCAACCTCCTGCGGTGCAGTCAGGTGACCTCCTTCTGAATGACTCTTGATCTGCTTCGCTGTCCTTGTCATCTGAATGTCTCCTTGGTGGCATAACAAAGCCCTCTTTTACTGTAAAGGTGCGACTGGAACTACAACCTGCTACCTACTCCTCAGACGTCCCCGATCCAGTTTCGGCTTCAATCTTCGATTTCAGCTCAGTGATCTGCTTGTCTGCTCGACGCTTGTCAAGGACAGCACCGCCACCAAGGAACAAGCTAACTGCCCCCACACCAAGTCCAGCATATTGTCCGAGCAACGGACCGACTGTAGAAGTCAGCAGCTCTCCGACCTTCTGTTTCAGCGCATCCTTGGCGTCGAGATTCTGGAAACCAATCTCGTACTGAGTCACGACACCCTGAAGCTCAGAACGAAGCTCGTTTCTGCTCAACATCTTGTCAGGATGCAGAGGTGACTGTGTTCGAGATTCACAGCCAAGAAATCCCACGAAACCAACCGATACAGCAACCGCGAGCGTCTTCCAGCGGTTGTGATCGAGAATGGTCTTGTAAGACTGTGGAAACTTGTCGAAAAGCTTGTTTATGAAATCCATAAGAACTCCACAGTTAAGTACGAGCAATCTGCGGCATCAAGGCACGCTGCAAGCCGAGACTTGTGCCAGAAGACTTTGCATACACAGCGATCTCAGCACAGCCGTCAACAAGCACAGAGATGTGTGCAATCTTGCTGGCTGCCAGTGTATATGCAGGATTTGGAAATGCTGAGTCGATTACGACGTTTGATGAGTTGATGTCGGAGTCTTCGCCGACTACTATATAATCAACACCAGCAGTCTTAGCAGCGCCAGTAGAGCCTGCAGTAGTACCACGTGCGATACGAAGATTGGTGAGTGCGGCAGCACCACTGTTAAGCAGTTCCAGCAGCACATAACCAATCTTACCAGCAACAGGAACTGTACAGACTAGTGTCCAGTTAGTATCAACTGCAACAGCAGCTTCAGCGTAAACTGGAACAGTCTGCTCTCTTGATAGAATAGCACCCATTTCGACTCCTTTGTTTGTCGATTATCTTCGACTGAAAATCTGTCTGGCTGATCCGCTTCCAACTGAGTACGTTACCACACGACGACTTGCTACAGCATAATCGATCAAGCCAGCTACTGTAGCGGCGAGCATCGCGCGTCCTGAGTCACCGGGGTGAACAGTATCAGAGATCATCGCAGTCATATTTGCGTTCGGCCCGGTACCTTTGAGCAGTTGATACGCCTCAAGCGCAGACGTAGTTCCAGCTGCCAGCGCTCCACCGACGTTCAACATCATTGTGTACGGAGCACAGTCAAGCGTGACTTCGTAAATGGCTTCACCAGCCGTTTCACGAGTCATGTTCGTGTTGAAGTAGATAGTGTTGTCCGACTGATACGGAGTACACAGGACGATATTCATGTTCGGGTTAGCCGCACGACAGATATCAACAAGTGCACGTGTGTCAGCCTTGTACTGCGCTTTAGTGCGTTGGTTGTCGTTCTGACCAAGCGCGATCCACACGGTATCAGTTCCCATGAACGTATAGAGTTGCGTTCTTGAGTACTGATCCCAGTTGGCAAGATTTGCCCAATCCTGCATCTTGGTCCCACCCATGCCCATAAAGTGTGGCATGAGACCGTTACCAGAAGTCAGCTTGCTGGTAGTGACAACCTTTCCACCAACCAAGCGGAGTTTCTTACCGGTGTAATTCGTGCTAGCAGTGCCGACGATCTGCACACGCGGAACCCATCCGATAGCCCCTGTGTAAGCCTGTGACGCAACATCTTTTGTACTGCTAGAGAATGTTCCAGCGGTCCCAGCAGCGGACAACGCTGCGTTAGTACCGTAGTCAGCACGAGCATATGAAGTCGTGCAGCGCATTCCAAAAGTCGGCCAGCCATCTGCTTCATTGTACCATAACGCACCATAAGTAAGTGCTTTGTTCTGGTACCACGGTTGGTTCCTGAAACCAGTAGATGAATAGTCAGCTGGCTCGTCGCACTGAGCAACGCCATAAATTGGTGCAAGTGCATTGATGCTACTGTCGGCACCACTTGTTCCAGCACCATTGATGATCTTGCCGTAACCAACACCACCAGGAGAGAAACACCATGGTCTGGTGTCTCCACTACCACTATATGCTCCACCGTCAGTGAACCATGCACCCGTGTTCCAGAACGTCATTGAGGTGCTTCCAACGCCAAAGATACCGTTCTTGTACTTCAAAAAACGCATCAAGTACGGAAAGAATGGTGAGTTGTAAATGGAGTCACCATGGACAGTGAAAACCATGCGGCCACTCAACATCCTGAATGCAATATCAAGATTTCCAGCAACGAAAGGCACTTCCATTAGTAGCTCCCTTCAACTGCTCCAGCAACCCAACTAGGTGCAGTCTGATTTCTTGCTGTCCCGTAATAATCCTCAAACACGCCAACCACTGGACGTGCTAGTGTCTTCGCGGCACTTGCTGTAGGAACCTTGTAGAGAGAGTTAAGTACCACAGCAAGAGAGATATTATTCGAATTCCCAGTGCGATTGTTCCACGCTGAGATAGACTCAAACGACAGGCTTCCACCGATCAGGAACTTATTAAACTCAGCAAAGCAGTTCCGATCACAGATCGAGTTAGCTGAGCTCGTATAGCCTAGATAAACACACGCTGTCTGTGTTGATCCAGAGCCACCAGCAACGAAATTCGGTGCAACAAAGAGATTCCCTTTGATAAAGACGTAGTCTGCTCTGGCAGGCCACCGATAACCCTGACCTGTAGTGTTGTTGATCACCGTGTTATTCAGGATGTAGAGATAGTTAATCGTGCGATTTGGGAACAAAGCATCCGTGTGCTTGTCGATCATCCAGCCCTGGTCTCCATCTTTAGAGATCACATTATTCCTGATCATCACATAAGAGGAGCCACGCTGGATATCAAGCTTTGCCTCAATCTTGTTCCGCTCGATCACCACCCACTTGACGAATTCACCATCGTGTCCAGTGCTTTCGTTCAGAGGACCAATCTGCAGAGAGTCACTCTGCGTGGGAGCATAAAGCGAGATCGCAAGCCTGTTAAAGCAAGCGTAGTGATGGAACCCTTGCTGGATATTAAGAGTTTGCTTAGAGATGTCGCTAGAGTCTAGATCCTTCCAAGGACTTACAGCTGCGTTGTACTGCATGTTCTGGAGATCACAGTAACTCACGAGCGTTCTGCAGCTCGGTCCACACCTGACACAGTGCTCGTCTCTGCTGTTCGGCATCGAGCAGCCAAGAAGGACAAAGTCCTCTCCTCTGAAATGGATGAGCGAGTTCTTAATTCCCTTATTGTTCGTAACGCGACAGTCTTGGACCAGGAGCCAACGAAGATCATTGCCATCACCTGCAGGACACTCGACAAAGCTACCAAAAGCAATGATATCAACATTTCGCACCAATCCATTCGTGGAGCCGTTTGGCTGAATCCCATAATCCTTGTTCTTATCTCCACCCGAGTAACTTACCTTCAGACCAATGTTTTCGATCACGAAGTTTGTGGCGCCAGTCTCGCAGACGATCAAATTCCGTCCCTGAATCTCAGTGTTGCTTCCAGGCTTGAGAGCACCTGGAGCATTGTATCCAATGTTAGGTTTGACCTGAGATCCATTCTTTCCCCAGCTCTGAACACTCGTGATCATCTGGTTGGCTTGCTTGAGCCTTAGTCCACCAGTCGAGAACCAGAACTCGTCTCCACAGCGTAACACAATCTTGAGGTTAGCTGTAGTGTTCAGCAAAGCCTGAGCGCGAGCAAGCGTTACTGGTGACGAAGCGCTAGCCCCAGCACCACTGCCGTCAGTGCTATCAGCAGATACATAAACCACTCTTCTGGTGTCGGCCGCGAGAGCAACCACTGCTTGATACGTCTCAACATTACCAGCCTCGTCAGTACGAGTAAGCTGAATCGTGTAACTTCCAGCAGCGTCATACGCGTGAGCAGCATTCCAGCCCCGGAGTTGAGTGTATCTTCCCTGGGGCTGGTTGCTACCGGAGGCGAAGTTCCAATCATACTTTGCTGTCAACACATTCCCGGCAACGAGCGCAGGAAAATCCTCAGCCGTTGACGTGGTTATGGTTCCGCCAGAGCCGAGAGAATTGACATATGTGTATCGACTGACAGCACGAGCATGACAGACGCATGGAACCATCGTGCCAGCTTTAATAAACTCTGACAAGTCTCCTACGGAGGAGGAAGATCTAAGCACAGCGTTAGAGGCAGCGCTCTTGGCAGACTCATTCGGAACGGCGTCCCTCGCCGAAACCTTATAAGAATAAGTCTGACCAACCGAGACGCTTGTATCAAGGTAGGTTCCACCAGTTGCTTTGAGCACAGTTGCAATAGCAGAAGCGTAGCTATCTGTCGACCGATAGACCTGATAGTCCACCAAGTCAGGATCTGTGTTTGGAGTCCAGGTGATTCTGATTCCAGTAGACTCGTTAATTGCAACTGGAGTTGCCGGAACTGCTGGCGCCGTAGTATCCCCAGCCGGCACCGCGATTGACACAGTATCTCCAGTGCTCTCGTTTCCTGTTTGATCAACAGCTGTAACCTTGTAGTCCCAGGTGTTTCCAGCCGTAGCACTCGTATGGTCATAAGTCCTCACTGCTAGGAGGGTTGAGTTGAGCTTTGCATAGGCTGCCGGACTGATTCGTCCATAAACATTATATCCGGCAAGATCACTGTCTGTGACTTCCGACCAAGTGAGTCTAACAGAAGTCGCCCCAACAACCTCTGTCGTAGCGATGACTGGATCAGCAGGGGCAGTAACGTCGGCTGTGAAAGAGCCACTGACATCACTATAAGGTCCTTCTCCAGACGGGTTGACGGCTGTGACGCGATACCAGTAAAGCACGTCTGTTGTTGCTGTTTCGTCTTCATAGTTTGTCTCCGAAACAGTATCAAGCAGACTAAAAGGACCTCCTCGACCGTCAGCTCGATACACCTTGTAAGAGGTCACACCTTCACTCACAGCATTAGCTTCCCAGCTAATGATAACTCCATCAGTAGTTCCGTTAGCTGTCAGGCCAACAGGACTACTAGGAAGTGAGTCTGAGTTTGGTGTAGCTCTACATTCAGGCATATGAAGGCTTTCTATTCTTCTGAGTCCACTTAGTACGAATCTGGTCAACTACCTGCTGGGTTGTCGGCGCCGCAGGCTTTGCCAGATCAGCCACAATTCCGCCGCAGATACTTGCGGCCTCACCTTTTTGTTTCCTCACCTGAGCAACCGCAGCGTCAAACGTCTGATAATACTGAGAGTGATCGACGCTTTCAGGCTTCTCTTCTTTCTTGTACACAGCCACAACCGGCATGATACCAACTAGCATCGCCAGCGTATCAACCAGGTCATCGTTTGCTCCATAAGGAAATGACGTCAGCTCAGTCTGTAACTCTCTCTGATGCCTCTTAAACTTTATCCTGCCCGACGCAATTGGGGGCTGGAGCCCAAGAATTCGCACTCCTTTTGACTTTCCAGAGTGCTGGATTCCTTCGATTGAGATATAGAGTTTTTCTTCTTCTGCTCTGAGTCTGATCCAGTGCAAATAAGCCTTAGCAAGAGCAACAGACTCAAAGCCAAGCTTAACAGAGTGGTACATATGCAGATGAGTAAATATGCAATCAAGGTGCTGACCAGGATTCCATTTACCTCTACTTGTGTCCACCACATAAATAATCCCAGTGATAAGATCAATAGCGCCAGTAATGGTAGCACACCAGTCTGGCTCTCCCTTTGTATCCTCAGGAGCTCCAGCAGGGTCAGCCGCAGTGAAGAACAGAAGCTGATTATGTCTTGGCAGCTCTTCATAGAACTGGAACCAACTGGGATCAAATGGCATCTCAGACGAGCGCACAGGCTTGTTGAGATACAGACAGCTGAACATGTAAGGACCAAGAGAACTCTTGATCTCAGCTAGAGTTTCGCGATCAAATTGCTCCTCAAAGGTCGGATCTCCATTCTCATCCGCGTGCCCGAACTCGTCCTCCAGCGCTGCACGCTGATAATGCTTATAGAAATCCCTCTCATTATCCCAGATCCAGCTAAGCAAGTCTTGCTCAAACCAGCGCGTACCGATTACCACGAGCTGAGACTTCCTCGGATCGTTCAAGAGTGGGAGAGCCAGCTTGTGCCAGCCAATGGCCTTCCCAATGTCTTCCTTCGTCGGAACCATGTTGTCCTGACCAATTTCATCTAAGTCAGGACTAACCGTGTCATCCTCGATAATGATATCATAGTGGCGCGAGACGACAGCAGTTCTAATTCCAGCTGCTTCCCAGGTTGCTTCTGGCCAAGCTCCCTTCCGTTTCAAGCACATCTTCTCAGCAGTCCAAGTGCAAGTCTTGTCAGGCATGCACTCAGGCCAGAGCAATCCAATCAGCTGGTTTCCTTTAACATGCTTGTCGATTGACGAAAGCTTTGAGATAGCATTCGTAATCGTATTCATGCAATAGAGTATTCTGATCTCTGGATGTTTCAAAGCCTTCCAGAGAACATAACTCAGCATGAGCGTCGTCTTATACCAGCTACGAGGCAGGAGAATCCTAAGTCTCCTGTGATCATCGTTCTCAAGCAATTTACAGAGTGGAAGGTGAATCCTAGCACTAAACTTTGAGTTGCCCAGGATATACTTAGCAAAGAAATAGAGAGAGCCTTCAGCGAGCCTTCTGATCTCAGCAACAAACTCCTCATCAGTCTGAGTTGTCTGCTTATGAGGAAAGCTCAGCTCTTCACTTTCTGAGAGGCTAGTTTTTGGCGTCTCAGAAGTTTCCAAGCTCTCACGCTGCCCTTTCAGGATTTAAGAGAGTGGCGTCAATGGCGCCCTCAGATGCAAGCTGCTTGAGTTCTTTCAAACCTTCCTTGAGCTGAGAGACGACGTTGACGTTGAGGTTGTTGATTACAAAGCCTGGTCGGCTGGCAGGATCGTCGTTGGAGGAGGTTGAGGACGAGCGTCCGCCGAGCCGACCAAAGCATTTGTCCCAGATGTTGTTGATAGCTGATTGCTTTTCTTGCTGAGAACTAGCCATGTGGAGCAGCCCGACTTGCTCCTTAGCCGCGAGTTCGAGGGCATCCTCTAGAGTTCGGATGGCATTGCCGCGCCGGATACCAGCAACTTGGTCTAAGACCTTGTCGCGCTCGGATCGGCGGCGTGACATCTCGGCCTGGAAAAGTGGCGTTGCAGCCATGTCGTGGATCACGGACTGAGCAATCCCGAGGTGTTCTGAGACCTCAGAGATTTTCAGCCCATCCAGGAGCAGCTCGATGATCCGAATGTGAAACTGCTCTAGCTGGGTCAATCCCTGGCGCTGAGCACCCCTCTCCACCAACTTAGTGTTCTGGCCTGGAAGCGGCTGAGCACTCCTTTGCGAGAGAACCTCATCAATCTCTTTATCTCCCGTGAGCTCAACTTCTTCTCTACTCACGAGGACAGTCTTGCCGTTGTCATCTTTTCGTGACTCAATTAGTGCCATACGATCCTCCAGAATTCTCTAGCTCTCACTCTACGAGCGTTCTAGAGTTCTTCCCGCTACTTAGCTAACTTATTTTTCCATTAACAGCAGTTCTCTTAGAGAAGATGCTCATATAGGTGGGTATATGTGAAATATCACAAATTTTTTGGGGGGTACAAATACAGAAAAAGAAGAGCCCGGCCTTGGGAGGGGAAGCCGCCCAGCCAGCACCGCAAAGAAACGACAAGTCTGGTCTAGTGTAAATTACATGAATGTAAAGAATTGTATGTAACGCAGCGTGTTTGTAAATTACACTGGGCGAGACGTTGAGATTGAATCTCAATTGCAGGCAAAGGGCGAGTGTAAATTACAGAATGTAAAATAAAATGTAAAATAAAATGTAAATGTAAAAAGCATTGTAAATTACATTCTATCTCAGATTCTTGCTTCCTGCCAAAATGACACCCAGGATGTCAAAATGGCAGTCAACCTAAGTCTCGTATTGACAAGCATTTACGTTCATTTTCCCAGAATCTTGCTTGAAAAGCCTGTCACCTTGACAGCCAAGCAAAGACTGGATAAAGCTATAACTCTAGTATTGACAAGGAGTTACGAATTTTCCAGTTCTGGCATTCCATTTGCTACTCTCCCTTTGTCACCGAACAACTTCGATCGCGTATCCTGCCGCGAGGCGGGACGATCCCCGGTGAAGCTGGGCAAGGCTCGAATCTCGCCCACGGGTCAAAATCCGCTCATTGACAATCTGGGTCGCGTTCTGTCTGGGTCGCACGTTCCCGGTTTCCACGGGTCTGGCGGGCGATAACACGGATTCCCTATCTTGACAGAACCATTCCGCCTTGTGCGGTGCTCCGCCTTGTGCGGTGCGACGTTGGGCTAGTAACCCCACGTATTATGAGTACGTGTGCAGTAGGTGCAGTAAGGCAAGTCTAGAATCTAGAACTCTCAAACCTAGTTAGAGGATACTACAATGGCAAAAGCCAATCGTGTTTATCGTATTGAGATTTCCAAGGCTAAGGGCTTCAAAGACGGGAAAGGCCGTCCAAAGTACGACATCGCTAAGATGTTGGCAGAAGGATGGCGTGAGGTTCCGCTTGAAGGTGGTGGAGTTTGGGGCTGGGCGATCAATAACCCACTCCAGACGCCTGCCACGACGTTCAAGGAAGCCTACGAGCAGCTTGATCAGGCGGTCAGATTCTGCAAGAGCAAGAACATGTCTGAAGCAGAGATCGCCAAGCTCTGCACCACGAATATCCGGCTGATCTACAACAAGCCGATTCGTGAGCAGTACGCGATTTCTTACGGTGGCCGTGGCCAGGGTTGGTCACGACTCTCTGGTGAGAACGATCTCCTGAAGATCAAGCAGGCAGCTATCGACTGGATCATGGACAACACAGATGATGCGGTCGAGATGAAATCCCAACTCAAGCAATTCAAGCTGGATTGGGACGCCTGCAAGGACGATGAGGAGCGAAAGACTCTGGCTGCGATGCTGATGGAGGAAGATGAGAACGCAGACGACAGCGAGAGCGAGGACAGCGAGAGCGAGAACGCAGAGGACAGCGAAGATGAAGAGTAGTTTAAACGCCCAGGGATTAAACTCCCTGGGCTTTTTTGTTGCCAGCCCAGGCCAAGAGCAGAGAATCTAGAACACTAAGCCCAGGAGAATGCTCAGCCCAGGAAGCCTGAGAAGCCAACAAATAGCAACTGGCGAGTACGCTAGCTGAGAACGAGAGTGACTGAGAAGCAAGAAGCTCAGTCTTTACTCTTTTTATTTTATTTTACTTTTTACATTTTAAATTAGTTTTTATTTCTGTCTCCCAAATACGTAGTACTGGGGGTTAGGGGT
>ERZ761584.389-NODE-389-length-14333-cov-4.777280_pt1 | contig 14333 bp, 18 predicted proteins | sample MGYA00512168_ERZ761584 | MGnify/ENA primary metagenome ERZ761584 (study PRJEB28899, sample SAMN03785564) | bioreactor sludge metagenome | biome: EBPR Sludge; feature: EBPR Bioreactor; material: 0.22µm filtered reactor supernatant | place: Saint Lucia: Queensland...
GGTGGCGAGGTTCGAGAAGGCGCCGCCGAACGCGTCTCCGATCGCCTTGCCGAGCGACTGGAAGCCGTCGATCGCCGGCTGGATGTAGGGGCGGGCGACCTGGGCGAACTCGGTGAGCGCGTCGGTGGCGGTGCGGAAGGCGGCAGCGATGAACTCGCCGGCCGCGACGATGGCGGGCGCGACGGTGGAGAGGACGAAGTTGCCGAACGAGGCGAGTGCCGGCAGGGCGGTGTCAGTGATGAACGACGAGACCGCGTCGAACGCGTCGAGGAGGTTGGCTGCGAGGAAGCTGGCGAGCCGGTCGAGTGCCGGAAGCACGGTGTTCGTCGCGAAGTTCGCGACGGCAGCAAGGACTGGCGCGAGGCCGCCGCCCACGTTGTCGGCGACGGTGCGGAACCGGTCACCGAGCGCCTCGATAGCCATGCGGAGCTGGGGGCTGCGCGTGTACATGAGGTTGAACACGGCACCGATCGCGGCTGCCGCCGTGAGCAGTGCGCCCATCGGGGTGAGCACGAGCGAGGCGGTGGTCGCGAGGAGACGGAAGAACTCGATGGAGCCCTTCACCGCCACCACCGCACCGAGCCCGATGACGGCACCCTTCAGTCCCTGGCGGACGAGGTCGAGCGCCGGGGAGACGTCGCCCTTGATGAAGTCGGCCAGGCCCTGCAGGGCGTTCTGGGCGATGGTCGTCGCTGCCTTCAGTGGTTCGGCGATCACGCCGATGATCGAGGCGCCGAAGTCGGCGAAGGATTCCTTCAGGTTCGCGACGCGACCGGAGAGCGTGTTGGCGAGATCCTCGCTGGCGCCGACGAGACGCTGGTCGTTCTGCAGGCCGGTGATGAGCCCGTTCACGAACAGGTCGGACGTGATCTCGCCGGCCTCCTGCATCTCGACGAGCTGCCGGACGTTGCCACCGGTCAGCTGGTCGGCGAGGATCTGGCGGATGTTGAGGCCCGGCAGGTTCTCGGCGAGCTGGTTGAGCTCGTCGCCCTGCAGGCGACCTGCGGACACGACCTGACCGATGGCTCGCTGGATGCGGTTCAGTTCGTCGACACCGCCACCGGTGAGCGCGACGGCGTCAGCGATGGCCTGCACGCGAGGGAGCACATCCTCGGTCGAGGTGCCGATCGCGAGGAACCCCTTCGCGAGGTCGGCGACGCCGACGAGGTCGAACGGGGTCTTCTTGGCGAACTCCTTCACCTGTTCGAGGAGCAGGTTGGTCGACTCGATCGACCCGGTGAGAGCGAGGAACTGCTTGTTGATCCGCTCGAGGTTCGAGAACCGCTGGAAGCCGGACGACAGCAGGCCGAAGACGCCGAGCGACCCGGTGACCCCGGCGATGCCGGCACCGACACCGCGGCCAGTCACGGCACCGGTGACGCCGGTGGAGATCCGCTGGTTGATCCGACGGACCGTCGACTCCTGTCGCGACAGCGACTCCGACAGCAGTCGCTCCTGCCGGGAGAACGAGCGGCGCATCACCGATTCGCGCTGCGACAGCGACGTCGAGATCCCGTCGGTGAACACGCGATTCGACGAACGGAACTTCGGCACGAGACTGTCGAACGCGCGACCGACACTGGCGACGACGGTACGTGCCGTCCCGGCGACCGCCGCACCGATGCCGCGTTCGAGACGGGCGATGTTCTCGAACAGGTACCGGGTGATCTGCAGCCGCTGCTGGCCGGCCTGGCGCTGCGCGATCACCTGCGACTGGGCGGCCCGCTGCGCTTCGATGTTCAGCTTCGCGTTCGCCGAACGTGTCGCTTCGAGCTCAGCCTGACGGGCGCGGTCCTGCTCGGCGCGCTGCGAGATGATCGCCTGACGCTGCAGCGTCTTCGACTTCACGATCTCGGACTGCAGGTTCTTCAACCCCTGGTCGATGCTCGACACTGCAGAGCCGACCTCGCGCATCGCCTGCTCGAGGGTGATGGTCTCGCGGCCGGCCTTCGTCAGGTCGGCGGTGAGCCGGTGCGCGCCGGCGGCGAGCGACGACAGGTACTTGTCGCCCTTGCGGAGACCCTCGCCGAGACGGGAGAACGCTGCGTCGGCCTGGTTCGCCTTCCGGTTGATCTCCCCGATCAGCTTCTGGCTGTTGAGGTCGCGCAGGGCGAGGTCGACGTCGATGACGAAGTCGCCGGTGCCGTTCTCGATCGCCACGGGGCCGCAGCCTACTCCTTCACCCCACCGTGGGACCGGAGCGCCTTCAGTTGGTCGAGCACACCTTGCGGGATCGCGTCATAGCTGGTCGGTGCCGGCGGCGGCTTCGGCGGACCGCTCGGGCCCTTCCTGCCCATCCCACGTGCACGCATCCGGGCCTCGGCCTGCGCCTCGGCGTGGCGTGCCTCCTGTGCGGCGCGCACCTCGTCGACGGTGCGCTTGTCGTAGCCGACGATCGCCGCGACCTGCTCGCGGTACTCGAACGGGTTCATCATCCCGCCGACGCCCGTCCCGACCCAGTGGGCCCAGACGACGTCGAGGAAATCGCTGACGCTCAGCGTGCGATACGAGCGCCCCGAGTACGTGAGGAGGCGGCCGTTGACTTCGGCGAGGATGTCCGCTTCGAGGCCGTACGCGAGGAGGCGGACGGCGATTGCGTAGGGCGGGCCGCCACCACCTCCATCAGCGCGTCGATGATGCGGAGCAGCTTCTCGGCGGTCAGCCTACGCTGGGACGACAGGGCCTGACGCATGCGGGCCTTCTCCTCCTCGACGACGACGTTCTCGAGGAACTCCATGAACGCCTTCGTGTCGCCGTTGGAGATGTTGGTGAGCACGAACGAGTTGACGTCGCACACCACCGTCCACTCCTCACCGAACAGCTTCACCTTCCGGGTGTGGATCGGCTCGGCGGGCTCACCGGCGAACTGGGCGTCGAGGTCGATGATCTTGGACATGGGACGGCATATTAGGAACTGCGCAGGCCCGCGTCCAGCCTCGTCAGCGGAACGCGTTCTCGAGCGCCTGCCGGGCGGCGCGCTCGAAGAACCGGCCGGGCTTCACGCCGGGGTGGTCCACATGGCCGGTGCGGACGATCTTGCCGGGCCGCGAGAAGTCGGAGCTCGAGCGGCGGAACCGCTTGGCGGTGCCACGCGGCGTCGACTGACCGGCGGCCTTGGTGGTGCGGATGTTCGGCGCGAAGTAGCTGGCGTCGAACTGCAGGAACCGGGCGTTGACCGGGGTGATCTCGTGTGGCTTGGCGCCGTGGTTGAGGATCACCACGTGCGGCACGTCCGACCAGACACGCAGCTTCGCCGGCAGCTCGTTGCCGATGATCTCTGCCTCGATCGACCCGTGGCCGGCACCAGTGACCGTCCGATAGTCGCGGGCGAAGAAGGCGTTGCCTCGCTCGGCGGCGTCACGTGCCACGTCGGGCAGCACCTCCCGGGCGAGCTTCTTGCCGGCGTGCTCACGCAGACGTCGCGCCAGGTCGCCACGGGCGGTGATGGTGTGCGAGACGTCGGCCATCAGCCGCCACCGAACGGCAGGTCGACGACGAGCTCCACCGTCCACCCGGCCAGACCGCCCAGGGGTCGGACGGGGGTCAGATCCCCGAGGCCGATGGGTGTGGTGCGCAGGTTCCCGGGGAGCAGCTGGTGGCGGGCCCGGGCGCCGAGGATCGTCCGGTAGAGCAGTTCGCCGTGTGCGAGCCACTGGCGGCCAGCCTCGTTCTGGTCGGCGGGCTGCGGGGTGAGGATCGTCGTGCCGGACGTCTGCACGGTCGGCCAGCCGGACTCGATGAGCCGGATCAGGAACCGGCTGCGGACGAGAGGGAGCTGGACGACGTGCCCCTGCGGGGAAGACGGGAGCGACGGGCCGACACCGAGGATCGAGACGGTCAGCGAATCGGGGACGCCGTCGTCGCCGGCACCGGCGGTCACGTACCGCTGGATCGGGGCGCAGTCGGTCGTCGAGAGGCATTCGTCGAGCGGGTCGCCGACGAGCTGCAGGATGTGCGCGGCGATCGTGTGGAGATCGACGCAGCACAGCGTGGCGGGAGTGCAGGCGACGTTGAACATGACGGGAGCGTAGACGCGCAGGGGCCCCGGAGCGGAAGGTCGCTCCGGGGCCCCTCGGTTCCCGCGCCGACTCGGGAGACGTCAGCTGCCGGCGGGCAGCGTCTGGTAGCCGTCGGCGACGGCCGCCAGGATGGCGTCGTACTGGGCCTGGGTGTAGCCGATCTCGAAGTACGGGCTGTTCGGCGCGTAGCCGGCGCCCGGGTAGTCGTTCCACGGGCCGTCGTACAGGTTCGGGTTGTTGGTGCTCTTGCCGGCGAAGGTCAGGAGCTTCACCTCGTTGCCGAAGTTCGAGGCGCCACGGGTCAGCTTCGCGTTGCCGAACACGTGGCCGATCGCGACCGGGGTCGAGCCGTCCGACGCGACGCACGAGCCGGCCGACGCGTAGATCGCGGTGGTGATGATCTCGAGGTACACGCCGTTGCGGGGCGGGTCCGAGTACAGGCGGTCCGCGTAGCCGACGACCTTGCCGGCGAACGAGCCGCCGGCCTTGCCGAGGATCACGGAGCCGCCGAACAGCAGCGCCATCATCTCGTAGTCGTGGAAGCCGAACTCGCCCGACAGGTTGTACCGCTTGATCTTGTCCTCCTGCTCGTAGGTGAACATGATGTCGCCGCAGGCGTTCTTCGGCTCGAAGACGGTGCCGGTCTCGATGTCGGGTTCGGCGTTGAGGCTGACGAGGCCGGCGGTCACGATGCCGCCGTTGGCTCCACCCGTGGGGGAGCAGTCGGAGTCGAGGCGGGCCGCACGAACGACGCAGGCGTTCAGCTGGCCGATCGCAACATTCCCGGCGAGGTTCGTCATGTCGGGGTCCTTTCGATGATGACCGTGATGTGCGGCCGATCATCGCGGTCAGTCCGACGGAATGTCCACCGATCGACGAACGAGGAGACCCATCTCGTACGAGCGGGCCGGGTTCGCATGCACGTAGGTGTGGCACTGGGAGCAGAGGTGCGCGCAGTTCTCGACCGTCCCCTTGCCCCCCTGGGAGCGCATCAGCCGGTGGTGGAAGTGCTGGGCGTGACGGGTGCAGCCGGGGAACTCGCACCATCCGCCCGACCGCCGCACCACGAAACGCTTGACGGACGGCGGGAAGTCGGAAGGGGACCCCTTGGACGGCTGGATCGGGGTCCGCTTCAGCTGGGCGCCGGCCGTCGACGGCTTCAGCGGCGTCTTTCGCCGCAGTGGGCCCGAGCGCTTCACGAGCCCGACGGACCCGACACCTGGACGAGTTCCCAGCCGCGGTTCATCTCTGGGGCCCACACGACGCCGGGTGCTTCACCGTTCAGGCAGTGCCACGCGTAGAAGCGGAGAAGTCGAGGGAGCCCCTGGGCATCCGATTCGTCGGCGAGCGCGTCGGCGAGCGCCACGGCGACACCCTGGACGTTGGCTGAGACGGTGCCGCGCGGGAGGCGTGACCGGTTCTCGAGCGCCTCGGTGGCCAGTTCGCACGCCAGCTCGATCGCCGCCTGGCGGGTGATCCAGTCGGGAGCGACGCCGGAACGGACCGTGACCTCGAACACGCCTTCCGCGCCCGACAGCTTGGACAGCGAGTTGCTCGTCGGCCACGCGCCCTCACGTCGGAACAGGTAGCGGCCGTCGATCAGCCCGTACTCGGAGGGGGTGAGCATCTCGCCGTCGATCTCGACCTCGAGTACCTGGACGTCGCGGCCGGGGAGGGCGATGACGTCCATGCCACCGAAGCGGGCGGTCTCGTAGTCGCTGTACTCGCCGACGAGGGTGCCGCAGGTGCCGCCGCCAACCTTCATCGGCCGGAACGTGTTGAGGCAGATGCCGGTGATGCGCCCGTGCGACATCCACACGAGGATGTCGCTCGCCATGTCGATCACGTCGTCGACGAGGTCGCTGTCGTCGTTCTCGTCGAGGGCGCATGCGCACCTGTCGCCGAACAGGTCGTCCGGTTCGCAGAACCGCTGGCAGGCGACGTTCATGGTCATGGCCGTCAAGCGTACTTGGCGTCGATGAGCTCGGTGATCCACTCAGCGGCACGGGCTGACGCTTCACCAAGCTGCGACCAGGGCGCATACACGTCGGGAACCACTGGTGTGGCCTCGGCGACACAGAGTTCGACCCACTCGTCAAGGTGTAGGCCGTACAGGTCTGACGGGTGGTCGAACTGGATGCCGGGAACGACGTCCCAGAATCTGAGACCGTGGTGCACGTCGCGGCGATACCACGGGGCGTTCATCCAGAACGTCGGCCGACCGAGGAGCGCGAACTCGTAGCCGATCGAGCTGTTGTCGACGAACAGGACCTGGACGTTGTCGAACACGTCGGCGTCGCGTTCGAGCACCGTCAGCCCGGCGGCCTCCATCGGCTTGCGGAGGGTCCCGTTCCATCGCGGGTGGGCGTGTCCGAACGTCATCCACCCTTCGTCTCGGAAGATGCGCACGAGGTGAGGGAGTGTCTGCTGCCAATGTGCCCAGGCCGACCGCATCTCGGGCGACAGGGTGAGTCGCGGTCCGGCGTCCCAGTGCCAGGCGAAGCAGACCGACCGGCCGATCCTCGGCTCACTGAGCGCCCAGCGGTCCATCTTCGGGCAGCCGGCGGCGACAGCGGGTGTTGGTGCCCACCGTTCGGCGACGGTCACCGACGGACACACGTAGCCGATGATGCTGCGGTGGCGTGTGGCACCCCCCGAGTAGGACGGGAGCGTCGCCGTCTTCGGGTCACCCAGGTACGCCTGGCCAGCACCGTGCTCGACGTAGATCATCGGGTTGGTGGACTGCAGGCGCTTCGCGTCGATGTACCCGGCGACCATCGCCACCCGGTTGCGCGCCGGGTAGGGGCACGGGTCGTCGAGTTGGTGGACTGAGCCCTTCAGGCGGTCGGGGAGCTGCTCGAAGATCGGCAGCATGTGGTCGAAGTAGTGGGGCTGGGAGCCGGTGATGTCGATCTTCACCAGTGGGCCTCGCTGAGCATCTGGAGGTATCGGTCCGCCCACCCATCAGACCACCTGGCGAACCCGAGAGGTGGGCGCATGGTTGCGGCGAGAAGGCTGCGCGTCTGGGCGATGGAGTCGAGCATGTGGGCGAGGTCGGCGTGTTCGGTCGTGACCTCCTTGACCTGCCCGCAGGCGAGACGCAGGGTGCGGTCGTTGCGTCGGACCCTGAAGTGCAGGGAGGCCAGCTCCTCGTTCGGAGACGCGCCCGGCATGCCGACGGCGAGACCGCACGCAGCTGCCTCGAGCGCCGGGAGGCACAGGCCGCCGTATCGCCGGGGGAGCACGAGGATGTGGTGCCCTTCGTACATCGACCAGCGGTCAGCGACGGGGTCGAGGACCTTGGTGACCTTCACGTTGTGGCGGCGGACCATGTCAGGGGCGGCGCCGTCGATCGTGTGGATCGTGACCTCCATGTTCTGGCGGACCTGAGTGAGGGCCCGCAGGAGGATGTCGGTGCCGTTCCGGTCAGCCCATGCTCGCTTGCCGATCACGTGGAGGATCTTGAGCGGCCCGTCGTCGCGAGGGTTGGCGGCGACGTTCGGCCGGTCGGGCATCGGGACGGGGACGACGTCGCCATGCGGAAGCTGGTCGAGGCGCCAGCTGGTCGGCCACCACCAGATCGGGTCGCCGAGGTGCTCGAAGCCCTCCTGTCCGTGGCGGACGAACTCCGGGTTGCCCGGGACGACGAGGGGGATGTCCATCTCGCGGCACCAGTTCGGCATCCGCCAGTCGTACGGGGTTTCGACGGTGAACACGACGTCGAGTCCGCGCAGCCAGTCGCGCACGATGCGCTCGTCGAGGGTGTGGTGTCGGGCGTCGTAGGTGATGTGTGTCGGGTTCGGGCACCACGATTCATCGAGGGCGCAGTCGACGGATGGCATGTCGATGATGAGGGTCCGCTGGACCGGCATGTTCTCGACGAAGTTCCGCGTCTGGATAGCGAGCCCGCGAGCGATCTCCGTGCGGGCGATGACGCCGAGCTTCATGCCGCGTCCACCTCCGGCCCGCCCACCCGCGACGCATACCGTCGGCGCGCCTTCTCGTTGAAGCACAGTCTGCAGGTGGGCCCTCGCTTCGTCTTCTTCGTGTTCTCGGGTGTCCTTGGGTGGCCCTGTGAGCAGGTGGGCGGGGGTGTCCAGAGTTGCTGACCGAGCCCGGCACCTCGCCTCCAATTCTCAGCGGGCTCGACCTGCTCCAAGTGGTCCGGGTTCACGCACCGCCTGACGCGACAGATGTGGTCGACATGCAAACCCTGAACGAGCGTCTGTCCCGCCATCGCGAGCGAGAAACGATGGGCCTTCACCATTGTCGATCCGTCGAAGAACTGCCCGTACCCCCTGCGGTCAAGGGACGCCGTCCACAGCCAGCACCCGTCTTCGTTGACCGTGTACTTCTCGACGAACCGCACCATGGGGTCTCGCGTGGCGGGCCCACTCATCAGAACACCTGATCGGCGTCATGCTTGGGCTCACCCTGCCGACCGTCCAAATGATAGCTTCGCTTGATGTTGCCGGGCTCCGGCATGTAGATCGCCAGCCGATGCTCGCGCGGGTGGCGCTGGGCCACGGAGTGCATCCGGTCCTCGATGAAGCAGCAGGCGTTCGGCGAGAAGTTCTGGGCGAGCATCTGGCGGTAGTAGTCGGCACCGGCCAGGTGGGGGCGCTGCGACCACTGGGTGGTGCGACGAAGCGGGACGCCCATCATCTCGATCGTCCGGCGGTCGACCATCAGGTGCTCGTGTTCTGGGTGGATGCGGGCCTCATGGTGGAAGCGGAGCACGTCGACAGCACCCTGCAGGACGAGCTGCTCGCAGGCCGGCCAGTCGATGGGCACGTCGACCGTGAGGGGTGTGTCGTGTTCGAGGAACAGGATGTTCGGCGTGTCGACCCAGTTGGTGATCGCGTTGAGCGTGCCGGTCGCCTGGTGTTCGTGGGGACCGCCGCGCCAGACGACGTGGATGTTGCCGTCCACCTTCGCCGCCCAGTACAGGCGGTACAGGAACTGCTCGTATGCGCCCCGGAGGTGTTCGGCTTCGCGCCGGACCCCGTCGGCGACGACGACGATCGGGATGTGGCCGGCGATCCGGCGGACGCTGAGGATCGTCTCGACGATCATCGACGCGTCTGGATGAAGCGGCGACGGCGAGCAGGTGATGACGGCTGTCGTCAGCGGTTCGATGTCTGGTTCGCCCAGTTCGAGCTGAGCGATGTCGGCAACGAGGCGGCGGCTCATCTGTCGGCGGTAGGCGGCGTACCAGTTCTGCCATCGGCAGGCCCACCACCAGCGGTCGTCGAGGACGCCTTCGATCGCCCCACCGACACCCTCCCAGTCGGTCAGCTTCGACAGCGGCAGCTCGCCAGCGCCGGACTGGGCACCGAGGAGGTCCCAGTAGACGTCGTGCTCGTAGATAGGGACGGCGCCGGCCTCGAGTGCCTCGAAGAACCGGAACGTGTCGTGGGTGGCCGGCCCGCCGGGACACGGTGCGACCCATGACCGCTTCAGCTGCTGCATGTACTCGGCGCGCGGCAGGCCCTGCGTGAAGCCCCTGGTGCGCAGGAGCTGTCCGGGGATGCGTGCCCGAGCCTTCGTGAGCCCGTTTACGGCACGTTTGCGGCGGTCATTGGTGGCCTGCCCGGCGAACGACCACAGCAGGTCCTTCTCGGGCAATGTGGGCCCCACTTCGTGGGGCACGTTCTTGTTCCAGCCGTCGCCGAAGAAGTACGCCCACGGCATGTCGCCGTGCACCTGCGGGTTGGGGAGCTGCACCCAGAACCCGATGCGCGGATGGGCGACCTGCCGCCAGTCGAACACCGCCTCCTCGTCGCCGCAGAGGATCAGCAGAACGCGCTCCAGCTTCGCCAGCTCGCCGTTCAACCAGTCGACGTCGGCGGCATGATGGCGTGCCGGCAGGATGACGACGCCCCCGCGACCAGGTTCGAGATGGTCGACTTCGTGGTGGGCGAAGTCGATGCCGGTGTCGAACATCGTGCCGGCGAACAGCCACTCGAGCATGCCGGTGTCCCACGGGCCGCGGGACTGGATGTGTGGGTGGCGGCTGAGCCAGTAGACGTCGATCACGGCGCCGGGATGATGCAGCGCCGGGTGCCGTCGTGCTGGTAGACGCCGTTGAGGTTCGACCTGCAGCGGTCGATGTGGTCGCCTTCGGGGATCATGATGACCCACAGTTCGACGCCGGGTTCGGCGTTCACGCTGGACGACTCGATCTCCTGGATCGTGACGTGGTCGACCTTCGCGTACGGCCGGTCGTTGCACGCGGTGAGCGCGGTGACCGCGAGGAGGGCGGCGGTGATCTTGGTCTTCATGCTGTTCTCGCTTCCATGATGAGGGACATGCGGCAACGGTCGTCGAGCTCACCGGAGCCCTTCGGACCGAGGACGGTTTGGCCGCACTGCAGCGGCCCGGCCAGCTCGGTGAAGCCACCGGCGTACAGCCGGTTGCCGAGGTAGCTGGCATCGAAGATCGAGGGCGACTCGCCGAACCATGTGACGTAGGTGCAGTACCGCTCGGACACGGACGGCATGTCGTCGCCTTGCGGGAACCAGTTGGTGTCACCGCACAGGTAGGCGCGGGCGGCGGCGCGCATGTCGGGGACGAGCACGCGGAGCACGCCGCCGGGCTTCAGCATCGACCGGATGTTCTCGAGGATGCCGGGGAGGTCGTGGTGCCCGAAGCAGGAGAGCAGGTGGTTCGCGACGATCACGTCGAACATGCCGGCGTAGGGCTCGCACGCGTGGCCGTCCCGGACATCGAGGATGATGTCCTGGCCGTACTCGCGACGGTCGGCGTTCACCCAGCCGTCGGGCTGGACCGAGCCGCACCCACAATTCAGTCTCACTCGATCCCCTTCCAGGTCATGCGTCGAACAATCCACGAGGCCGCCGTAACAGATATGCCCAGCACCTCGGCTGCCTGTGTGGCCGTCAGGTTGCGGCGCCTGACGTCGCGAACTTGATCTTCGGAGACAACGGAGCGTCGCTGACGGTTCACGGTCCTGCTCACCGCTTCAAGATGAGCAGGGTTGACGCAGGCTTTGACCCGGCACAGATGGTCGATTTCCAACCCCTCCGGCACGGGGCCGTTCGCCTGTTCGTAGTACCAGATGTGGGCCATCACGCCGCGACCGCCGACCCACTTGCGACCATACCGACCCCCGACTAGTTGCTTCGCCCAAATCCAGCACCCCGTCTCTGGATCTACGTCGTACTCGTGTGGATCTGGCCTGGGCATGAATGTGATTATACCGTACGGCCACGTTGAGCAGGTTCATCCGTTGCATCGCCACAGCCTTTCGTGCGCGTAGACGTGGCGCTCCAACTCGGGGCCCACCTGCGATTCGTACATGCGGACCAGCCGCCGCTTCTCGGGGAGATGACCGGACGAGCCGGCGAGCGACGCCGTCGCTGGGAGGCGTAGGGTGAGCGCCTCGGCCAGCATCGGGTACAGCACCCGGTACGGGAGCTCCTCGTAGAACACGACCTGAGCTGCCGGCGCGAGACGATCGAACGCCACCCGACACGCGACGTGGTCCGGATGATGAATGCCGAGCGGAACCCACCACTCGTCGTACGCGTAGAGGGACTGGAAGATCGCCAGGAACCGCAGCACCTCGTTGGCTCGGTCGTCGATGTACCACTCCGACACCCCGGGATGACCGTCGTCGAGCAGGAACCCCTGTATGCCCTGCCAGCCGGTGCACTTGAGGACCGCGCAATGCTCGGCGAGCAGCCGGTTGTACTTGTCGATCGTTTCTTCAGTGAACCCGCCGTACGGGCAGATGATCGTGAAGTCGAGGTCGGGCCGCGACAGCATCGTCTCCGCACACGAAAAGACGGCATCGTCGATGTGCGGGGAGAGGACGGCGACCTTCGTCATCAGAACGGGTCCGCCGTGAAGGTCCAGTGCTCCTCGTGGTCGACGCCGAGCAGCTTCCCGCTGTACCCGCAGGACGCCATGAGGTCCTTCAGCTCGTCGGGGGTGTGGCCGAAGTTGTCCATCAGGTCCGGGTGGATCGAGATCCAGACGTTCGGCACGGCGCCCTTCGCGATGGTCTGCACGGCACCGCGCATCACCATCAGCTCGGCACCCTCGACGTCGACGTTGATGACGGTCGGTCGGGCGCCGGTGATCGCGCAGTAGTCGTCGATCGTGATCGAGTGGATGTGGCCCGGGTGGCGCAGGTCGCGGTAGGCCATCCCGGGCGTCTCGGGCGCGTTGACGTCGGCGGTCTCGGGCCAACCGCTGAACATGGAGTCCAGCGCGAGTGGGACGAGGATGTCGCTGTGGTCGGACACGAACGCCTGCACCATGCCCGCCGGTGTCGCGAGGGCGTTGTGGACCCACACCTTGCGGATGTTCGGCCAGAACTCGGGAGACGGCTCGAACAGGTGCATGCGGGCCGGGTTGACGAACTCCTGGGCGAGCACCCCGGCGATCCAGCCGTGCTCGGTGCCGACGTCGAAGAACACCTCGTCCCACGTCAGGTTCTCGCGGAACGACTGGAACCGCTCGTACTCCCAGCCGCGCTTCGCGACCGGGTCACCGGTGCCACCGTCCCAATCGGCGACCTCGTCGGTCGTCCAGATCATCCAGCGGCCGTTGACCAGCTTCTGCTTCATTGAACATGCCTCCAAGTCTTGCCTGCGACCGCGTAGCCGACCGTCGCTCTGTGAACGTTGAGGTCTCGCGCGACCGCACCGCGCGACCTACCTGCAGCAATCTGCCCCCGCGCCCACGTGACGGTTTCCTCCGTCAGCCTCGAAGCACTCATTGGGGCCGCCCTGATCGACCCTCTGCCAGATGTCTTCAGTCTTCACTTCAGCATCCGGGTCTCGAGGAGAAGATCGACCAGTTGGTTCATCCGGCGGTCGTAGGTGTGGTGTTCGCGGGTGATGAGCGCGCCTGCTTCGGCAATCCGTCGGCGGTCGACGGGGTTGGAGAGCGCCCACTCGATCTTCGCACCGAGCGCGTCCCAGTCCCCCGCATCCCAGCACACCAGGGACTCACCGTCGGCCCACAGTGGACCACCGTTCCAGGTAGACCCGTCAGTTACCCCCTGGACGCGAGGGTGGAGCAGGAATCCACCGCGGCCGATCGTCTCCGGAATCCGGTCCGAGCAATAGCGACCCGGACCCGACCCAGCGAACGCCGAGTCGCCGATCGCGATGTCGACGGACGCGTACAGGTCGCGCAGCGCCTGACCGCGCACGGCGTGCTCGCCGCGCTTGGGCCAGAACTCGCAGATGCCGCGGTAGTGCTTCTTCAGGAACGACACCAGCTCGTGGCGATGCTGGTGTTCCTCGTGGTAGCCGCCCTGCCAGGAGCCGACGAACGCCAGCTTCGAGCGCATCTCCTCGCGCGGCGTGCCGAAGTCGGCTTCACGGGCGGACACGGCGGGCGGGAACCAGACGTGGTTGACGGCGTGCTCGGCCCACAGGTCATCATGGCCGCCGTCGGCGGTAATGAGGAGGTCGGTCTGGAAGAACGGTTCGGTGTCGACCTGGGTCTGACGCTGTAGGCCCCACCAGATGTCGAGGTGGTAGCCGACGACAGGGATGCCGCGGTCGCGTGCGATCTGCATCATCCGCACCTGGTCGGCGAGCGGCTCGCGGTCATTGAGGCCGAACCGCCCGCCGGTCCCCCACGGCCAGCCGGTGCGGGTCCACAGGATCAGGTCGGGCTTCCCGCCGAAGCAGGTCCAGTCGCCGTGTGCGAGCTGACGCCAGTGGTCAGCGAGCGACTCCTGGATCGGGACGACGAAGTGGCCGGTGTCGACGAGGGCGGCGAGGACGTGGTTCTCGGTGGAGTGCGGGGGCTCAAACGGCTATGAAGTTCCCGATGTAGAACACCTTGAGCGAGGGTCGAGTCGAGAACTTGTGGGCATCACCCCCTCGGCGAGCGCTGGCGCTCGCGGTTGCAGGCTTTGCAGATGCGCCAGCCTTGCTTCGTGATGTGGGTGTTGGTTTCGTCATACGGGTGACCCTTCGGGCAGTGTGTCTTCACACCTGAGCGGCGACCTCGAGGCCGATCGCGCGGGGCTCGATCACGACCTGCACGTCGTCGGTGCGGCGCATTACGACCTCGCGAGCGGCGGGGACCTGTGCGGGCTTCATGCCGACACCGCCGTGGTGGAGGGCACGAAGGCACCGAGGACGCCGATGAACATGGTCTGGTGCAGTCGGTCGCGGGCGTTCTCTGCGGAGAGCCCGTGGATCTTCCGGAGGAACCGGTACTGCTGGACAGCGAGCACCCGGCTGCAGTCGATCGCCTGGTTCGGCGACCCGTGCCGGCGCTCGGCGGCGCTGTGCGCGTAGATCCGGGTGATCACGACGCCAC
>ERZ761584.390-NODE-390-length-14299-cov-21.682042_pt1 | contig 14299 bp, 8 predicted proteins | sample MGYA00512168_ERZ761584 | MGnify/ENA primary metagenome ERZ761584 (study PRJEB28899, sample SAMN03785564) | bioreactor sludge metagenome | biome: EBPR Sludge; feature: EBPR Bioreactor; material: 0.22µm filtered reactor supernatant | place: Saint Lucia: Queensland...
GACTCGATGTCGCGTTTCAATTCCTGCGGATTTGTTTTGGCCTTTCGCTCAAGTTTCTTTCTGCGCCCCATGTACTCATCAAAAGAGCCTCCGGCCTGAAACAATAAGCCCATGCCGAGGCCGACAAGAATCTCGGACTGCGTGTCCGGTTTCATTTCGTCGAGTTTTGTGAGCAAGTCCTTAATCTCAAGCGCGGTGTCCGGCTTATTGCCTTCGACGTAATCTTGCGCTGTTTGCTGAAACCATCCTTGAAGAACCTCATCCGCACTATCAATTGTAGCCGCAGCGCCCTTGCCGCCTACGTTCAGAACGCTAAACAACGCTCGTCTACCGCCGCGCTCAATTCCGGCGTTTTTGGCCCTACTAACCACGTAGCGCGTGAACTTGCTTCTCAGGCCACGCGGAAGCTTGCCGAGAGCCGCGTAATACTCAATGGCATTTGTTCCAGCGAGATAGGTGAGATTATTGGTAAATGTCGATGCTGCCGCCTCGGACGCTTTCTCTTGCGCTTCTTTTTCGCTTTTACCGGAAGCGAGCATAGACTCCACAGCCTGCGTGTAAGTTCCAGATGCTTCCATAAAAGCCTCTTGGATGGTCTGCGTAATCGTTCCGCCAAATATCTGCCCAATGAACTTTGCCACGCCCACGGCTTTTTCTGAAAGCCCCATGCGAGCCGCGCCGGATGCAAATGCGCTGCCGCCTATCGCGCCGCCTGTGCTACCCGCGAGATAGAGAGCTATTGTAGCCGGTGCTTGCTCCGCCCAAAAATCCGGTTTGGTCAAATCGGACAAATCAAAATTCTTGCGCGACGACGGAAGGCGTGCGGGGGCGAGATTTCTTTTTTTGACTTCCGCTATATTCTTAGCAATATCGTCTCTTCCCGCCAAAGCCGATGCGTAGCCAACTCCGTCCAATAACAAATCCCACGCACTGCCCGCAGCCTTCGCGCCGGACTTTTGCAAAACATTGAGTCGTTCTTCCGTGTCCGGCTGAATCGCGCCGAACGTCGCAAGGTCGCCGAAAATCATCTCGGCGGCATCCGACCCCATTATGATCTTGTCAAAGCGGGTCGGCGGCGCGCTGTAATACTCGCGCACCTTTTCGGCGGTGTCGTCTTTGCGCTGCTGAAGTTTTACTTTTTGCGGTGGAAGCGGTATTGCGGAAAAGTCTTCAGGGGACTCTTTTTGCGGGGTAGGAACAAAAGAATAGTCCGGCTCTGGCGCGCGGTCTAACTCTTCGTTGATATAGCCAATGCCCAAACGGTGAAGCTTGTCAAGCCCATTCGTTTTTTGGGTGCGTGTTTGTAATCCGAGTTCTTCAAGGGTTGCCATTTATTTGATCTCAACATTGTATTTCTTGCCAAGCTCTTTAATTACTTTTTCGCTTTCTCTTTTAAGGGCGTCATTATATGCTTTGCTGCGCGCATCCATTGCAGCCTTGTACTCCTGATTTATCCTCGCGTTGATGTCGCTTTGCAGCATGGCTTGAGACGAATCCGCTGGCGTTTGTATTCCAGTCATGTATTTTTGCGAAAGAAAATCCAGCACGTACTTTCTGTGATCGACTTCGCTGCGATACGCCGGACGAGCCTTCATCATCTCGGCAAACTCGCGCTGAATAGCCGCTCTTTGTTCTGGAGTAGCGTCAACCACTTGCTCGCGGCGTTCGGGTAGCTGCGGGCCGAACGCGCGCTGCTGTGTTCCAGGTGGCGGAGGTTCCGGCCCGATCTGCGCCTGCTGCGGAATCTCTTTGAGATAATCGGGATACTTTTTTAAGAGAAAGTTTCGAATCGTTACAGGGTCTGCATCGCCGAGTAGCTCCAAGTCTTCATCAATCTGTGCCTGAAGGTCGTCTTCTTCTTCGCCTGGAAGTGAAATTCGCTGTCCGGTTATCTCAGAAAGCCCTTTTATTTTTCCCGACAAAAGCTCTCGATTTTTTAACAGTCCATCCAGGACTTTTACATACGCAGGATTCACAACTGCGCGAGAACGATCTGATGTTGTCTCTCCCTTATCGTCTATGAATAGACCAGGCTCGCCACCAGACATTAAATAATCGTCCTGCTCTTTTATTGACTCTATCTGCTTTGAAATGAGGTTGTATTCTTTTAAAAAAATATCAGAGGCTGCGTTCAGTTGCGAAATGCTTTGCGAACCAGAAAGCCCCTTATCAATACGCTCCATCCTTTTCTTTGACTCAGCAATGCGCTGATTATAAAGAGATATTTGCGCTGCGGTTTGCTCGGCGCGATTCTTTGCGCTCTGTTTTCTTTCCATCTCTAACGCGCGATATGCCCCCGTCTGCGCATCTTCTTGTGCGCTCGGCTTGAACCCGCGAATGCCGAGCGGCGCAGCAATGTCGCTGGCCGATTCGTATTGGCCGTGTTGAAGCAAGTCTTCAATGTAGGTGCGTCCAGCGTCCTCGCGCGCCAAGCGCACGCGATCAACCCCAGGAACAAGCCGAGCCTGCGCCTCCACGCCCGCGCTGCCTGGAAGCCGCGCTGCCGCACCGAGACGCTTGGACTCTTCTTGTGTCGCAAGTCTCTCGCGTTCAAAATCGGACTTGGCCGCAAGCTTCTCGCGCTCGAACTCGGTGTCGTCTTTCCGCTTGCGCAACGCCGCGCTTTCCGTGCGCATCGTGCGCAAAGCGCGCGCAAGCCCAAGCTGAAGGTTCTGGAATTTTTCGTCATCCAGAATGGAAGCCATTAGTACCCGCCTCCCTTGCGGCGCAAGTAATCCGGCATGTATTCGCTCATTCCAGTCGGAGCAAGATTCCTCTGCGGAAGCTTTACTCCGATGTTTGATGATTGCGGTTCTGGCGCTCCCGTCTTTCCTCCGAGCCGTCCGAGATCGTCGGCAAGGCTTGGCAATAATTCACCAATCAATTCTCCGGTGGAGCGATCCGGCGCTTGACCGGCTAAAGTTCCGATAGCTCCAAGCGCCTGCTCTCGCATGGCCGCTGTTTGTTGCCCGACCAGTCCGCCTTCGGATCGACGTAATGCGGCCATGTGTTCTTCGAATATCGGGGAGCCAGGCCGAACGCCGGAACGCCTGAGACGAGAAGCGGTTTCTCCCTGAAGTCCACGAATGCGGTTTTGCTCGACTCCGGCAATACGGTCGAGCACGCCAGGCGGAAGCTTGCCGCTGGCGATGTCTTCCAGTCGTTCAAGATTTTTCTGTCTGCGTGACTTGCCCGCAAATAAAGAGCGCCCAACAGAATAAAGCGCGGGGCCGTACTTTAAGCCCAAAGCTACTGCCGCAGGTATAGCCATACTCACTCCAATCCAATGTTTTCGACGTTTACAGAAAATCGGTTTATCACCGCGCCGGACGGAAATGTTAGTTCGAACATCATGCGTTCGATCTGTGCGTCTCGAAACGAAAGGCGATTGCCCTGAAACTTTGTCGCCTTTGGGAATACGTATTTCCTGCGCGGGTACAAAGTTGACTTCGCAAGATCAAACACTTTCAGCGTCACAGACGACGGCGACGTGTATTCGATCACCGCGCTTTCGAGTAGGAATGAACCTTCAAAAACTTTCGAGCGAAAAACAGCGTTGATGGATTCCGTCTCAAACAATCTTTTCACGAGATTGTCTTCCGTCACGCCAACCGCCTTGCCGGAGATGTCGGTGAAGAGATTTAGAAATTCCTTTGAAACCACATACTTCCCCCATGTTCCATACGCTTGAAGATCGCCCACCTCCGCACTCGCGTAAACCCGAGGCAATGAGTAAAGTAATATCGTGCTTCCGGCAGAGATAATCAACATTTCGTTAAACCGATCGTAGCTCATCGCCGTACCCGCCTTATCAACCGAAGAGACCGACGTGCGCCAGTAGTCCCGAAGCTGCGCCATTGCAATCGAGCGAATGATCAGTTGCGTTGGGTGAAGGAGATAAATGTCCTCTTCCGCCGCGAAGTAGACAAGTCCATTTTTCTCCAACGCCGCGTTTCGGCTCACCGGCCCGCGCTCGTAAAAAACCTTCTCAACTCCCTGCGTTTCGGGGTTCACGACAACGGCCTTGTCACTGCCGAACGCGATCACGCGGGATTCCGTGAACACACACGCGACGATTTCAGAAATGCCGTAAGCGTCAAGGAACAAGCTCGAAAACGCGCTCGGTAATATGTCGCTTTGATTTACTGCCGAGCTTTGCGTTGGCGTTGGCGTAAACACCAGCGCGTCAGCGCGCAGGGATTCCTGCCGAACACCGGCATAGACAAACACGTCTGAAGAGACTCCGCCAAACTTTGCGTTGCCAAAGACGTTTGCCGAGACGTGGCCTTGAACGATTAGGTTTGTTTTTCCCTGCGCCCCCGTCCAGTCGCTTCCAAGAACGTCTTTCGTTATCGTGTACCATCCGTTTGCAGACGAGCCGGATGCCGTCCACGCTGGATCGTTGATGTCGATTTCCAAAACTTTCAAAAAACTCGAAATCGGAGTGACGTAGCTCGTCGGGACAGAGCCTCGCATCTGCACAGCGTAAACCGCAAGGTGCGTGATTCTACGAGAGAAAAGCGGCTCGTCGTGATAAAAGACGGACTTTGCTTTGTTTTTATAGGTGAATCCCGCGACATCGTGAAAATTAGGGCTATCCGTAAATTTTCTTGTGTACATCGTGATAGTAAGTCGAGCGAGCTTTGCTCCATCGAAAAACGCAATATAAACGTCGCCTCCGGCATAACTGTACCGCGTGCCGTCGTATGGCGCAACAGTTCCGACGAAGATAGGTGATTCATGCACGCCGTCATACTTTGCGGCCAGAAAAAACGCATAGACCGCCGTGGCGAGCGGATCATCGGAAGACGCAACGGCAGATACGCTTATAATTGCGTCCGCAGTATTCGTCTTGTGCGGCAAAGGCGAAATATGTTTCCGCGTCAAGTAGAAGCCGGTAAACGAAAACTCAGCCGCCGCGTTAAACTTTTTGTCCCCGCTCAAAACGATTAGCTCAAAATCTGACTGCACTAAATTGTCATTTACGTCCGGCCCGCGATCATACACGTTTTCGTGCCCGCAAAGTATCTTTACTGAGTTTTCGTGATAAACAAACTCTATCTCGGAAGGGACGGTAAACATTCGAACCTTTGCAAGCGGTGCGCCAGTGCCCTTTACGGCATAAATCGGATTGCGCCAAACAGAAAAGGCGTAAGCCGGGCCGTTGTTTGAGTCATTGTAAATTTCAAGCGTCTTTGTTGATCCGACATAATCTTTGACGTATGACGTGTAGCCGGTCTGCTCGTTGAGAAAAACCCACCCGTTGTAGTAATCATCAGTCGCGCTCGCGAGTCCGGCGCACTTGATGAAACGATTTGTTCCAGCCGTTTGGTCGCCGTCCATCGCCAGCGAAGTCTCGGCCTCGGTTAATTCAAGCCAGGCATCAATCCACGCTCCCGCGCTGCTCAGGTACGGATAGGCGTAGAGACGGTCAAGTCCACTCATTGTTCCATGCACGAGGTAGACCTTTTTCGTTGACGGGAACGTAAACTGAAATTGACCGACCTTTTTTATCGTTAAGCCAGCGGGAAGTCCAGCCGGCAAATAATCGGCAAGACCATAGAGTCCGGTCATCGAGAGATTGCGCGTGTAGGCGTTATTCAGCCTGTTTGCCGCGTTCAATCCGATCTCGCTCTCGGCTATGTCCGGCGTCCACCCTGCTGAAAAATCTGTAAAGTCAACCTTTGGCATCAATCTTTTGGATATTTGAGTCCAACCACTTTTTTCTTCTCACGCTTCGGCGCGCGGTGCGGCTTCAGTCCCGTGCTGCTCACACAAATGGCGTAGGCAGAGCTTTTTGAGTGGCCCTTTGCCATGACTTGCTCAACGCAGCGTTTGAGTTTTGCCGGCATTTCAAACTCCAAGTGTTCGGTAAATCGGCGCAATCGGCGTGTACTGATCGCCGAGAAGTCTCATGTATTCGGCAAAAGCAACGCCGTAGTCCTGCTTGAACTCCTGCTTTCTCCGAGTGTCGCCGAGCCGGAGCGCGACCAACTCGCAGAGCTTCAAAAACAAAAGCTCCTGATACTGCGTTGCCATGTACGGCGATTGCGACGTTGCGGTCAATGCGGGCGCGGTCGGGTAGTAGTAGACATCAAAAAAGTATTTTTGATCTGGCTTCACGTCAAACACGATGAAGCGGGAGCCGAGCGGGGAGTTTGTGCCGCGCGCCTCGTAAAAGCTGTAGCGCTGCGGGAAGCCAGTGAGCGAGCCGACTGGACGAAGCTCGACGAGCTTTTCATCGGATGCCGAAAACTCCACCGTCAATGCCTCGGTCACTTGCTTGGTTGTCGATTGCAGATGATTGTAGATCGCATAGCTGTCACCGGATGCAAACGTGTTGTCGCTTCCCGCCGACAATCCTGCGCTGCAAACGATCTGCGTTGCGGAAGGCACTGAAGTGATGATTCCGCTTGAACCGTCGGTCTCATTGTCAACACGCATCCCCACCATGCTCGACGTAAATGCCGCCGCCGAGTCATTCAGCGTTGTGTTGCTGCCCGCCGAGGTCGCTGTGCCATCGGCTTCGTTCTCAATGTAGTCTTCGTAAACGCGAACCTCCTGCAAAAACATCAAGTCGTCTGGAAGCGCAATCGTATCGCGGTACGTGAGCAAATGATTGTGCGCAATCTGCCGATCTTCTTTGAGCGCGGCCTGAACGATCATTCCGGCCTGATTGATCAAAAATATCAGCCGGTCATTCGGAAATTTCTTCAACCCGAACATGGGGTCATTCAGATAGACAACCTGATCGCCGACGTGAAATGCCGTGCCGCGCAATTCATAGATCAATTTATTGACATCGTACACTCAATACCTCGTATGTTGCCCGAAATGAAATTGCCCGAAACTATTGTGCCTTCCAGAGCTTCCTACGCCAGATACGGAGAACGTAAACGGGTTCTCGTCACTATCGTCGTTTGCTATGGATAGCGTCGCCGTTCGCAGCCCTACTCCAGACGGGTCAAACACAACCGTGAATGTCGTTGAGCCGCTGCCAGCAATGGGAGAAGACGGCTGCGCCGTTACCGTGAAATCTGAGCTATTTGCGCCGGACACGGCCACCTTTGGAGTGCCGGACAAAGTTAAAGTGCTTGCGCCGGAATTTGATATGGTGAAGACAACTGTCTGAGTTGCGTTCACCAATGCTATTCGTCCAAAATCAGTTCCATCTGCCGGAGATGGTGTCGCGTCCCCGTTTGTGATGTCTTGGCTGTTTCCAGAAACAGCAATCTCGCGCGTGACTCCAGTACCTTGAATCGACCAGTTGTAGGGGTTTTCATCGGAGTCATCGTTCGCAATCGACAACGTCGCCGATCGCGTTCCGGTGGCGGAAGGATCGAACGAGACCACAAACGTCACTGAGCCTGCGGCTGAAACCGGAGAAGAAGGCTGCGTGGTAACAGTGAAATCCGCAGCGTGTGTTCCGCCCACGGCGACTTTCGGAGTACCAGAAAGCGTCAAGGCAGTTTCACCGGTATTCGAGATGGTATAGGTGACGCTACGGGTTGCGCTGGTCGTTAAAACTGATCCAAAATCGGTTGAATCCGAAGCCGAAGGAGTCGCATCGCCGTCCGTGATTGACGTGTTGTTTCCTTTCACGTCCATTTCGGCGGCAGTTACAACGCCTTCATCGGCTCCCATGTCTACCGTGTTTGATCCCGTAGGTCTATCTCCGCCGTCGATGTCGGTAGTGACAGTCAGGTTTGCATCTGCGGACAAATCAGTGCCGGAGTTTCCGGCCCCCGTGTCGCCGGAGTTTAGATGAAAGTTGTTACTTGCCGCGTTTACAAATGTGACTGTGGTTGAGTTTTTCGAGTTCGCGCCTGGAGCGTCAGCGGCGCGATCAGAAAGATTATAATCGCTGGCCGCGCTATAGCTCGCTCCGCCCGAGGTAAAAAATCCGAAAGAGTCGGAGTTTTGGGATATGTTATTTTTAACGACAAACGTACCGCTTGTAGCAGCCTGAAAAAACGAATAGTTTGAATTGTAATCTGTGTTATTATATGCGTAAATCGTCGCGTTAGTGCCGAGAAATCTTATTGGTGTATGGTTGCCCGCCCCAGAGTTGTTCGACGACCCATCAAAGTTATAAAAAATACAATTTTTAACTTTTAGCACGCCACTAAACGCGCTGGCTTCTATTCCGCTGGATGTCCCGCTACACGAAACCCCGTTTCTACCGATAGCCACGTTGTTATAGAACTCTATCAAAGACGTAGAAGCACCGTTGCCGATAGCAATCAGTTGACAATTTATTGCGTCAACGTGATAGATAATTCCGACAAAAGAAGCTTGCTGATTTGACTCAGTCCCAAAAGTAATTATCCCCGATTTGTTTACCGCGCTCGCGGTTGCGCCGGGGTATAGCCCCGCATGTCTCTGCGTTAATCCAACTTCTGATGAAGACGTGGGAGAGTAAAAATTCAACCGATTGTTCGCTCCGAAAAACCATCCCGTAATGGCTACGTTGTCGGTGTCAAATCCGCGATAGCATGCGACATTCCAATTCTCATTTAATCCCGCGATATTCTCATTGCCCGTGTCGAAGTTGACGACATTCGCGCTTATGCCGGTATTTTCCGTACCGACAAGCACATTCGCCCAGGAGGTATAGGCCCTAAAAATACTCCAATCCTGATCATTGGTGCAGGCTGTTGGTGTATCTCCAGTAGAATTTTGAACGGTGTAAACCGTGGAAGAGGTTCTTGCGGAGATGAAACAAATCTTATCGATAGTGCCGTTCGCATCGCTATCGTATTGAATCGCATCTCCCACGCCGACAGTATCGGGCATGGCTGATGCGAAAGTCGCGGTTGTACCTGATATGGTGAGATTTATTCCCGTGCCGACTTTAAGCGCGGATGTTTTGCCGTATTGTGTTGAGCGATAGATTTGTGCCGCCGCTTCCGCAGTCGCGCCGTCAGCAACACCTTCATCCGCCCCCATATCGACTGTATTTGACCCGGTGGGACGCGCTGCTCCGTCAATATCGGTGGTGACGGGCAAATTAGAATCCGAAGCCAAATCAACACCGGAGTTTCCCGCTACAACATCTGAGTTCTCGAGGTGGAAATTATTTTGGTCTACATTTTCAAAGAATACGGTGACTCCATTCTTTGAATTGGCTCCCGGAGCGTCACTCGGTCTTTCGCTCAAATTATAATCACTATCCGCATGAAAAGAAGCTCCACCCGTGGCAAAGAAACCATCTGTATCAGTAGCCTGTGAAACAATATTTTTTGCCACCATCGTACCGTTAGCGTGCTGGATGGAATAATTACACCCTGAGAAAGTACAGTTGCTAATATACATAGTCCCACCGCCGCCGCTGGTTATCACGGCGGAGTGAGACCCAACGCCGGAATTGTTCCCCGACCCGTCAAAGTTATAAAAAATACAATTCCTTATTTTCGATGTCCCCGCATAACTTGTCATCCCTATGCCGAATTGAGAAGATGAACAACCGCTTCCGTTTCTTCCTATGAGGATGCTATTAAAGACCTCAAATAAAGACGCTGACGTTCCCAGTGCAATATTCATCGCATTGCAGCTTACATTATTAACATGCCATATCACCCCATTGATTGACAGTTGTACCTCTATTGAGGCTCCGCTTAATGTTAATATCCCCGATTTGTTTACTGCGGTTGCTGTCGATCCAACGTAATATCCTACATGTCGTTGACTAACGCCAACTTCTGATGAAGACGTGGGAGAGTAAAAATTCAACCGATTGTTTGTTCCAAAAGTCCAGCCTGCAATATCTATGTCGTCGGTGTCATACCCACGGTAGCACGCCACATTCCAATTCTCGTTCGCGCTGGATAAGTTTTCGTTTCCGGCATCGAAGCCCCTCACCGTAACATTGATTCCTGTGTTCTCCGTACCACTCTCCACGTTTGCCCAAGACGTGTACGCCCTAAAAATGCTCCAATCTTGATCGTTCGTGCAAGCTGTAGGGGCTCCGCCTGCGGCATCCTGCACCGTGTAAACCGTCGATGACGTTCTTGCTGAAATGAAGCATATGTTTGTGATTGTTCCAAGCCCAGTAGCGTCATATTGGATAGCGTCGCCTACTCCAACGGTATCGGGCATCGCTGATGCGAAAGTGGCGGTCGTGCCTGAAATAGTTAAGTTTATTCCTGCCCCTGTTTTAAGCGCAGAGGTCTTACCGTATTGAGTGGAACGATAAATCTGCGTCTGCGCAAAGAGCGGCAACGCAATGGCAATGACGCACGCAATCGCAAAAATGATTTTTTCTTTCAGGCTGTGGCTCATTTTAGCGGCAACTCATCCCAATGATCAGCGACAATCGTCCCGATGCTTCCAGGAATCGCTTTCTTGTTGAGCGTCGCGTCACCCTCAATCACGAGATAACACCACGGCGCACTCGGAATTGCCGCACCTGTCCATATTTTCCACGCAGGCGTTGCGCCGGCTACGGTCACGGAGTCTACCAATGCCCAATAGTTCTTTTTGTACGTCCCGCCGAATGGAGGCGGAAGCTTTTGGTCTGTAAATCTCTCCGGTCGCGACCCCATGAAGAGCTTGACCTTCACCTTCACGGAATCATCTGCGCCGGAATTGTCGCTGGTGTCATCAAAGGCGATGCGGTGCGCCATGTACGGCCACGCCATGAACGCCACGGACGTGTCCTTACGAGAACCGCGAATAACCCAGAGCGTATCGCCCTGCACGCCGCCAACTCCAACGCCGGCAGCCGTTCCGAATGTTCCAGTTTGAATCGAATCTACTTGAATCGTGATGCGATTCGTGCGATGCTTCCGAATGAACTGCGTGCGATTTTTGTGGGACTGGTGTCCCCAATTGTAGGCCACCGCGCCAGCGCCGATTAAAAAAGCGCAGGAGATTAGGCCGATAACGACGGAAACTTTTTGTTGTTTCGTCAACATGTTTTTCTCCTAAAGCGCGGTTGAGAGGATCAAACCCACGCGGTATACAGGGCGCGTGTCAAGCGTCGTCTCGCCTTGAAAGAGCAATCCGAGCTTGTCGGCCAGCGGGAGAATGAGATTGGCGTTGAAGAGCCAATAGTTTTTTGCAATCTCGCTTTGCACCGCCTGAAACTTCTCTTGGTCGGCCACGACGACGTAAGATGCCTTGCCGGAGAGATTGAGGCCGGAGCCAAGCGTGAGAGCCGCGAGCGATCCGTCAAATCCCGCGCTGAAGCGATACGTCCAAACGCTGGTTTCGCCGAAGTCGTTGGCCTTGCCCTCGGCCTCGCCCACGAGCGTCAAAGAGTTCAATCCAAGATCGCCGAGAATGAAGTAGGGAGAAATTCCAACGCCGATGCCGGATTGTGCCGAGTTGATCGCGTCGAGCGCAGTGCCGTCCGCGAGGCCGAACGCCGGCGCGAGATTCCCGTAGATGATAACATGCACGTCACTCACCTTCACGTAGTTCATCACGACCTTGCCGGAAAGACCAAAATTCGTGTTGAAATCAGAAGCGTCGCCGAGCAGGGCTTGAGAGAGTTGCGCCCCTGCCCACCACTTATTGTATTCTGGCGCGGCGTGCGTTTTGTTGGCGTGATTGCAAGATAGATCGCAGAATTGTTTGCCACTCTGAGCGTTCGCTTGCAAGGCGATTGTCAAAGCGAATAAAACGAAAAGCGTGCGTTTCATGTGATGTTCCTTTCAGGTTTAATGGTTTCAAAGCGAAAGCGAAACGTAATCGAGCGAACGAAAAGCGATTTCATTAAAACGGTCAATTTTGGATTCCAAGTTTAGCAGATATTCTCGCAAGCTGCCCGTTGAGCATAATGACTTGATCGCGCGAATACTCCTCGTGCTCTTCGCGCCATCTGTTAAACTCGCTCATCTGCTGCGCAAGCTGATCGACCTGGGCGCGCAAGTTCACGTCGTCGGTGTGTTCGATGCGCCATTGCTCCATCGCGTTCAGCCTATCGTTGTTGACCTTGATGAAATACCCACCCATTGCGACGATGAGCGAGAGCAATCCCGCGATAATGTATCCTGCCAGAGTGAGTTGCGAAACCTGTTTCTCGCTCATGCCGTTTATCCCATTCCTGATTTTGGCCGTCAAGGTATTGCTCTCGCCATACGGCGCAAGCGATGTGGTTTGGTTGAACACGTCATCATCCGCACTTGAGGTGATCTACCGCGACATCGAAGAGTTCTTTATCCAGATGTAGTCATTCGACATAAATTTCGTCGTGCTGGCCGTGACCGCTGCCGACACCAAAGATAATCCGATTGCGCCGGTCGGAATGTTCGTCGTGTGCGTGGCGATGGTCGTGCCGTCCACCGCGAACACGATGCTGGTCGCGTCGCTGTTAGGCGTGATCGTGAGCTTGTACCACGTCGCCGCAGAAACCGTCGAGCCGGTGTAAGTCGTGATCGTGCGCGTGCCGCCGTTCGCGGTCACTGCGCGCCAGCGCGTCGCCGACGAGTCCACGTTGAACTCGATCCACGCGCCGTCAGTCGGGATTGCGGCAACCATGTCGTCCATGAACCCGACGCGATAATATGCCCCGTTGCTGCCCGCCGTGCCGAGCGTTGAAAATCTTACTCTCGCCTTGACGACGTAGGGGCCGTTGAGAATGTAGGTGTCCGCATCAGTGTGGAGCGATGCTGTCGAGCCTGCGGAGTTCGCGCAGAATAGGCGCATGATGCCTGGCGCGCCCGCCTCGCCCGCTTCTTTCGAAGTCGTTCCTGAGGTCGTGATAACCCTGATCCAATCCGAACCCATAGAACCGGAAGTCGACGCCGTGCCCGCTTCCCAATCTTCGAATCGTTCGTAGGTCGTAGATGGGTCGAAAGAACTTCCACCGCTGATCGTCTCGATTTTATCGCGCACCGCGTCTTTGGTCGGCACCGAATTGTCGCCGTTCCATCCGGTTGCGTCATAAACTTCTGTCGGTACGACAACATCTCCGCCGGCCACGGTGAGCGCGTCTGCGCTGTGCGTTACGGTCACGTCGCCAGAGTTGAAATTAAACGCGCTGCCACTTGCCATTGCAACGCTGCCGCTGATTGATGGCGTGGTCAGTGACGGAGAAGTTCCAAAGACTGCCGCGCCTGATCCGGTTTCATCTGAAACGACTCCAGCGAGTTGCGATGAAGTTGTGGCAGCGAAAAACCCCAAATGATCCGTGGCGTTTGGCACGGAGTTACCAGCTTCCGTGATCGCCGCGCCGGAATTAAACGCGCCGCTCGCCTGCATGATTTCTGAAGCATCAACCGTGAGCGTTACGTCCGTTCCGGCAGGCGAAGCCTCCCATCCAATCACGGCGGCGTTTTCCAATCTAACCACCCCGGCATCGGCGGGGTCACTGCCTATCGAGTAGGACGTGGGGACGGTGATCGCCGCTGGAAGCGTAAACGTGGGATTGGCCGAGCCGTCACCATTTGTCACAGAAACAGCGCCCGTAGTTCCGGTGAGCGTGCGGCTCGCAACCACACCAGTGGTTGTAGTCGATGCCAAAATTCCGGTTGCCAAACTTCCGAGAGCCTGCTCTGCGGATAGTGTCGCATCGGCGGTTTGCGTTATGTAGGTCGCCGAAGTCGGCGCGCCGCCGCCCGCTCCAAGAGCCACGTTCGCACCGTTGATGCGCGCGGTCATCTCATTGGCGGTTGCATCGTACCACAAATCTCCGTTTGCCGGAGTGGACGGGTCGCCCGCCTGCGACCCAACGTTCAAGCCGGCGCTCGTTCCATTGGGATTGAAAGTTTGAGTAACGCCGTCCGCAAATGAAAACGCTCCGGCATCAGAAAGCGCGAGCGTCGATGTGTTTTGAATGAGCTTTCCGGTCGTGCCGTCGAAGCGCGCCACGGCATTGTCAGTGGAAGAAGCCGGGCCTACAACATCTCCGCTGCCGCCACTCGCGGCATAAAGACTGCGCTCGACATTGTTGTCGTCAAGAACATATGCAGTGTCGCCGCGAGAGTAAAATTTAACGAATCCATTTGATGGAGCGGACGGCCTTTCTCCGTTGCTCATGTTTTGAATTTCGAATTGTCTCTCAGATGAATCTGCGCCAGAAAACCGGACGGGAACACCAAAAGTCCATTTTTGCACGTCATCGGGGTTTTCAACGGAAAGCGTGTTGCTCGCGTTATTCGAACCGCCTATCGCTATGTTGGATTGCGTGAAACCAACACCGGAATTGGCATCATAGTAGATGCGCAAGACCTTGTTTGAACCATCCGAAGCTTTGCGGGCGAAAAACGTAATGTCGGCAACACCGTCTGGTTGAATCGCGGCTTTACCGCCGCCGCTTGATCCCAGCTCAACGCCCTGCGTAGACGTGGTGTTG
>ERZ761584.391-NODE-391-length-14295-cov-18.631671_pt1 | contig 14295 bp, 11 predicted proteins | sample MGYA00512168_ERZ761584 | MGnify/ENA primary metagenome ERZ761584 (study PRJEB28899, sample SAMN03785564) | bioreactor sludge metagenome | biome: EBPR Sludge; feature: EBPR Bioreactor; material: 0.22µm filtered reactor supernatant | place: Saint Lucia: Queensland...
CGGGAGACGGGGAGGATTGATGAGTTGGTGGCGGAGCAGCGGAGGCTGATCGAGCTGCTGAAGGAGAAGCGGCAGGCGGTTATCAGTCACGCGGTGACGAAGGGTCTTGATCCGACGGTGCCGATGAAGCCGTCGGGAGTCGAGTGGCTTGGCGAGATTCCAGCACATTGGGGTGTTAAGCCGCTTAAGTTTTTGACCCAACCCAACAGACCTATCATGTATGGCATTGTCTTACCTGGCCCTGATGTAGGTGAAGGAGGGATTCCAATTCTAAAGGGTGGAAACGTCAAACCTTCGAGAATGGTGCTTAGGGAGATGGCCCGGACAACCTCAGACATTGAGGCCCCTTACGCTCGGGCGAGGCTTGTCGCTGGAGATCTGGTCTACGCGATTCGAGGCACCATAGGGGACTGCGAGGAAGTGCCGCCGGAGCTACATGGTGCAAATATTACACAGGACGTTGCTCGTGTTGCCATCTCTGATCAGCACTCTGCAAGGTGGGCTAGATGGATGTTGCTGTCTTCAGCGATTAGGGAGGAGCTAGCCTGCGGGAGCTTAGGCGCAGCGGTGCGGGGTGTAAATATCTTTGACCTCAAGCGCGTTAAGGCTCCAACGCCACCGCTTTTTGAACAGACCTCTATTGTGAAGTACCTGGAGGCAGAGTGCGGTAAGTTCGAGCAGCTAACCGCTGCCGCTGAAAGGGTAATCGAACTGCTCCAAGAACGACGGGCGGCGTTGATCTCGGCGGCGGTGACGGGGCAGATCGACGTGAGGGATGCGGCCTGATGGCGATTCATAACGAGGTCGAGTTCGAGAAGGACATCTGTGCGCATTTGGAGGCTCGGGGCTGGCTCTGGTCAACGTCGGACGCAGGCTACGATCGGGAGCGGGCGCTGTTTCCGGCGGATGCGCTGGACTGGGTGAAGGCGGCGCAGCCCAAGACGTGGGAGAAGTTCGCGGCGCATCACGGGGCTTCGGCGGAGGCGGAGTTCATCAAGCGGCTGGCGAAGGTACTCGACGATGAGGGAACGCTCAAGGTCTTGCGCGAGGGCTTCCGGATGGTCGGTACTGGAGGTGAGGACTTCAAGATGGTCCAGTATAGGCCGGCGCACGGGCTGAACCCGGAGATCGAGGCGCGGTACAAACTGAACCGGCTGCGGGTGATGCAGCAGGTGCACTACAGCACGAAGCATCAGAACTCGATCGACTTGGTGCTGTTCGTGAACGGTCTACCGGTGGCGACGATCGAGATCAAGACGCAGTTCACGCAGAGCATCGAAGACGCGAAGCGGCAGTACTGCGATGATCGAGATCCGAAGGGGGAGCCGCTGCTGACATTCAAGCGGGGGGCGCTGGTGCACTTCGCGCTGTCGACGGAGGAGATCGCGATGACGACGCGGCTCACGGGAGGGTCCACCTACTTCTTGCCCTTCAACAAGGGGCATGAGCGGCGGAAGGGGAACCCGCCGAACCCGGACGGATACGCAACGCACTACCTTTGGGAGGAGATTCTCGTGCCGGATATGTGGCTGCGCATTCTGGGCTCGTTCATCCAGCTTGAAAAGCGGAAGGAAGAGCAGCCGGGTGGCAAGCTGGTCACGAAGGAGACGATTCTTTTCCCGCGGTATCACCAGCTTGACGCGGTGAACTGCCTGGTGGCGGCGGCGCTGAAGGACGGGGCGGGCGGCAAGTACCTCTTGCAGCACTCGGCGGGGTCGGGGAAGAGCAACACGATCGCTTGGTGCGCGCACCAGTTCGCGACGCTGCACAACGCGCAGGACGAGAAGATCTTTGATACGGTGATCGTGATTACGGATCGGACGGTTTTGGATGATCAGCTTCAGGAGACGATCAAGCAGTTCCACGGTGCGCGGGACAAGGTCGTGGGCATCGATCGGCGGGATGGGTCGAAGTCGAAAATGCTGGCGGAGGCGCTGAAGTCGGGGGCGCTGATCGTCATCGTTACGCTGCAGACATTCCCGTTCATCTTGAAGGAGATGCAGGAGGAGGGCGGGCTGCGGAAGAAGCGGTTCGCAATCATCATCGACGAGGCGCACAGCTCGCAGAGCGGCAAGGCGGCGCACCGGACTCGTCAGGTTTTGGCGAGCGGCGAGACGGAGGACGACGAGGAGCAGACGGTCGAGGACTTGCTGATCGCGGAGGCGGAGTCGCGGCGGCTGCCTTCGAACGCGTCCTTCTTCGCGTTCACGGCGACGCCGAAGCCGAAGACGCTGGAGCTGTTCGGTCGGCCCGGCTCGAAGATCGATGAGCACGGCAAGGCGCTGCCGGAGCCGATCCATCTTTACACGATGCGCCAGGCGATTGACGAGGGGTTCATCCTGGACGTCCTGCGTGACTTCTTGCCGTACCGGGTGGCTTATCGGTTGTCGCACGGTGGGAAGGATTGGGACGACTCGACGGTGGAGAAATCGGAGGGGATGAAGGCGCTGAACCGCTGGGTCCGGCTGCATCCGCACAACATCGCGCAGAAGGTCGAGATCATTGTCGAGCACTTCCGGTCGAACGTCATGCACCTGCTGGGGGGCAAGGCGAAGGCGATGGTGGTGACAGCGAGTCGGATCGAAGCGGTGCGCTACAAACTGGCAATGGATCGGTACATCGAGAAGATGCGGTACCCGATGGCGACGATCGTGGCGTTCTCGGGCGATGTCGAGGACTCGGACAGCGGGCCGGAGAAGTTCACCGAAGGGAATATGAACTCGCTGGGTGGTCAGGATATTCGGAGGGCGTTCAACACGGATCGGTATCAGGTGCTGATCGTGGCGAACAAGTTCCAGACGGGCTTTGATCAGCCCTTGCTTTGCGCGATGTACGTCGACAAGCGGTTGGACGGCATCACGGCGGTGCAGACCCTGTCGAGGCTGAACCGGACGTATCCGGGCAAGGATCGGGTGTTCGTGCTGGACTTCGTGAACGACGCCGAGGGGATTCGGAAGGCGTTCGAGCCTTATTACGAAGAGACCGAGCTGCTGGCGACGACCGATCCCAATCTGATTTACGACGTGCTGTCGAAGCTGAAGGCGGAGGGGATCTTTACGGAGCAGGACGTCGAGAACGTCGCGCGGATCTACTTCGAGTATGCGCAGAAGCAGAGCCGGTCGGGCCAGGAGCGACTGGTGGCGGCGCTGGGACCGGCGGTCGATCGGTTCAGGGTTCGGTGGCGGAACGCGGAAGACGAGCGGGACGGCGAGGCGATCAAGCGGCTGGTGATCTTCCACAAGAGCTTGGCGGGGTTCTGCCGGCTGTACGACTTCCTTTCGCAGATTGCGGACTACGACGATCGGGATCTGGAGGCGCATTACATCTTCTGTCGGTATCTGGAGCCCTTGGTGCGGCCGGAGCGGGTGCGGACGCCGATCGATCTCTCGGAGGTGGCGCTGACGCATCACCGGATCCAGGAGGGGCCGAATCAGGAGATCCGGCTCGGATCGGCGGACGAGGATGATCGGAAGCTGAAGCCGATCACGGATATCGGGGCGAACCCGCGCGATCCGGAGAAGGTGCGTCTGTCGGAGCTGGTCGAGCGGCTAAACAACTTGTTCGACGATGGCTCGCTGACGGAGGCGGACTTGGTCGGGATGTTCGATCACGTGGCGGCGAAGATGATGGAGAATGCGGACCTGAAGCAGCAGGCGACGGCGAACACGAAGGATCAGTTCAAGCAGAGCCCGTCGCTTCGGAAGGCGGGCGAGGACGCGGCGATCGCGGCGATGGACAGTTACCAGACGATGGGTCAGCAGCTGTTCTCGGATCGGAAGAAGCTCGATTCGTTCTTGGGGATGCTGGCGGATCATGTTTACGAGCGGCTGAACGCTCCGGCTGAGTAGCGTTTCTTGGCTCCATGCTCGAAACGTTGATGCAGGGGCTTGCGGCGAATGGGCCGTGGGCGTTGATGGCTGGCTTTCTGCTGCTCCGGATCCTCAAAGCGTGGGACGGGGACCGCCAGCAAGCGATGAACCTGCTCACCCAGTTTCAGGCGACGATGCAGAAGCAGTCGGAGGCGCTTGAAGAGCTGACTTCGGCGGTTCGGTCATTGCGGCAGGCTGTCGACGACGGGCACCGCGAGCCGCTCCGCGTCGAGCACCCGCATCCGACCCACTTGGGCTAGCTGCGTTCCTTCGGATCGTGAAGCAGTTACTCATTCTTATCTCGTTGGCGGCGTCTTGCCTTGGCTCGGCGCAGGACCTCGGCGGGGCGTGGTTCATTGAGCGTGGGCGGTCTCAGCCGGTGGTTCTGGTGCCGGTCGGGCGCGTTGAGGACGTGTTTGGCCAGGCGTGGCTCGACCTTGATCTGTCGCTGATGGGGCGGCCTATTGACGGCGTTCGCCTGGGCGGGGCGGTGACGTTCTCGACTCCCATCGCGCGCAACGCTTGGGCGACGGTGGGCATTGGCGGCCTGGTGGGCGAGACCTTCGAGTGGTCGGCGGTGCGCCCCGGGCTCGTGCTCGGCCTGACGGTGCGGTTCTAGCCAAGATCGGACCGATAGGACGGATAGGACTTATCTGATTGTTGGTGGCTTAGACTCATACCTTCGAGCGGCGCGTGAGGCTGGGTGTCCGCGTGATCAGATCGAGCGGTTCATTGCGGGCGGCGTCGTCCTTCAGCCCAGGCAGCTAGGATTCAGCGCGGCGGCGCGCGAGTGTGACACCTTGGGCGGACCGACTGAGGTCGGGTTTGGAGGGGCTCGTGGCGGCGGTAAGTCTCACGTCATGCTCGCCCAGATCGGGGTCGATGACTGCCAGCGCGCGCCGGGGATTCGGGCGCTGCTGCTTCGCAAAGTCGGTCGCGCGCTGACGGAGGGATTCGAGGATCTGCGGCGGCGCGTCCTGATGGGGACGCCTCACAAGTACCGATCGAGCGACGGCACGGTGACGTTCCCGAACGGCTCGGTCATGCGGATCGGGCACTTTCAGAACGAGCGCGACGTGGATGCTTACCTCGGCCTTCAGTACGACGTGATCGGCGTCGAAGAGGCGACAACGCTCAGCTCGTCGAAGGTCACGTTCATCCGCACTTGCAACCGCACTTCCCGGCTCGACTTTCGGCCCAGGGTCTACACGACGACGAACCCGGGCGGGATTGGGCACCAGTGGTACAAGGCGACCTATGTCGATCCTCGGAAGCGCAAGGCCTGGGCGCGGTTCGTTGCCTCCACTGTCGACGACAACCGGTTCGTGGACCCTGAGTATCGCGAGAAGCTGGAACGACTCACGGGGTGGCAGCTCAAGGCCTATCGTTACGGAGACTGGGACATCGCGGCCGGGCAATATTTCACCACCTGGCTCGAATCGGCGCACGTGCGGCCATCGACGCTGGCGGACCGGGCTTGGGAGTTCTGGCTGGCGATGGACTACGGGTTCGTCCATCCGACGGTCTGGGGGCTGCTTGGGATGGACAACGAGGGCCAGCGATGGCTGATCGAGGAATACGGGGCGTCTCGGCAAACGGTCTCGTATCACGCGGAGATGGTGCGCGAGATGCTCGGGCGGCACGGGCTCCAGATGCACGACATGCGGCAGATCGTGGGATCGCCGGACGCTTTCGCCAAGCGGGCGTCGGAGCAATGGTCAGAGGGTAGGTCGACGGCGGACGACTACGCTGAGGCCGGGATTCATCTAACGCGGGCGATCAACGACCGGATCAGCGGGGCCACGCACGTGCTCTCGCTGCTCGGAGATCCTGGGAATGTCGAGCGGCCGACCCTGCCGAAGTTGTTCCTGATGGACCGTTGCGCGAACACGATCGAGCAGATTCCGGCGATGCAGCACGACCCGCACCGGCCCGAGGACGTGCTGAAGGTCGACATCGACGAGGACGGGATCGGCGGCGATGACTACTACGACATGCTTCGGTACGGGCTCATGGCTCGGGCACCGGTCCAGGGTGTCGACGGGGCGGTGTCGCTGCGAGTGGGGTCGGGCGGTGGGTATCAACCTCGGTAGGCTGAGGCGACGGTAGGCCGGGTTAGGGTACCAGAGTGTTGAGGGGGAGGGCTATTGCTTCGTCAATAGCGGCAGTGAAATCTGGGCTACTTCCAGCTGGAGGTGCGCCGGTCTCGACGAGTCCATGATGCGACAGCATGTTCAGCATCCATGTCTTGCGTCGGTCCGGGTCCTTGGCCCAAGCGCTCTTGAGTGCCGCTTTATTGGTCTCGTGACAGTCACCTAAGAACGCACGAATGAAGGTGCGCGGATTGATGTTCCTTAAGAAAAACTCGTCAGTCTGCGCAACGAATCGGTGGGATGCTTGAAGTAGAGTCAGAATGTCAATGTTACTCGGCTTTGTACGTAGCCGACAGTGGCTAATCGCCTTAGTCACATCAAACCGCGGATAGCGAGTCTCTATCTTAGGTTTGTTTCGCTCCAGTTTCTCGATTTCCTTAGTAGCGTCCTGTGCTCCGCTGTGAAACTCCCGATTGCGCCAATACAACAGTAGGCGAATAAGTGCATCGGACTCTTCGTAGTCGTTTGCATCAAACAGCTTAGTCAGTTTTGCACCTAGCATCCTAGTATCTGCTGTCTCTGTCGCGAGGGTCGGCGGGAGGATGCTAGGTAAGGATACCAACGTGCCAAGGTATTCGTCAATTGACGCGGCAATGAGCCCCAGGACCGCCCTCTTGGCAGCGTCGCGGGCAGTATCAAGGGAATGCTCGGGATTCTGCCCTGTCCAGTCCAGCGCCAGGTCCTCTGGTACTACCGGTTCAGCGGGGATATTCGCGAGTGCCACCAGGATCGTTGCGTAGGCATGGTTCGCATCACCCACGAGGCGCTTGTAATGCCGGCGCGGCCCTGAGATAGAGATCACTAGCATTGCGAAGAAGTTGTTGAGCGGGACTTGCACCCGCATCACCCCGTTTTTGACGAACGCGAAGTCCGACAGAAGCGGGTTGAATTAACTTATTCGACCAACGCACGAATCGTACCGATGGCAATCAACAAAAGTCAAGGTTAGCGGGACGTTTTTTGGTCTTGATGCCGCCTTATGTTCGTCGACACCTGCGGGAGGAGCAGATTGGCTCTGATCGGTATATGGCTTTCATCCCGAGTGATCGGGCGATGCCGCAGACGATCGACGACGCGGAGCGGGATTTTGGGCTCGACATCTACGACCGGATGCGGAACGACCCGTTCATCGAGGGGCCGCTGCGGTTTCAGGAGGCGCTGGTCCTCGAGGACGGCGTCCCGCTGGGCAACCCGATTCCCGAGCCGTCACCCACTTCGGAGCCTGGGGCCGAGGATCTGTACAACGCCGCGCAAGAGGTGCTCTCGTTCTGCCAGGAGTGCCTGGATGAGCTTGAGGAGCCCTTCGAGACCACGGTGGAGTCGCTGCTGCGGGCTTGGTCGCACGGCTACGAGCTGGCGGAGACGACGTACCGGCTTGAGGGTGGCGGGCGCTATGATCGGCGGCTGATGCTGGAGTCGGTTCGCGTGATTCCGCACTCGAACTACGTGCTGCTTTCCGATCCCTTCCAGCGCTTCTTGGGCGTCCTTGGCATCAAGCCGGGCCGGTCGGCGGCGCTGTTCTCGGGGCCGATCGCGAAGCCTGAGGAGCATCCGGGTTTTGTTGGGCGGGAGAAGCTGATCCACGTTACGTTCCGCAAGCCCGAGGGCAGGCTGACGGGCTGGTCGATCATTCGGTCGGCCTATGACGCTTGGAAGCGCTGCCAGATCGTCAAGCCGGTGCAGCTCGCGCGGCTGGGTCAGTTCGGCGGTGAGTCGATCGTGCTGACGGGCACTCCGCTTTCGAGCGACGTTGGCGAAAGGCCCCGAACGATGAGCGATGGTTCGAGGCAGACGGTCGACTGGGCTAGCTGGGTGGCGGACGCTTTGGCGGCGGCGTACAAGTCGGGCGGTGCGGTGGTGGTGCCGGGTGACATGCGGCTGCTCACCATCGGGGGCGAGGGCGACAAGGGTGCGTTCACCGAGTTCTTCAAGGAGGCGAACCGGGAGAAGATGGTGGCGGTGCTGACCTCGGCGCGAGTGCTGGCTGAGTCGGAGCGGAACTCTCAGGCGGACGCGGACAAGGCTGAGAACGTCGGCGACGTGCTCAAGAAGCACTTCCGGCAGAAGCTGGGGGCGATCCTGCGGCGTCAGTTGATCCGGCCCCTGGTGGCGCTGAACTACGGCGAGGACGCGGCCAAGCTGATGACTCCGTCCTGCATGGGCTCGACGATTGGCCAGCCGGATTTGGCGGCGGCGTCGAGCGCGTTTGCGTCGTTGCGGTCGAGTGGCGGGATTACTGACCCGATGGTCGGGACGGTCGTGCGGAAGTGGTTCGCGTTGGAGTTCGTGCCTGGGGAGTCGCCGGGGGAAGAGGAGCCGGACGGCAACGACGCAAACGAAGAGGATAAGGCCAAGAAGGCGAAAGAGCCCGAGGACAAATAGCGGGCGTTCCTTTGGGCCATGCCTTCAAAAGCGGCTTTGGCGTTGGCGCTGGATCGGGTTTGGTGCATCGATGAACGGTATGGGCTGGCTCAGCTCGAAGCGCTTCAGTTCGTTCCCGGTGATTTGATGCTCGGGCCGCGATCACTCGACGAGTATGTCGATGCGCGGGTAGCGGGTAGCGGGTGGCGGGGATCGGGGCCGGATGCGTTTGCGGTCGGGGCTTACCAGCCACGGGCGGATGATCGGAGGCCTTACGCGATCGTGGACGGCGTGGCGCTGATCGAACTCTCGGGGCCGTTGCTACAGCGGCCTTCTTCGATGTCGGGCGGGACTTCGACGATCTTTGCGCGGCGCTGCGTTCGCATGGCGATGGTTGATGACCAGGTCAGCGGGATTGTGCTGCTGATCGACTCGCCGGGTGGTCAATCGTCGGGACTTGGGTGCCTTGCCGACGACGTCAAGATGGCGGCGACGAAGAAGACCACGGTTGCCTATCTCTCCTCGATGTGCGCGTCGGCGGCCTACTGGGTGGCTTCACAGTGCTCGGCCATCGTAGCGTCGCCGTACGCGCAAGTCGGGTCGATTGGCGTGTTCACGCTGCTGATGGACGACACCAAGGCTTGCGACTATGAGGGGCTCGCCTTTACGCTTGTCAGCTCGGGCGGGATCAAGGGCAAGTGGGCGACTGGGCAGCCGGTGGATGACGAGCTGGTCGAGGACGCGCAGCGCGAGGTCGACGCGGTCTTCGGTGACTTCGTGGCGGCGGTAGCTCGGGGTCGGAGCCTCAGCACGGCGCAGGTGAAGTCGGTCGGGACCGGTCATTGCTGGCGGGCTGATGAGGCGATTGCGCTGGGGCTTGTCGACGCAACGGGGACGGAGGATGACGTTCTTTCCGAGTTGATTGCCGCTCGGGCGGCGCGGAGCAACAACCTATGAATCTCTTAGACCTTTTCACCAAGCGCGCTCCGGTGGCGGACGACCCACCGCCGGCAGCGGCCGCGCCTCCGGCCCAGGCTGAGCCGAGCGGCGCTGACATTGCGTTCGTCCAGGGCGTTCTGGACAACGCGGCCAAGACGATGGCGGAGGCCTTCGTCACGTCACTGCTGAACGAGCAGCGGATCGTCCCGGCCCAGGCCGATCACTGGAAGGGTGCCTTCCTTCAGGCGCTCTGCACGGACGGCGGCGGGCAGGTCGCGGCTTCTGCTTCGGGTGCGGTCCTGGAAGGGCCGATGACGGCGCAGGTTCGCGCGTTGGCGGCTTCGCAGCCCAAGCACACGCTGACCAACGCGGTCCTGGAGACGGCTCCGGAGGGATCGGTGCTCGTTTCCGCCCCTGGTGACCAGGCCGTGGCCAAGCAGGCGGCGATGGCTCGCTACCGGTCGGTGGGTGGGCCTAACAACGGCTTTGGAGGTGCGGCATGAGCGCAGCGGTCTTCCATGTTGATCAGTCGACGCTGAATTCCTCGCGCGGCAAGAGCTGCCGAACTTCGTTCCTGATGGACGCCAATGTGGTGGTCACCAAGGGGCAGGCGCTGGCGCTGGTGACGGGTGCCTCGGTCAACCACAAGCAGACGATCACGGCGACGAGCGGCTCGGCTGGCTCAGCGGTGTTCGACTACAACGGTGAGCGGTTCACGCTTCCCTACAACTGCTCGGCGGCGGCGGCTCAGGCGCTGATCGCGGCACTTCCGAACGTTGGGACGGGGAACGTGGCGGTCACGGGAACCACGCTCGACGCGGGCGCGCTAACGGTCGAGTGGAAGGGCAAGCTGGCCGGTCTGACTCAGAACCTGATCGTGCTGGTCTCGAACGGGATCACGGGGGCGACGCCAGCAATTGCGACTTCGCAGACGCCGGTGCCGAACAACCGGCTGGTGGCGTGGAACCCGACTCGGATCGCTGATCCGGCGATTGGCACGTTCACGGTGGCTGGGAACGGTTCGGGCTCGTCCTTCGGGGCGGGGACTTACTTCGTGCAGTTCGCGTGGCGCAACGCCCAGGGCTCGACGCTGCCGACTATCGCGGCGGCGATCACGATCACGGCGGCGCAGAACCTTCGGGTGTCGGCGTTGAACGCTGCGAGCACTCCGGACGACGCGCTGTACCTGGACGTTTACGTCAACGGTGTTCGGATTCACTCGATCACGGTTTCGACGCCGGGCACGGGTGGCACGGTGGCGCAGACGGACATTGCGGCACCGCAGGCTGGTTCGGGTCAGCCCTTGCCGACGGCGAACACCGCGTTCGTGGCGACGGACGGGCGGCACTACTTCACGTGCTACGCGGAGCGGACGTTCTGCACGGATAACTTCGGGAAGATGTTCTACGGCACGAAGCCGATCAGCACGATCGGTGCGCCGGGCAAGCCGGAGGGCGACGTGATCATCGGCGGGACCTTCTTCGACGGTGATTTGCTCGGCATCGATGGCTATGAGCAGCTCTTCCTCGACCAAGTGCGCGGGCGCCTCGTTGCGGGCGTTCTTGGGAATGCGACGGCGGAGTACTTCTTCGGCCCGGAGGGACAGTAAGACATGCCTGGAACGCTGACTTTGCTCGACAATGCCGAGCTGGAGATGCTGGAGCGAGAGCGAGCGATCAATCTCGCCGAGCAGACCTGGCTCGGTCGGATCATGCCGCTGGTGTTCGAAAACACCGACGCGGTCATGTGGGACATTCGCGAGAATGTCAAGGCCTTGATTCCGGCGATCGGCATCGGCGACACCTTGCCGCAGATGAGCGACACGGGCGGCGATCGGTTCGCGGTCGTGCCTGGCCACTACGGTGTGAGCGTGCCGATTCCCGCCGAGCGCATCGTACGAGAGCGCAAGTTCGGACAGGCCGAGTTCGACCCGATCACGGTGGAGGAGGAAACCTCGCGCATCATGATGGAGCTGGCCTACCGCGAGCGCTCGCTCATGAACACGATTCGTGGGCGGCTGCTCTCGCTGGGCGAGATCAACACGCTGGACGCGGCCGGGAAGATCAAGTACAACTTCGCGTGGGGCAACTACGCGAACCAGCTCGTGACGTACACCAGCACCGACGTTTGGACGGACCTGGCGAACTCGAAGCCGCTGTACACGCTGCGGCAGTCGCTGATCTCGAAGGGCAAGGGCTCGGGTCACGAGTTCTTGACTCCAACGGCTGAAATGGGTGCGAATCCGGTGACGTGGTCGTACCTTTGGGGCAACACGAACCAGGCGGACATCGGCGGCAAGAAGTCGCAGTACGGGGCGACGATCACGGAGTTCGGCTCGTTCCGGTCGTTCATCCAGAGCGAGGCTCAGCTTCCGACGCCGGTGCTGGTTGAGTCTGCCTATGAGGATTCAGCCGGGGTCTGGCAGTACGACATCCCGGACGGCTACTTGGTGGTGGTGGGCGTCCACGCTTCGCGCGGGACTCGCGCGGGCGGTTACGTCGGCACGAAGAACGCGTCGGCGATGGGTCGGGCGACGATCTTTGCGGACGTGGATCGGATGCCGAACCATCCGAAGCTGCCGCGGGTGAACCGTTCGCACTCGGGTGCGCCGCGGATCGACTACGGGAAGCAGGTGGTGGTCTTCAAGGTCTTCTAGGTCCTAGTGGTGTCTGGCTTGCGGCCCCTTCTCGCGGTTTGCGGGGAGGGGCTTGATTTTGCGAAAACCAGTTGTATACTGAAGGCATGAGGGAGCATATCTTTCGCGCCGGTACGGCCGTTGCGCTTTTGGTTGGATCATCGTTCGCAATGGGTCAGTGGACGGCGGCACCGCTTGTACACAGCCCCTCTTCGTGGTTTTATGGGGCCTATGTGCGCGGGGTCGAGGGGAACCAGCAGGTCGGCGATATGTCGGTCCTTGGCGGCCACTACGCCATCCTTTGGACCGTCGGGCAGCCAAATCCTCACATTTTGAGTCCATGGACCGACATGCCTGCTACAGCGAACGCGATCGCTGACGGTCAGCAAGTCGGGACGGTGGCGGTCGATGGCGGTGGCACCTCAGCCACTATTTGGACTGGATCTCGTGAGTCTTGGCTCTACATCAATCCACTCGGCGCGAGTAGATCGGAAGGTCATGCTGTATCGGAGGGCCGGCAGGCTGGGTCAGCAACGTTTAGCGGAGTCATGCATGCGGGCTATTGGAGCGGCACCTCCGAGTCCTGGGTTGACCTTCACCTTCCCGGCGCAAGTGCATCCGTCGCCAAGGGAATTCACGGCATTGAACAGGTCGGGTGGGTAGCTCACCCAAGCTATGGCGGGGCGTGCTTGTGGCGCGGGACCCCCGAGTCATTTGTTGACCTAAACCCATCATGGGCCAACAACTCCGGAGCGTCTGGTGTGTATGCGGGGACGCAGGTGGGCCACGCAACTGCAACCCTTGGCGGCCCGTTGCACGCAGTCCTCTGGCGTGGGACGGCGGCGAGTTGCGTGGACCTGCACCCTTCTGGCGCCATTGATTCTCTCGCAAGGGCAGTGTTCGGTCACCAGCAGGTCGGGTCAGCATTCATTGGCGGCAATAACCATGCGGCACTGTGGAAAGGAACAGCAGCTTCATTCATAGACCTTCAGGCGGTGCTGCCACCCCAGTACACCTCATCTGCCGCTCACGGCATATGGGCCGACGCTAACTTCACTTATGTCGTCGGATATGCGTTCGATAGCTCGGTAAGCAGAGATCGCCCCATGATGTGGAAGGGACCGGCACCAGCCCCGCGGCCAGACCTCGATCCAATTGGCAACAAGAGCGTTACTGAGCTTCAGACCCTGACGTTCACGGCATCTGCAACGCACATCGTCCCTGAACGTAGTATGACTTTTGCTTTGATTGGCGCCCCGGAGGGTGCAATTATGGACCCGGAGAGTGGCGAGTTTTCATGGACTCCAACCGAACCTCAAGGTCCAGATGCCCACGTGTTTACCGTTAGGGTGACCGACGATGCTGATCCTCCAAACAGCGATGAGGAAACGATAACGGTTAATGTGTTAGAAGATAACCAGATGCCAACGCTTGATGCCGTTCCTGATCAGGTTGCATTTGAAGAAGTGGCATTCAGCTATCAGTTAGCGGCAGTCGACGACGACTTGCCAGCTCAGCCACTCACGTTTTCGCTTGGGCTTGGTGCCCCGTCTGGCATGACCGTAAATCCTCAGACAGGCTTGATTCAGTGGACACCTACGGAATTCCAAGGTCCTGGCACTTTTCAGGTGACCGCAGTGGTTACCGACGGCAATGGCGGCACAGATGAGAAGTCGTTCGTCGTCTCGGTCGAAAATGTTGACAAGTTCATTCGCGGCCAAATAGCCCTTTCGGACTTTGAAGGCGACTACACTGGCCAGCCTATTACGTTCGAGATCCGGCTTCCAGGACAGTCCCAAGCGCAGGTGGTAAGGGTTGCAAATCTCACCCAAGATGGGACTTATGTGTTTGGCATCTCCGAAGGCGCTATCAGCGCTGGGCTCTACGACCTAACGGCCAAAGGGGCGCATTGGTTGCGTCGCCTTAAGGGAAGCGTCCTTATCTCGCCCTCGGGTGCAAATGGGGTGAATTTCACTGGCGGGCACTCCCTCGTGAACGGTGACTGCGATGGAGATAACGAAGTTGGAATTGGTGACTACGCCTTGCTTAGTTCGGCCTATGGCGCTGAACCTGGGAGTCCTCACTGGATGGCGTCCGCTGATCTAAACGGTGACCAAGCCGTCGACATTGGTGACTACGCGATCCTGAGTGCTAACTATGGGGAAGTTGGCGACTAGCGTTCCTTCGGGACATGCTAGTACGAGCACTTTCGACGATTACGGCTTACGGCGAGGTCCGTGAGAAGGGTGACGAGTTTCGGGTCTACTGGACGGAGGAGGAGGGGCGTCGGTACGAGTCGCAGGGGATTGTGCTCGTGCTCGATTGGGACGGTGCGCCG
>ERZ761584.392-NODE-392-length-14253-cov-9.820045_pt1 | contig 14253 bp, 18 predicted proteins | sample MGYA00512168_ERZ761584 | MGnify/ENA primary metagenome ERZ761584 (study PRJEB28899, sample SAMN03785564) | bioreactor sludge metagenome | biome: EBPR Sludge; feature: EBPR Bioreactor; material: 0.22µm filtered reactor supernatant | place: Saint Lucia: Queensland...
TCGATGGCACGGCAACAACGACGCTGGTGCTGCGGGCTGAGACGTATGCGCCGCCAGAAGCCTCAGTGGATGACACGCCTGCCGCTGAGGTCTACCCGCCGACCGAACCGCCAATCACCTATCCGCCCGTTGTGGTGACACCGCCCTACGATGGCACGGGGTTACATGCAAATACGCCGACGCTCGCGCTCATCATGAGCGATGGTACGCTGAAGCTGACTGGCAACGCCGGTAGCCAGTATCCCAACTGGACGAGCATCAACTTGACGGTGCTGTCAGGGTGGGCAGGGACAGGGATCGAGGCGTTTTGCGCGAACCCGTTTTCGTCTAAATATCTGGGCAGCGGCTCGGAGGTCGAGGGCTGGTTTGTCACCTCGACGCGCATCATGAAAATCGACAACATCGGTTCCACGCCGACACTGATAGATCAGAAGACTATCGGCAGTTCGCTTTCGGGCGCGGTGGACTTGATTTTTGAGCGCGGCGTGTCTGGTTGGGGGATTTGTATCGTCGAGCGCGGCATCAACAACCTCGAATCGTACTACACGACGGATGGCGGCGCGACATGGACGCTGGTCACACTCGACACCGACTACGACACGACTGTGAATAGCCGCTGGCGCTCAGGTTTGGCAGTCTCGCCGAGCATTCCGGGCAAGGCGTTCGCGTCGGTGATGGACTCGACCGGGGGCGCGCCGAACGGCAGTTTCATCGTCACGACGGACTATGGCGCGACGTGGAGCGCGCTGACCAGCCCGGCGGCGGATCAGGGGAAATACCGCGCGGGGATCGTCCATGCGCCGTATTCATCGGTTGACATGGCGACCGTCTTCTACGGCTATCGGGTATCGGCGTCGGACTGGCGGCTGTATCGCACGATGGGCGCGGCGACCGTTGACATCAGCCCGCTTTCCGACGGAGCGACCTACGGAGTGGACAATAACCAGAATCGCGCGCTGGCGACGGCGGACGACGATGCCAACACCCTGATCGCGATCCTCACCAATGTGCTGAATGGCAAGCGCGGCATCTTCCTGACCCGCAACGCACTGGCTGCCGCGCCAACATGGACGGAACTCGCCGCGCCGGTTGCACTGGCGTCCAACCTCTACACAGGCGTGTACTGCGTCGGGCGCAATACGGCGTATTTCATCGGCGCAAACGGCAATATCGGCTACTGGTCTGGCGGAGGGACGATTCGTAGTTTGAAGGGCGATCTCAGCACGAGCGCAGTCGTGGTCGGAATCTGCGGGCTATAGCGAGGTGACAATGAGCGACTACGAAGAGGTTGTAAGCAGCCTGCGCCACATCATGAGCGGGGTGCGCTATGTGAACTTCCGCCAAGCGACGACTGGCAAGCTCAATGCCGATGGGTCATTGAATCTGAACGCGACCGAAGGGCTGCCCGACGGGTACATCTGGGTGCGCTTTGGCGAAGACCGCAGCGCGGCAGTGGTCAAGAACCTGACCATGCGCAATGCCGCTGGTGTACACGTCGAGGTCGTTTACGATAGCTATCACCAAGAGGATCAGGTCTGGGAAATCGACCGGGTGCGCGCGCTCGAAGCGATGGGCGCGGCTGCGGCTGCGGCGATGGGTGTACCTGAGATAGGAGCTGGCATTTCGACGCCAGTGAGCGCACGCGATGTTGTGCCGGGTGGGGTATTTGTCGACGTCGATGGCGGGCTGAACGTTCGCATCGCCGCGACGTGGACGCCGTTCGGCGCTTGGTGGGACGGGGCGACCGTGATCACGCTCACGCCAACTGCAACCGCAAACAGCAAGTCGCTTGTCCTTGTCGGGATACAACACGACGGGACAGTGACGACGGACTTGACGGCGGATCGCGGGCTGGCATATCCGCTGGTGACACCGGACGGCGTGCCGACAGCGGGCGGTGCAGCAGACATTAAGGCAGTGATGGACGCCGCGCCGGATGTCTGGTGGATCGGCGCGGTTGAACTGACGAATGGCGCGACCAGCATCGACGCCAGCAAGATCGTGGATCGGCGCTTTTGGACGCTGCCAGAGATGGGGGCAGCCTCGTCCGGCGCGGCGGGGTCAAGCGGACTGGTTCCTGCTCCGGCAGCGGGCGATCAAACGAGATTCCTGCGCGGGGACGCGACGTGGGCGGAAGTTGCTGGTGGCGGGACGGCGGTTGAACCGCTGGCGCTTCTCGACAGCGAAGTCGTCGGCAGCGCGGTATCGAGCGTAACACTTACTATTCCAAGCGGATACAAGCATCTGCTTGTGATGTACAAGGTGAAATCGACGCGCACGGACGACACGGACACGAACTTGAAAGTGCAGTTCAATTCCGATACGGGCAGCAATTACGGTTGGCTGAACGATTTACGCCGTGTTACGACTCCAGCTACCGCCGAAGATACCAGCGACCCGCACATCCCGATCCCGGTGGTGGGATCGCAGTCGTCGCCGACGAATCAAGCGAACTTCTGGACAACGGGGCAGTTTCGCATCAACAACTACGCGGACACCGACAACTACAAAATTCTCGACAATACCAATGATTGGTATCGTTCGGCGACCTCCTTCGGGATGCACCGCGTAACCGGCGTCTGGAAGAACACGGCGGCGATCACGTCGATTGCACTGACCATGACGACGGGCAATATCGAGGCAGGCAGTTCGTTCTACGTCTACGGCGTCGGGGACGGCACCAACGACCTTTACTACCAGACCGTGAAGGTCAACGGGGCGGCACTCGACCAGCGCGCCAATTTCAATTTCCTTTCCGGCGCAGGCGTCGCCGTCAGCGGCGCGGATGACAGCGGCAATGACGAGAGCGAAATCGCGTTCGCGCTGGACATCGACGGGCTGGCGGGCGCAAGCATCGACGGCGCAGCAGACTATCTCGCGTTCTATGACGCCAGCGGTACGACTCACTCCAAAGTCCTGTTCAACACGCTGTTCGGCGCGCCGCCAGCGATTGGCGTCATAACGCCTGCTGCCGGGAGCTTCACCGCGTTCGACACCTCCGGCAACGCCGTGATCGGCGCGGCGGGCGCAAACACGGCGCGGTTGAACGTCAACGGGGCGGCAAGCGGAGTCGCGGCGATCCTGCGCGGGAACGCGACTTCGCCGGGCAATGCGCTAGAAATCCAGAACAGTGCCGGGACAGTGCAGTCATCATTCGACGCGACCGGGAAATTAACGACTGAAGGTGCGGGGACGCGTATCCTCGTGCGCGACACTTCTGATACAGCGCCGACAATTATTCGCGCCGAACGCGGCAGCGGACTCAGCCTCGGTTACATAGAAATAACTGGCAATACAACCCCATCAATTGTGCTCAATGCCGCAAGCGGTTTTAACGCTTTGCTGGAGTTTAAATCAGGGGGAACGACCAATATGTCGTTCGGACGAGACAGCACAAATCGTTTTTTTGTGAAGAATTCGTCGGGTGCGACTAATTTTTCAGTGCACCTAACTGAGCCAGCAATCGGAATAGGGATTACCGCCGACGCAGACCAAGCCGCGATTATGGCGAAAGTCCCCGCGTCCGCTGGCGGAAGGCGCGCTATAGACCTGCTTTCCATTAACAGCCACACCGGACCGTACCTGACGGCGAAAACTCCGGCGAGCCGGATCATCGCCGCCATTGAAAATGATGGCGCGTGGCACAGCTACCCGTACACGGCGCTGACAAATGCAATTCAGCGAGCGCTGGTGCTCGGTCACAACACAAGCGGCACGCCAGCGGCAAATTACGGCGTGTCGATGGTGGCGCAATTAGAAAATCCGTCGTCCGAAGATGTAGAAGTCGGACGCGACGTGTGGTTGTGGAATACCGCGACCCATGCCAGTCGCAAACCTGACCGGGTCTTCTACTTGACCGACAGCGGGGGAGAGCGCGAAATCCTGCGGATGCGCGCGAATGGCAGCGCGGGGGCGGTCGGCTTCTTCGGTGTAGCTCCGGTCGGGCAGCAAACGGGCGGTGCGGCTTCGGCGGGCGCGAGTTACGGCGCGACGGAACAAACCATGCTGCAAGCGGTCTATGACGCGCTGCGGGCGTTCGGATTAATTAGCTAAGGAGGAACATATGCCACTCACGGCACAGGCTCAGAACTGGATTGACGACGCGCAAACACTCGCTGAAACTATGCTGCGTGTTGAACACGAAAATATCATGTTGAAGGCACGAGCGACGGTCAACAGCCTCGCAACGGAGATCACAGACGCCAAACTGATCGAGCAGGGAAACGGAGTCGCGCTGTATCCCACTTTCGCGCACCTCACGCGGACGGAATTGGTCGAGGCGCTGACCGTCTTCACCGACTTTGTGGCGTGGATGGGCGATCCGAACGACGCCGCCAGCCGCGCGGCGAAGCTTCTGAAGCTGCGAGGGTAGGATGGACGCAAGCGCATTGATTCGTGATCTTCTCGACACAGCGATCAAGACACGGCAACACATTGAAGGTGAAGCGGCGCTCATTCAACAGTCGATTGCTCAATACCAGCAACGACTCAACGAGCTCGCACAGCAGCACACGACCATCGCGGGTGAGGAAGCTGGTTATCGCAAGGTACTCGCGGCAATTCAGGCTGTGCCTGACTTGCCAGCGGAGGACAACAACGCTAAGGTTGAAGTTGTTGACCTTGCCGCCGAAAGTCCGACTGCATGAATCTCCTGCTTCTCGTCGTCACCGCTTCAACCATCCTGCGCGGTTGGTGGATACCCGTCTCCGCGCTTCTGGCGTTCTCTGTCGAAATGCAGATCGGCGCGTTTGTTGGCGTCGGTCTGCACGGACTTCTGCTTATAAACGCGGTGATCACGGCGGCGGCGCTGGCAATTCGCGGACGCTGCGCGCTCGACGAGGCACGGCGCGGTCGGCATGTGCTGCGCGTCTACGCGGGCGAAATCGGTGCGGCGCTCCGGCTCAAACGGAATTGGACGATAATGGGGTTATGGCTGGCGTTCGTGCTCATCTATGCCGGGTTCGGCGTGGGCGAACTACTCGTCATTGACCCGTATCACTTTCTGCGTATTGACTGGATTTCCGCGCACGGGTTGACGTTTAATCCGACGCCCGATAGCCGGATGAACGCGGGCTACCTGTACGAACTGATCGCGGCGGATATTCGGATCATACCGGGGGTCGGGGGCAGTCTCTTTCAATTTGTACCCCTCTGGTCGCTGATCGGCGTAGCGGCGCTCATCGTGATTGCGATGCAGGGGCAGTATGCGCGCTTCTGGCTGTGGGGCAATCTGCTCTTTCTGCCGCTGCTGCTGCTGCATGGGCGCTATTTCAAGAATGACCTTCTGCTCGGCGCGCTGGCGTTCGGCGCATTGTGGCTCATCTACGAACGAAAGCGTCTGTTCCTCGCGGGCGCGCTGGCGGGCTTGGCGCTGGCGACGAAAACGACGGCGTTTCCGGTGGTGATCATCGGCGCGCTGTTTCTGCCCTACGGCGCGGCGTTCCTCACAACCCGTCTGCGCTTCGGCGCGGGGGCGGCATTGGGTGCAATTGCGGGCGGACTGCTCTATACACAAGCGGTGACACTCGCGGGGTATGGCGAGGCATTGGACGCGGTGCAGGTGGGCTACATGGTGCGGACGGTCGAAAGCGCGATTCTCAGTCTTCGCCAGTTTGCGGAGAGCGTGCTGCTGCCGCAAATGGCTTCCAGCGGGCACAACGACTACACCTACATTCTCGGCTTCGGCTTCCTGTTCCCGGCACTGGTCGCTGTCTACGTGGCGCTGGCGATCACCGAACGGCTTGATTGGCAGCTCGGCGCGATGTGCGCGCTGTACATGCTGCTGTTCGCCGCATCCTATAACCTTTCGTATCAGGCGCAGCGGATGGTGATCGCGCCGGGGCTGGTGCTCATGATCGTGACGTTGCGCGCTGTGCCGAAGCGGTGGGAGCGGACGGTCGGCGGGGCGGCGGCGATTAGCACGGCGGTGATGGTCGGCTTGACTCCAGCGATCTGGGCGATCTGGGGCATGGCGTTTTTGGTGTGATTCGTGCGTCGATACCCCATATCCGAACGCCTGCACCCCGCAGGCGTTTTTATTTCCGAGAGGACGCGATGATTGATCTAAACGAACTTGCCGATGCGCTGACACTCGCGGCGCAGGCACAGGCGCGCCTTCCCGCGCTTGAACAGGCGTTGGAATCCGAAACGCGTCGGGCAGACGGGTTGACCAACGACGTGCGTAACCTGCATGAACAGGTCGCTGTTTTGCAAGGACACATCGACGCACAAGCAGCAGCACTCGAAGAAGCACGGGTGATTCAAGCCGCGCTGCGCGAACAGATCGCGGCGCTGATGAAACCGCCGACGCCCGAACCCGTCCAGCGCGCGGCGTTCGCGGTCGATCCCGCGTTCACGCCCGATGTGCTGGATAGTGAGCGGCGGGCGTGGTATGACCGCCTGATTGTCACGTTCGGCGCGGTCAAGCCGTATCCTGACGCTTACGCGAACTTCGCGGGTATGGGTAACGCGGCGGCAGATTACCCGTATGCGCTCGGTTACGACCAGTCAGCATATGTTTTAGCAATGGCGCTGGATGCGACGGGTGATCCGGTGCTGTTGGACGAGATCGCACAGCGAATGAAACTCATCAACCATTCGCGCCTGCCATACGCCACCGCGCTCAAAGAGAGTTATATCATTCGGTTGTTCGCGTTCTACACGTACCTGTTACACATCAACGGTCGCGACGACGCGGCGTGGTGGCTTGATGTCACGCTTGCGCGCATCCGCGAACATGGCGGCATCGTCGGCAACGACGACCTCGCGCAGTGCGTCGTGAACCGGACGCTGACCGCGTGGTGTTTGTGGCTTGTCACCGGAGACACGGCGTGGCGCGATAGCGCGGAAGCGTCGCGCGATGACTTCTTTGCACGCTTTGTTACCGACCGTGAGCGGTGTATCTGGTTGCACTCTGCGCAGAACCCGCATTGGCTCGGCGATGCGAGACAGCAAATCTGGCTGCTGCCGAGACAGATACCGCCGGGATTTCCAAGCGAGCCGATGGGCGCGCAGTGGGCGGACTATGCGCGTTACGACATGGCGGCGCTGCTTATCCTGCACAAGCTCGACTGTACAGTTTTCGCGCCTGAACTGCTGGCGGCGCGCGTCCGTGACATGTATCGCGCGCCCGGAAACGTGTCGTTTCGAATGGACGGCACCGATTTGCGCAATCCCCAGACGGGCGAAACATTTGCTTGGAATAAAGGGGACATGGGCTGGATTATTTCGTCCTATGTGTTGTGCGGCGGATGGGATGATGACGTGCGCGCTGTCAGTCTCGCGGCGTGGGAACGAACGTCCGATCACGATAAATTGCCGTTCGTCCCCGCGGCGATGGTCTGCCAGCGTTAAAGTTTCCACCAGTAGGAGAGGAGGGTGAGCGTGTCACGAAAGCAAATGTGGTTGTACCTCGTGCTGGCGGTCACGCTCGCCGGCATCGTGGGAGTCGGCGCGCTGACACGCGATTTCAGCGCGATTCTGGGCGCGTCCGGCATCGGCACGGCGCTGATCGGGCTGGTCGGCGCAGAGCTGCGTGCGGAAGGCGAAGCGGCGCGCAAACGGCAAGAGCGAATCGACCAAGCGCAGCGCGACGCCGAGCGCAACCGTCAGCAGCAGGCACAAAACGAAGCGGCGGCACGGGAGACCGCGCGCCACGTCCTCGAGGAGATGGGGCTGAAGCGCATCCGCGAACTGGAGGATGAGTCAGGCAGAAGTCGCAAGGATCGAGATCGCCTGCAGCAGGAAATACAACGACTGACCGAGGCTAATCAGGCGCACGACGACCGGGCGGAACGGCAGCAGACGCGGATTGATCAGTTCGAGACCGCGCTTACGGCGAAGAGTGAGCAGATCGCCGCGCTGACAGAGCAAATCGAACAGCGCGCGGCAGAAATTGAGGCACTAACCAGCAAGATCGCGGCATTGGAAGCCCAAATCGACAAGCTCGAAGTCGCTAACTTGGAATTGAAGGAGCGAGATCAGATGAAACAGGAGGAAATCGAACGTCTGACCGAGGCACTCGAAGCGGCAAAGCAGGCGCTGCGTGACAAGGAGAGTGAATTGGAGCGCGTCGTTCGTGAGCGTGATGACGCGCTGAAACGGCTCCACGCATTAGAGGAGGAGATGGCGGTCAAGTCTGAACCATCCCCTGCGACGCAAGTTGAGCCAGCGCCGGACACATACGGCAAGCAGCAGCAGTAACAACCCACCCTATTTACCTGACAATTTAGAGGAGTAGCACCATGCACATCAAAGGCATTCGCCTGATCGTGGTTTTTGTCGCGCTGTGCCTTCTGCTCAGCGCGCTGTTTTTCGCCCCGCTGCGCGGGTCCGCGCAGGAAGTCACGGTCGAGCCGACGCTTGAACTGACGGAGGTCGAGCAGCCCGTCGACCCGGTCGTCGTCGTGCGTGATACGTCCACCGCGTTGACCGAACTCATTGCGGCATTTCTGGCGGGCGGACTTGTAGTCGGCGGCGGCGTGCTGCTAACACTGCGTTCCTTGATTCGCCTGTTCTCGGACAATCCTGCATTAAACACTGCGGTGGAACGCCTGTATATGTCGCAGCCCATCAGCACGCGCGAGCGCATCCGCCCGGCGGTGGAAACCGGCAAAGAGCTATTCACCCTGCTCGACCAACTGACCGATGGTGAATTAGCGGGGGTGCAAGCGCAGGTCGCCGTGCTGCGCGAGGATAAGGCGTCAGGATGAGCGGCGTCGGCGTCAACATCCTCGGCGATTTCGTTGACGACCGGGATCGGCTGTACCGGTGGCTGGACGCGGCGCGTCCGGCTGCCGTCGTCGTCATGGACAATTTCGGCATGGCGCTCGAAATCAAGCGGCGGCTGCCGGAATGTGATGTCGTCTTCCGCGCCTACGATCCGCACGATCACGAAGCGCATCACAAGCTGACGCCGGACGCATGGCTGGCACTGCATACGCGGTACGCGCAGAACGGGATCATCGTGCAGGCGCTCAACGAGCCGGGCGGCTACGGCGAAATCGCCGGGCTGGTCGCGTGGTTGGTGGAGCTGATGCGGCTGGCGACGGAACAAGGCGTCCGGTTGTGCCTGCCGAACTTCGCCGTCGAGCATCCCGACCGCGACCTACTGCAAACCGGCGCGTTTGACCCGCTGCTGCGCGCGCTGGCGGGGTCAAGTCACCTGCTCGGACTGCACGAGTACTTTATCGAGCAAGCGGATGTTGGTGAGCAGAGGGTCGGGCGCTATCAGTACTGGCTGCAGCGCGCGCAGGCAATCGGCGTACCTGCGCCGCACATCGTGATGACCGAATTTGGACGCGATGTCGCGGGCGGCGAGCGGGACGGTTGGCGCGACACGGGTTGGTCGGAAGCGGAATATGCCGACCGGCTGGTGTGGGCATATCGCCATTGGTACGCGCTGAACGGCATCGCTGCGTGCATCTTCTGCTATGGGGTTGGCGGCGGACGGCGATGGGCGTCGTTCGACGTGGAAGGCGCTGGCGATCTACTCGGTCGCATCGCGGCGTACAACACGCGGTTGCCCGTCGAGGAGGCGCAACCGGGGATCATCTCGATGACCGGGCCGTATGTCAACCTGCGTGCCGCGCCGAGTACGTCGGCAGCCGATCAGGGCGATCTGCACGATGGAGATCGCGTCCGCTATTACGCGACGATGGTCACAGACGCGCAGGGGCGACAGTGGTACAGGCTCGCCGCGCCGATAGGCTTTGCTGCGGGGTGGCTCATGAGTATCAAGCCGGTCCCGGAAACGCCGCCATCCGTCGTCGAGCGGATGACGCGCGCTGAGTTGGAGCGCCTGCAGGAATTGAATGCAGAGATCGCCGCGATTTTGAAGACCGCCAGTGAGCGGTAATGTTGAAATGAGAACAACGCCCCGGTCAGCCGGGGCGTTGTTGATTCCTAGACACAATCTGTCTATCCTTATCGCATGAAAACTTTACGCCGTCGCATTCCCCTACTTATCTTGATCGCCCTAGCAGTCGTTGCGTATGTACCAAACGTGATCGATTTGTTGACCCCCGCGCAGGTCTATGTGGATCGGAATCGCGCCACGCTGGAAGCACGCTGGCAAATCATCGATGTCGTCTATGTTCCGTCGATTGACGCCTTCAGCGTCTTCTATGTCAGCGAATCGAACGCGGCGGGTTATGCTGCTGAAGCTGTCCAAGTCGCTCGCCTGATCACCGCGTCTGGGAATCTACCCATCAAGGAGATCAACATTAATCCGACTGACGCTGATGGGCAGGCGCTTGACACCCTTCGTGTGCTGTATGCGGACGTTCTCCTATTCAGGCAAGGGAAAATCTCAAAGGAAGAACTCGTACGGCGAATCACATAGACAGCAGAAAGACGAGCGCCCGGATGATGTCCGGGCGATTTTGATTCATGTCGCTGACAGAGGCACTCTTGAACAAGTAGGTTAAATCAGTGAGACCGCTGTAGCGGTCGAACAACTCCTGCTCGACTGCCTTCCAGCCCACCCCTTCGATTACGAGCCGGGCAGCCGCTTCAATGATCGGGCGCACCGATTCGTCCGGCACTTTACGCAGCGGCTTCCCCAAGTGATCCCGCTCGACCTTGTACGCCCAGAAGGGCGTGCCGTGCACGAGCGTCCCCTGTTCGGCTTTCGACAGCTTCGCCGCTTTCGTCAGCGCGACGAAGCGATCCATTTCCGTCGAGACGTTGATCATGCCGATTGCCATCTTCAGCTTGTAGTCGTCGGGGTGATACCATCCGCCGATGATGCAGTAGATTTGCGCTCCCTGCCGCATGACGTTGGTGACGACGTAGGCGTAAAGCGACTCCGAGCGCCCCAGCCGGGAGTCATGGTAGGCGACCAGTACGTCGAACTGACGCGGCGGCTGCCAAGCACGGCGCAGATCATGGTAGGCGTACACCCCTTTGGCGGCGAACTCTTCGAAGAGCGTCAGCACGTCGGCGTCGCTGCGCGATTCGCCGGGGACAGTCAAAACGCCGACGACTTCGTAACCGTTCTGCTCGCACCATGCCCGCTCGGCGCGTTCCTGCTCGTCGAGGCTGATTTTGTCGGCGTCGGCTTGGTCGCCGGATGAAACTGCCCGCCAGAGTAATGCACGCTTCGTCATGGAGGATCCGCCTCAGGATATGGAGGGATGATCGGAACAACACCAGCGTTACTCATACAGGCGTTGAACAGCATGTCAACCTCTGGCGCACGGCGACTGCACTCGGCTGTTTCTTCCGCGTAATAGGTTCTCATAAGGCTCATCCAGTTCCCGCAGGCATCCACGAGCTGCTCAGTTGTGTAATTTGGGACAGGATTGAGCGCGAACACGCAATAACGTATCAACCGTAGATCGCCGCGTAGTTCAGCAGCCCCTTGTTCCGTCTTGGCGCGCGCGTAGAGCAAACCGCCGAAGATGACCGCCGCGACCACCAGCAGCACCAACGCGGTCGAAATGGCATTGCGGCGACGCGGTACAACAAACGGTCGCGGCGGCGCGGCACTGGGCATAAACGCCGATGCGGGTGGCAGCGGTATTTCTGGAGCGGGTGGTATCAACGAATCCAGCTTGGCAAGCCAGCGTTGGGCGGTGGGATCCGCGGACATGGTGCGAAGGATGGCCCGGGCTTCGGTATAGTGTTTGTCCGTGATCAGTTCACGGGCGGCTTCGAGCTTTGCTTTTGACATGGCGTTACCCTTCTGCGGCGTCTATTATCAACGAGACTGTACCTAAACTGCTGTTCGCTTACCGGCACTCTGGGACGCTGGTGTTGCCCGGCGGAGTCAATTTCTCGAAAGTTAGAAAACTCGTCCGATTTTCGCTTGCTTTTTAGACCACATGTTTCATATACTGGAAATTCGTAGCAGGAGTTAAGAAATTGTTAGATGACGACTTCGAACAACTATTTGATGCACTAACGACTGAGCAAAAACGGGCAATTTCTGTCTTCGTATCGATTGCAGCGGAGGAGCCGTTATTCATCCCCCGCTTGACGCATAATCGCCAGTACCACCTTCTGAACATCCTCAGTGAGTTTGTCGAAGCTTTCCCCTACGATTCGCCCAGAGGGACTTAACCCCTTTTCAGTGTATTGCTCTGGATAGGCAAGCGCGATAAGTGTTTCCAACCCCATCCCTAGCACCTTCGACAGCTTAATCAACTGTTCAACATCCGGCTTGCTCGGTTTCTGCTCATCCAGCATTCGGCTAATTGTCGAAGACGACACATCCATCTGCCGGGCAAGATCACGTTGACTCCAGCCACGTTTCTTTAGCTCATCGTTTATATAGGCTTGAAAAGTGTATTGTGTACGCATCGCTTGCTGCTTCCCTCGAACACTTTGATTATAACTAGTTACTTGCATCTCAAAACGTTTTACGTTAAAATGATGCGTGTATGCAGCAAAGTAACGGATAGGGAGCAATGACAGCTACAACTATCTCTGTTGAAGGCGACAAAGCCTTCACCAAAAAAATGAAGAAGCTTGCCGTCTTGCGCGACAGCACGGTTGCACAGTTGGTTCGAGACGCTCTAGATCGCGCCTATGGGGATGAGATTGAGCGATTGAGTTCCTCCTCTTTTTTTGCACCGGATGATGCGTACACGCATCATAATTCCTGTAACGGAGCGGTCAACGATGGCGAATCGTAGAACACAACCCATCAACGATGCGCCGCCGTCGCCGCGCCTCAAGAACCCGGTGTGGTTTAAGGATCCGAACAACCTGACGGCGGAAGAACGGGCGGCGCTGTGGGGCGGCGACAAGGCGTACCTGCGCAAGGTCGTCGCGCTGGCGCTCGGCTTGCCCGCCGATCTTGATGTACTGAACGGCATCCCCGTCTCAGCCCTTGCAGCACTTGACTCTCATCCTACGACATCACCGGAGACCAAAGACCATGCGGAAGAAATCGGCTGAGTATTGGGCGGCACTCATCCTGCACGCGGCATTTTTCGGAGCGTTCATGCTCGCGCTGCGGCGCGAACAGCAAAAACAGCGGCGACTGCGCCGGGCGGCAGCGCTCCGGGAGCGGGTATTGGAGCAACTGGAGGATCTGCCGTGACACCTCCACGCCCGCTCGGCAATGTCGCCAAGAACGCGATTGAACATCTTAACGGATGGAACCGGATCGACGTGCTGGCGTTTACGTCGATTGCACTGGCAGCGGCGAAGGGCGATCTCGACACGGTGATCGCCCTCGCCGAAGCCGGAGCGCAGCGCAACATCGACGCGCTGACCGTCGGCATCTACACGGCAGCGGGTGAATTGACGAAAGCTGACGAAGTGATCATGACACAACTCGCCGAAGAAGCGCGGCAGAAGAAGGGGAAATAGCACATGGACGCCATTCGACTAGATCCTGACCAAATCCAGCAGCCCTACAGCTTGATGACCAAACGCACCGGCACCGGCGACCGCGAATTGACGATTGAGATTTCGTGCCACGCCGACCGGCGCGCGGCGCTCGACGCACTGTACGACCACATCCACTTGATGACGAGCAAGGGATTCACGTGTGAGCGCGTGAACCTGCTGCGCTGGAAGGCGGAGCGCTGGGACCCGGACAAGCTGATCCAGTGCGCGATTTGGATTACGGAGAAATAACCCCGCCCCCAACCCCGCCCCGAATTCAGGGAAGGAAGCAAGCAGGGGCATAGGAATTTAGGCAGACATGCACGACATGACACTCAACCGTATTTAGTTTCAATACCCCATGGGATCGTAGTCGATTGTACATCGAGGACACGATGAACGCAGCAGTATTGAAAGACATGAGGGATATGTCCCTCAACCGGATTTACAAAGATCATGACCATCTCGCGGACTTAGAAGCGCGAGATTTTCGAGAACAGTTTGATTTTGCGGACGACGACCAGACGCGGGCGCAGTTGTGCCGGCGCTGGCTGCGGATTCACGCGCCGCAAGAAGGATGGTCGGCATGAACGGCATGGTAGCAGTCCATCATTTCGAAGCCGATCTCCTCGCCGCCGAGAACAACGCGCAGCGGGTCGCGGTGGCGCGGCAGCATCTAGCGCGGCTGCTGCCGGATGACCCGGTGCGCGCGGCACGAACCGAATGGCAGTACGTCTATCTCGGCTACGGGCGCTACGGGACGCGCTTCGCGCTGATCGAGACGGAGATCGGCAAGCCGGGCGCGCGGCTGCTGGTGCTGCGCGGCTTGACCTTGTTCCAGATTCGGCACATGGCGGGCATCGAGACGGCGCGGCGCGCGGCATTCGCCTACGAGTGGGCGCAAGTGGAAAACGT
>ERZ761584.393-NODE-393-length-14252-cov-5.463901_pt1 | contig 14252 bp, 21 predicted proteins | sample MGYA00512168_ERZ761584 | MGnify/ENA primary metagenome ERZ761584 (study PRJEB28899, sample SAMN03785564) | bioreactor sludge metagenome | biome: EBPR Sludge; feature: EBPR Bioreactor; material: 0.22µm filtered reactor supernatant | place: Saint Lucia: Queensland...
ACGGGACGGGGCGCGGAACGCCGATCGCGCCGGTGCGGGCCGGATATCAGGATGAATTACATAAAGAACAGTTTATCGGACAAATAGTCACGACAAATCAGGGATCTGGCGGGAATGCATCATGGTATTGTCCGGACGCGCCCCACACGACGCTGACGCGTGAAGGAGGGCCAAATCATGTGGCCTTCGACCTGCGCGGGCGTGAAGGCGGCGCTCAATTCGAGGGGCCGCATGAGACGGCCAACATCCGCGCCGCATCCGGCGGGTCGTCGCGCAGCTATGTCGCCGATCGTTGGGCAGTGCGCCGACTGACGCCCCGCGAATGCGAGCGCCTGCAAGGTATGCCCGACGACTGGACGCTCGTCCCGCGCCGCAACGGCAATCTGGCGGCGGACGGACCGCGCTATTCGGCGATCGGCAATTCGATGGCGGTCAACGTGATGCGCTGGATAGGGCGACGGATCGAACGAGTGGAATCCATGACCCGCGAGGCGGCCGCGTGACCGTCGAGCGCCGCGCCATGCGGATCGGCCGTCCGCCCCGTCTCAGGATCGTCCTGATTGTCCGCTTGCGCAGGGCTCTCAGGCGCGGGGCCGGCAGGGTGGTAGCGGGCAACACGACCAAGGCCATAAGGAGAGGCCAGAACATTGTTCATTCGGCATTCAAACGGCGGGGGTGAGGTCGATATGGCGCGACGCGGACGAAAGAGGCTCTCCAAGCCCCGCCATCCGGGGGGCGAGGTGATCCGGGAGCGCCCCGACGCGATCGTCGGCGTGGTGCTGGCGCAGCCGCACCGGCGGGGCGACACGGATCAACGGCGGGCGTCGGCTCTCGGGCGCGCGTGCATGCGCGCGAGGCTGCGGCTCGAATGCTATGACGCCGGGGAGGACTACGCCGCGACGGTCCGCCGCTGGCGCGCCGCCAAGGGCTGCCCGACCACGCTTCGCCTCGGCGGATCATCCCTGAGCGAGGGGCCGGACGAAGCGACGGTCGCGCGCTGGCGCAAGACGATCCTCGAATGCGACTCGGCGATGGCGAGGGAATCCCGCGAAGGCTGGATCGCGGCAAAGGCGGCGATGCTGGACGAAATCGACGTTGACGCGACGTGGCAAGAGCACTTCGTCGTCGCCATGCTCGCGCTTGCCGTGTGCATGGGCAAGCTGCCGGCGAATGTCCTGAAAGCCTCTTGACCCGCCCCGCCGAATATGGCAGGCATTCGATTAATGCACACGGGGACGTGTGCCTGTCGCCCCGGCCGGACCCGCTCCGCGCCGGGGCTTTGCGTTTCACCCGCGAGCCCCCGCCATGCCCTGCCAGCCCTGCGCCAAGGCCCGCGCCGCCGTGATCGCTGGCGCCCGCCATCTTGCGGCAGGGCGGTTCGCCGAGGCGAGACAGGACGCCCGCAAGTTCCGCGACGCCCTCGCCGAAAAGGCTGAGTCCCTGCGCATTCGGACCGCCACGGTAAGGAAGGCGTGATGGCCGCGAGGAAGCCGAAGGCCAAGCAGGCGCCCAGCAAGCATCCCGGAGGCCGCCCGACTAAATACGAGCCGCGCTTTGCCGCGATGCTCGAAGACTTCATGGGACAGGGCTATTCGGCGACGGCGTTCGCCGGGCACATCGGGGTGTCGCGGTCCACAATCGACGAGTGGAAACAGAATTTCACCGAGTTTTCGGAAGCGCTTTCACGAGCGAAAGCCAAGAGACTTTTGCATTGGGAAGGCGCGGCCCTGCGCGTGTCTGTGAAGGGCGGTGGTCCTGGCACCGCAACCATCATCGCGTTCGGCCTGAAAAATATGGGCGACGACGAATGGCGGGATCGCCAGCAACTCGAACATTCCGGCCCGAACGGCGGCCCGATCAAGACGGAGGAAGTGTCGGCTCGTGAGCGCGTCGCTCGCCGAATCGCTGGCCTCACTCCCGGAGGCTGAGCGCGCGGCAGTTCTGGCGGGGCTGTCCAACGCCGACTTCGCCGAACTCGAATACGACTGGCGATTCTGGGGGCGGCCTGAACAGTTCGCCCCGCCCGGAGAATGGGCCAATTGGCTCGTGCTGGCCGGGCGTGGTTTCGGCAAGACGCGGCTCGGCGCGGAATGGGTCCGCGAGGAAGTCGTGTCGGGCCGCGCATCCCGGATCGCTCTTGTCGCCGAGACGGCGGCTGACGGTCGCGACGTGATGGTCGAGGGGACTTCGGGGCTTCTCGCGTGTCACGCGCCGGCGGATCGGCCGGAATATGAGCCATCGAAACGGCGGGTGACGTGGCCGAACGGCGCCATCGCGACCGTCTTCAACGCCGTCGAGCCGGACCAGCTTCGCGGCCCGCAGTTCGACGCGGCGTGGTGTGACGAACTCGCGAAGTGGCGCTACGCCGACGCGACGTGGGATCAGCTCGCGTTCGGAATGCGGCTCGGGGATCATCCCCGCATCTGCATCACGACGACGCCGCGCCCTGTCCCGCTCTTGCGGAAGCTGATTGCGGACAAGCGAACCTCGATCACTCGGGGAAGCACGTTCGACAACGCGCGCAACCTGGCGCCGAGTTTCATTGCCTCGATCCGCGAGAGATATGAGGGAACCCGGCTCGGCCGGCAGGAATTGAACGCCGAAGTTCTCGACGACGTGCCGGGCGCGTTGTGGACCCGCGCGATGATCGACGCGGCTCGCGTTGCGGCGGCCCCGGATGATTTGCGGCGTATCGTCGTCGCGATCGATCCGTCCGGGACCAAGGGCGACACAGACGACGGCGATGAAATCGGGATTGTCGTCGCTGGATGTTCGGCCGATCGCAAGCGCGGGCATGTGATCGCGGACCTTTCGATCAAGGCGAGCCCTGAACAATGGGGGCGCGTCGCGGTTCATGCCTATCGGAAGTTCAGCGCCGACCGGATCATCGCCGAACGCAACTTCGGCGGAGCGATGGTGGAAGCCGTGATCCGCGCGGTTGACCCGACCGTGCCGTATTCGGAAGTCACCGCCTCGCGCGGCAAGGTTCAACGCGCCGAGCCTGTCGCGGCGCTTTACGAACAGGGGCGCGTGTCGCACGCCGCCGGCCTCGAAAAACTGGAAGACCAGATGTGCGCTATGACCGCGAGCGGCTATCTCGGCGACGGCTCGCCGGATCGCGTTGACGCCAGCGTGTGGGCGCTGTCCGAATTGATGCTGAGCGAAGGCCCGACCGTCATGGACATGCTGTGATCGAACTGGCGGACGGTCTGGAAAATCTTGTTGCGGGGCTCGGCACGGAAAAGGACAAGGCGCGGGCCGCGCAATGGGTCGTCTATCAGCGATCCCCGCAAGAGCTTGAAGCCGTCTACCGGTCGGGATGGATCGGCCGGAAGATCATCGACATTCCGACCGACGACATGACGCGCGAGTGGCGGTCGTGGTCGGCTGATGATGATATGGTGGAGAAGATCGAAGCCGCCGAAAAGGCTTTCATGATCCGCGACAAGGTGACAACGGCCAAGCGTTGGGCGCGCCTGTTCGGATCGTCGGCGATCATCATCGGAACGTCGGCTCGGCTCGGCAGGGCGGAAGAACCGCTCGACCTTGCGCGGATGAGCACGAAAGACCTCACCTATCTGCATGTCGAGATCGCGCCGTATCTGACCATCCGGGAATGGGATACCGATCTGTCGAGCCAGACGTTCGGCAAGCCATCGGTCTATTCCTATCAGCCGTCGCGCCACGGGACGAACGCCGCGCCGGCGACGATCCATGCGAGCCGCGTCATTCCGTTCGCTGGCGTTCCGCTCCCGCCCTATGCCGCGCTGCAAGGCGTGCAATGGGGGGATTCGGTCTACACCGCCGTCGAGCAGACGTTGAACACCGCCGGCTCCATTACCGCCGTGATCGCCGCGCTCGTCTATGAGCAGAAAATCGACGTGATCAAGACGGACCTGTCCGGGCTATCGACCAAGGAAGGCGAGGACAGGATCAAGAAGCGCTTCTCGCTCGCGACGGCGCTCAAGAGCGTGAACAACACGCTGTTGCTCGGGCGCGAGGAAGAATTTGCGCACAAGCAGTTCACGTGGTCCGGCCTGTCCGACATCCACATGCGGATCATGCAGGAAATCAGCGGCGCGGCGGACATCCCCGTGACGCGGCTACTTGGTCAGACGCCGGCGGGGTTGCAATCGACCGGCGAATCCGACCTGCGGAACTATTACGACGCGCTGCGCGCCAAGCAGAACGCCGAACTGTCGCCGCAGCTTGAAATCCTCGACCGTGCGCTGTTCGCGTCGAATGGGATCGAACTGCCGAAGGGCGCCTATTTCGAGTGGGAACCGCTCTGGCAGGAAACGCCGAAGGAGCGCGCCGACAACGCTTTGAAGCGGGCGCAGGCGACCAAGATTTACGTCGATACCGGCCTCATCGACGATTCGGTCATGACCGAGGCCGTTGTGTCGCAGCTTGTCGAGGATCACGTCTACCCCGGCCTTGACGCTGCGGTGAAGGATGCGAAGGCGGCGGGCGAAAGCATCGAAGGCGACGACGATCCTGAGGGGGATGAAGACGGGGGCGGCGTCGGCAATCGCGCCGAGGCGTGATGCGGTTCGACCTGCCCGCGATGGCGCGGCGCGCCGGTCTGCGCCGCAGCGTCTCACTCGCGCCGATCACCGGGCGCAAGTCGCTTGAAGCGGCGTTGTATAGCGCCTTCCTTGTTGCGCTTCGTGAGGGGGAAAAGCACCGCGCAGACCTGTTGCGCGCAGCGATCGGCTTGAAAGCGGAACTGACGCAAGACGGGCCGATGTTCGATCTGGCGATGATGGCGTTCCGGGCGACATACGATCGGCTCGCCGCCATCGTGCGCAACATGGTCGGGCGTCACCTCGGGATGGAAGGGGCGCGGCACACCGATCGTTGGGTCGAACAGGTCAATGCGGCGATCGGCGTCAACCTGGCGGCCGTCGTCACGGCGCAAGATATCGCCCCGGCGATCGAAGTCGCGACGGCGCATAGCGTCGCGCTGATCAAGGGGCTTACTGACGAAGTCGCCAAGAGGATCGAGGCGACGATCCTCGACATGGTGACGACCGGGAAATCGAATGCGGCGATTGCGGAAGCGATCGGCGAGGCTTTCGGCTTCGGGCGAAAGCGGGCGAAGCTGATTGCGCGCGATCAGGCCGCGAAGTTCAACGCCGCGCTGAACCGCATTCGTCAGCAACAGGCCGGCGTGACGGAATACGTGTGGTGGACCGTTCTCGACGAACGGGTTCGCGGCAATCCTTCCGGCAAATACCCGAACGCGAAGCCTTCGCATTGGGATCGGCACGGGAAGACGTTCAAGTGGTCGGTTGGGCCGGCGGACGGAAACCCCGGCGAGCCGATCAACTGCCGCTGCATCGCGAGGCCAGTCATCGGGTAGGGAAAAAGATTTGCCCGCACGACCTGCAAGTCGTGCGGGCTGAACGTAAACAGTGCGGATGTGGGAGCCGCGCTGACAAGGGTCACTATATCGCCCTCTCCGATCTTTGCAAGACCTTCACGGGCGAATTCCAAAGGCGGGGCGATGACGATCCAACTTTTCGACGCGGCCGACGTGTCCGGCGTGCGCACCACTGCTGACGGCTACCTCGTGGCCGACGCGCGAATCGCCCGCACCGGCGTTCAGGTCTACTCGGGCGCCGAAGTCGGCAGGCCGGAACTGGCGAGCGTGCGCATCTACCGGCCCGATGACGAGGTTTTCTCCGCAGACGCCATGGCGAGCCTCGCGCATCGCCCCGTGACGAACGATCACCCGCCGGAATCGGTGAAGGCCGCGAACTGGAAACGCTTCGCAGTCGGCATGACCGGCGACACCGTGACGAAGGACGGCGGTTTTGTCCGCGTCCCGCTCACATTGATGGATCAGGCTGCGATCGACGCACTCAAGGGCGGCAAGCGGGAACTGAGCGTCGGCTATGTCTGCGCGCTCGACTGGACCGCCGGAACGGCGCCGGATGGGCAGGCTTACGACGCAATCCAGCGCGGCATTCGCGCGAACCATCTTGCCCTCGTCGATAAGGCGAGGGCCGGTCACGACTGCCGGATCGGCGACCGCGATTCACTTCCGGCGAAACAAGGGAAAGCAACCATGACCGATCGCAAGATCACCGTGGACGGCTTCACCTTCGACGCGAGCGAACAGGCGGCGCAGGCCATCACCAAGCTCGAAACGAAGGTGGCGGACGCCTCCAAGGCTCTCAACGACGCGAACGAGGCGCACGCCAAGGCGCTCGCCGCGAAAGACGCAGATATCGCCAAGAAGGACGCCGAGATCGACGCCCTCAAGAAGGCCGCGATTTCCGACGCCGAGATCGACAAGCGCGTCGCTGCGCGCGCCGACCTCGTCTCGACGGCCAAGGCCATCGCCGCCGATGTGAAGACGGAAGGTCTGTCCGACGCCGCGATCCGCAAGGCCACGGTCATCGCCAAGCTCGGCGACGCGGCGGTCAAGGACAAGTCCGACGCCTATATCGACGCCCGGTTCGACATTCTCGCTGAGGACGCCAAGACAGCCAAGAAGCCCGATCCGCTCGCGGCGGCGGCCAAGGCGGCCATGGGCGACAAGGCGGCTGGCGGCGGCGATCCGCAGGCGATGCGCGACGGCGCGTATAACGAATACGTCGCCAACCTCAACGGCAAGAAGGAGGCCGCGTGATGGCCGTTCAGACCACCTATTCGACGATGACGGCGGCTCGCGCCGGCCAGATCGCCGACATGCAGGAAAGCTACAATGCTTTCTCGCGCACCGTCTCCACGGCGGCGGGCATCGCGTTCGGCGCGCCGGTCCAGCGTGGCGCGTCCGATGGCCTCGCCAAGGCGATCGGTGACGGCTCGCTGACCACGTTCCTCGGCGTCGCCGCGCGCACGCAGTCGCGTGACGCCAACAACGGCGACAAGTTCGCCCAGTATGAGGATGTTCGCATTCTCGACAAGGGAACGATCTGGGTCACGGTCGGGGCGAATGTCGCTCAGGGCGACGCCGTCTATTTCGTCACCGCGACCGGCGTGTGGACCAACTCGGCGACCAGCGCGACGGCGGTCGCCAACGCCGTGTGGGACAGCACCGCCACCAGCGGCAACCTCGCAATTCTGCGCCTGAAGTAAGGAGCGCACCACCATGAACATGCCCTTTGCTGACGCGCAGGCCGGTCTCGGCTTCGTCGTCTCCCAGACGGCTCACGTCGAGTCGCAGGTCTACCGCACCAAGTTCACGCAGATTCAGTATGCCGACCTTCTGGCGGGATGCATCGACACGTCGGCGCATCCCTTCGCCAAGACGGTGACCTACTACTCGATCGAGAATTTCGGCGGCGCCAAGTGGATGAACGGCGACGCGGACGACGTGCCGTATGGCTCGGATGAGCGCTCGAAGTTCGAGACGGCCGTTCACACCGCCGCGCGCGGCTACTCCTACGGGTGGGAGGAAGTCAATCAGGCGGCAATGCTCGGCATTTCTCTCGACGCGGAACGCGCCATCGGCGCGCGGCGCGCCTATGAGGAATTCATCGATTCCGTCGCGCTGAGCGGCGACACCAAGAAGGGATGGGAGGGGCTGTTCAATTCCTCGACCGTCACGGCGTCGGCAGTCGCGAACGGCGCGAGCGCGTCTCCCCTGTGGTCCACCAAGACCCCGGCGGAGAAGCTTCTCGACGTGAACACGGCGCTGACCGGCGTTCAGACGGCGACGAACAACGTGATCCTCGCGGATACGCTGTTGCTCCCCTATGCGCGGTTCAACACCATCGCGTCGGAGCAACTGACCAACTCGACGGCGACGACGCTGGAATTCCTGCGGCGCAACAACGTCTACACCGCGCAGACGGGCCAGCCGCTCACCATCAAGGGCGTTCGCGGCCTCGATACGGCCGGCTCCGGCTCGACGGCGCGCATGATCGCGTTCCGTCGCTCGCCGGAAGTCATGAAGATGCATCTCCCGATGCCGCTTCGCTTCCTGCCGGTCCAGATCGACGGGCTGCGCTACAAGGTGCCGGGCCTGTTCCGCCTCGGCGGCCTCGACATTCGCCTTCCCAAGGAAGTCATCTACAAGGACGGCATCTGATGGCGACGATCAAGAACGTCTCGCGGCGCGCGCTGGAATTCCCGAGCGGCGCCTATCTCGAACCCGGCCAGTCGAGCGACGCCATCCAGGATGACGACATGAAGCATCCTGTCGTCAAGGGATGGATCGATGAACGGATCATCGAAGCCGACAGGAAAGCCGCGCAAGCCGACAAGAAGGCTGGCGACGCCGACAAGAAGGCCGGGGCGTGATCGATGGCCGCGAGCATTGAAGGGTTCGCCGCGCGCTACCCGGCGTTCGGCGGGCTCAACTCCGATTTGCTCGCGGCCATTCTCGCAGACGCGCAAGCCATGGTCGATGACACATGGATCGCGACGGACATCGACGCGGCGACTTATGCATACATGGCGCATCTTCTGACGATCGAAGGCCATGGCGGGGTCGCGCTGTCGGAAGGCGGAACCACCATTGCGACGGCCGGGCCTGCGACAAGCGTTCAGGTCGGCGACAGCAAGATCATGTTCAGCGATAGCGGGTCAGTGTCGCTTTCGGGCGACGCCGCGCGATCCGGGGCATTGATCGAAACCGCGTTCGGGCGGCGGTTTCTGGAATTACGCCGGCGAAGTTTTCCAGAAGCGATCACGGTCTGATGTTTCGCGTGTCTGTCGCTATCGCCAAGAAGGGCGACGGCGAACGGCTCAAGAAGATCATCAAGGCGATGAAAGAGCCTTCGCCGGGCGTCAAGGTCGGCTTCCCGGCCGGCAAGGTCGCGGGCGACGTGGTGACGATCGCCTATTGGAATCACGAAGGGACGAACCGCGCCAAGGGCGACGTGTTCGTCCGCAATGGCAAGGTCGGCATTTCCGGGCCTATCCCGCCGCGTCCGTTCATCACGATCGCGATGTTCAAGCACCAGGCGCAGTTCCGGTCATTCATGCGCGCGCAGGCGAAAGCGATCATCGAGGGCAAGTCGAGTTTCGCGCAGGCGCTCCCCAAGCTCGGCATGATGGGTCAGGACGCGATCCAGACGACCATCACTTCGGGCGTCGGGCCGCCGAATTCGCCCATGACGATCGCACTCAAAGGGTCCAGCAAGACGCTGGTTGACCAAGGCCGGATGCTGCAATCCGTGACGTGGGCGCTGGACAACTGATGCTCGGCCTCGCCTCCCTCGCCGTCGCCTTTTTCGAGCGCGACGCCACACTTTACCGCCGCGCCGCTGGAACATGGGCGCTCGGTGTCTACGCCGCAGGCGCAGAGACGACGACGGCCATCAAGGCGGTTGTCCAGGCGCCATCGCAGAATGATCTTCGCACCGCGCCGGAAGGCGAGCGCACCGATGGTTGGGTGACGATCTGGTCGCGGACCGAACTGCGCACCACGAGCGAACCCGATCAACTCGGCGCGGATGAAATCGAGACGATCGACGGGAATCGCTATCGCGTGATCCGCGTCGGCAACCGCGCCGAGGGCGGCTTCTGGCGCTGCATCGGGCGGAAGATCGATGACCGAAGCCGAACTGTTTGACGCGGTGATCGCCTATTTCGAGGCGATCGAAACCGAGTCGCTGATTTTCGCGCCGTCGCGCATCAAGACGGCGATGATCCGGGGGCATCAATCCGCCCCTCGCGTCGATGGTCCCTACGCCGTCGTCATGCTGCTCGGCCAGCGCGACACGGGCGAGGCGGATCACTACTGCTATTCGACGGCGACCGTCGAAGCCGAAGAACGCATCGTCGAGGAACGGGTCTGCGGCGTCGAATACCTCTTGCGGCTCGATGTGTATGCGAGCGACGCGCAGGACCGCGCCGACATGCTGATCGGCGCGCTGGAAAGCCGCCGGGCCGGCATCGGGCTATCGCCGGCCGTGGTGTCTTCTGTGCGCCGCGTGACGCGCGCGCCGGAACTGATCGAACAGGTGTGGGAAGGTCGCGCGGCAGTCGAGTTCCAGCTTCGCGCGTTGGTCCGCCGCAAGACGCTTGTCGATGTGATCGAAAGCGGGGCGATCGAATTCGAGGGCGACGGGGGCGTGACCGTCACAGAAACGCTTTCCTACGCCAAACCGTGACATGAACTGAAAGAGGGCCGCCCATGGCAACCCGGCTTCCGTATTCCCGCGTCGTCGATGTGACGATCACGCGCGAGGATCGCTTTCCGACCGTCTCGTCGTTCCGCACGGCGCTCTTGCTGAGCGTCACGGCAGTCACGGGCGTGGTCGACTCGTCGCATCGGACCAAGCTCTACTCGACGATGGAAGAAGTCGCCGTCGATTGGGATGCGGGCGGCGAGACCTATGCTGCGGCGCAGCGGTTCTTTCAGGCGCGCATTCGCCCTTCGGCGCTCAAGATCGGCTATGTCGATGAAACGGTGTTCCCGTTCACGACCGAACTTGACGCGCTCTATGCCGCCGATCCGGACTGGTATTGGCTGCTGCACACCAATGACCTGAACGACACGCCGGAGCAGCGCGCTTTGGCGGACTGGGCCGAGACCAAGACGGTTCTCGCCGGGCTCGACTCGAACGACGCCGACACGGAAACGCCGGCGGCCGTGGCCGACAGCTCGGCGACCGTGACGATGGCCGTAGCCTCGCCCGGAACCGTGACCTGGACCGGGCATGGCCTGCTTGTCGAGGCGCCGATCCGCTTCACCACGACCGGCGCGATGCTCACCGGGCTGACGGCCGGGACGACCTACTACGTCAAGACCGTGGTCAACGCGAACACGATCAACATCTCGGCGACGCCGGGCGGCGCCGCAATCAATTTCACCGGCACGCAGAGCGGGACGCATACCGGCGTCGCGCTCAAGTTCGGCGGCTCGATCGCGGAATATTGCGAGAGCAAGAACTACGATCGCTCCGCTGTCTTCTACCACACTGACGCGGGTTCCTATCTCGCCGCTGCGGCGTGGGGCTACGCATCAGGCCGCGATCTGGACCGCGGCAACGCCGCGCTCGCGGCCAAGGGCAGGATCGACTCCGGCCAAGCCTATACGATGAAGTTCAAGACCCTTCCGGGCGTCACGGCGCTGAACAAGTCGAGCGCCGTCGTTCAGGCCGTCACCGGCTTCATCCCCGGCTCGGGCATCGATGTGGCGCAGGGCCATCGCGCGAACACCTACGTGAACATCGGCGGGATCGACATGCTCGTCGAGGGCGTCGTCGGCTCGGGCGCGTTCATCGACGAAATCCACGCGGTGGACTGGATCAAGGCGCGGACGCAGGAAAGCGTTCTCCAAGTGCTCGCCAACAACGCCCGCGTGCCGATGACCAATCAGGGCGTCGGCGTTCTGATCTCGGCTGGCGTCGCGCCGCCGATGCGCCGCGCCTTCGCCGCTGGCATCATCGCCCCGCGCATGGGCGACGACGGACAGCTTGAGCCCGAAGTCGAATACGCGGCCGACGACGTGATGGCGATCCCCGCCTCTCAGCGCCGCAACCGCATCGCCCCCGACATCAAGGTGACGTTCCGCTACGCCGGCGCGATCCACTACGCCTCCGTCACCATGACGATGAAGTTCTGACCGGCGCGGACAGGAGATCGCAGCCATGACCGATTGCCCGCCCTTTGGCGTCTACAACTTCAAGAACGTCGCGCTCACGATCGACTCGGCGATGGTGGTGTCCTTCGCCGAAGGCGACGACGCGATCATGATTTCACCCGTCAAGCAGATCGGCAACGCCGTGGTCGGCGCCGATGGCGGCTCGATCGTCTCGATTTCCGCTTCGCAGGCGGCGACGATGACGATCAAGCTCCTCGCCAACTCGCCGATGAACGCCTATCTGCGAAACAAGGTGAAGCTGATGCGCTCCGGCGGCCTCAACATCACAATGAACGTCGGCTTCGCCGATATGTCGCTCGGCGACATGGGCGGATGCACGTCCGCCGTCATCACCAAAGAACCCGACATCGCGCGCGGCGAAAACGCCAGCGAACAGGAATGGGAAATCTTCTGCCCGTGCTGGCAGCCCTCCGCCGTCGTCGTGACCCGCACCTGAGGCGCCCATGGCGGCCGAGAAGAAGATCAACAACGTTCACTACCGTTTCGAGCCGCTGGTTGGCTGGGACGAGTGGGAGGCGATGCAGCGTCTGACGCGGATCGCCTCGCGCTTCGCGGGGCTGCTGGAAGCGGTCGGCGAGAAGGACGACGCCAAGCGCTCCGCTGCGATGGCGCGCGCCATCCCGGACATGGTGGCGAAGTTCGACGACGGGGAATTCCGGGCCTTCGCCGATTCCCTGTTCGCCAACTGCCGCGCCGATGGCGCCGAGGTCGTGGTCGGCGTCAAGCCGCAGCGGCTCGACGATATTCTTCAAGTGATCGTGTTCATGGTGGAGGCGCAGTTCTCCGGTTTTTTCGGCGGGACGTTCGTCGCTTGGGTCCGCGCGGCGATCAAGACGGCGGAGCCGGACAAGGCGGAGCCGGAAGCGGGCGCCTGAGCGCGGCGGAAACGCAGCGCATCGCGCCGAATGCAGGCAAGAACTGGTGGATGTGGCGGCCGGTTGTCTCCGATCCGCCCCTGGTGTCGGCAGACGGTCTGGGCCGGCTGCGCTTGACGCAGATCGCCGATTTGCATGAAATCCTCGACCTGCGCGAGGAAGCCGCCCGGAAGGTCCGGTCGGAGCGGGACCGCGAGGCCCGCACGCGCAGGTTCAGGAGGCCGTGATGTGGCGGGCGATGGCTCTAGCGGCGTGTGTAGTGACCGCAGGGGATGTTATGCAAGCGGTCGCGCAGGAAGGCGTGACAGACGGGGCTCTCCCGAAGAAGTTTGATGAGGCGGTCAATCTCCTTGCCGGTGAATTCGGGGGGAGTCTTTCCATCGATCGGTGCGACAATGACGGATTGCACGGCGCGGTCCTATGCCACACAAAACCTATGATCATGGGCAAGGCAAGAATCGTTTATGTTCTGGGTGGCAAGCCAGGGGGAGACTTGCGCTCGATAGGATTGAAGATTCGATGGGATGATGCCCCAAAGCCAAGCGATGCTACAGCACTCGACAGGCCGCTTGCGCTTGTCTGGGCCATTGGCGCCGGCGAAAAGGCGGCGGCTGATAGGCTTGGGGAACTGGCGATGGCCGATATGATGGGTTCCCGCGATGCTCCAAAGCCTGACGGACTGAACCTTCTTGTAGACTTCGGCCGCGGGCGGCTTGATGCGTTTGTCTTCGCGAGGAGCTACATCAAGTGATCATCGAGGAACTGATCGCCCGTCTCGGTTTCGAGACCAAGGGCCTCGGCGACCTGAAAAAGTTCGACAAGGCGTTGGAGGGGGCCAAGAAGAACCTCGACGGCTTCGGCAAGGCGGCGAACAAGGCGATCGGCAACCCGCTCAACCCCATGTCGAAAATGGGGACGCAGGCGGCGCAGAACGCCAAGCAGTTGACCGGGCTCCAGCGTGTGATGCAGGGCGTATCGCGCGTCTTCACGGCGTTTGCGCTCGGGGCGACGAAGGTCGTTGCGATCCTGTTGCGGACCACGGCCATCGTCGGGACGCTGGCGATGCGCTTCGTCGGGCTGGCGGCTGGCGTCGCGGGCATCACCTATGCGCTGTTTCGCATGGCGAGCGCGGCGGCTCTTGCGGCGGCGAAGACGGCCAAACTGCGGCGCGAGGCGCAGTTGTCCGCGAAGGGCAATCGCACCACGGCCGGCAACATCGACAAGGTGACAAAGGGGCTCGGCCTTGCGGGCGTGTCGGCTGACGACAGCAAGTCGTTCATCGAAGGCGTCGCCGGCAAGGCGAATGACGCGATCCTCGACGGCGATCAATCGGCATTCCAGAAGGCCAAGACGCCGATCCTCGACAAGGACGGCCGGCAGATCGATACGTCCGACGTGGCGAAGGACATCCTCGCCCGCTACCTCGACATGATGAAGGCGGGCCGTGACGCCCGCGCCAAAGCGGACGCGACGAAGGGCAAGGGCCGAAAAGGCGCTGTAGGGAAGGCGAACGAGGCGGAGAAGGCGGCGCGCCAGTTCGCGAAGGATTGGGACATTTCCGGCGTGCTGAAAGGCGCGCTCGACGACATGAAGGGCGGCGCGGCTGAACTCTACTCCAAAATGAATGATGCAGGCCGCGTCAACCCGGTCCCGACCGCCGAGCAGGAAAGCCGCACCAAACAGATCGCTGAAGACGCGGCACGGCTGCAAAATTCTCTCGACGCCATGGACAAGGTGTTCGAGAACGTCAAGGACTCCATCGTCTCCAAGGTTCTCCCTCCGCTCGCGCGGTTCGGCGAAGGGCTTGT
>ERZ761584.394-NODE-394-length-14231-cov-5.181292_pt1 | contig 14231 bp, 17 predicted proteins | sample MGYA00512168_ERZ761584 | MGnify/ENA primary metagenome ERZ761584 (study PRJEB28899, sample SAMN03785564) | bioreactor sludge metagenome | biome: EBPR Sludge; feature: EBPR Bioreactor; material: 0.22µm filtered reactor supernatant | place: Saint Lucia: Queensland...
ATTTCCAAGTTGTCTATTTCTATGTGTCCTTTTGAGGGAGCAGGAATAATAATATTGTCACCTGATGATGCAATATTTATTTCTGCTTGACCTTTTCTGTCTGTTAGCATATGTTTTGTTATTTGTTTATAATTTAGTTCCCCATCCCCATCCAACGAGAGTTTGGACAGGGTGGAGAACCAATAGATTACACTACTGCATAGCTGTTACCTCCAAGAATGAACCACTCAGTGTCCATAAATTGAAGCACAACAGAATCTCCATCAGCATTAAGAGTGACACTAGTTCCACCAGCCAAGTTAGCAGGAGTGATTGTTGCCACACCTGTGCTTGAAGTTAGAAGAATTGTCATAATCTGTCCAGCAATACCATCAGCCAATGTAAAGGTGTCACCACCAGCATCAGCATCAATATAGTGAACACTCTTAGTTAGAGATAGTGCTGTAGAAGTTCCACCAGCAGCAATAGTTTCAGTTCCAGAAAGAATAAACTTTCCACCAACTGTAGCATTACCAGCAGTAAGAACCAAGTCACCAGCAGTAACAGTAAGAGCAGCTGTTCCTTGTGCATTACCAGCAATTACAGTGGCACCATACTTCGCAACAGAGAAGTCATTGGCAGCACCATCATAACACTCAATATACTTACCTGAAGTAAGAGTTGCTTCTGTAGCATTCAACTTCAAGAAAGTACCCGTTGTTACCCCAGCACCATTAACATCAATAAGCACTCCAGATGTAGCTGAAGCAGCATTGATGTCAATGAGTCCTGTAGTTCCTGTGTATACACCTGTGGTAGTGATTGAAAGACCAGTACCTACAGTAGCAGCACCCATAGCAAGACCAAGCATGCCACCAGATGCAGTAAAGTTAGCACCACCACCAGTAAATGCAGCAACCCATCCATCAGTAAGACCAGTGCCAGACATACGAAGAAGAGCTGTAGCAGTTGTTGCTGAGTTAGCAACAAAACTTACAAGTTCTCCTGTGGTGGCAATTGTTCCACTTGAGGTGACAGAAAGTGCAGTACCAGTAGTAAGCCCATTGGCAATAATACTAACTACTTCTCCAGTTGTCGCTCCTGATTGAGTGATATTGAAGAAACTGTTAGCACCAGTACCAGTAAACACTCCAGATCCAGTGAACAAGAAAACATTTGCAGTGGTTGCAGTGTTATTTGTTACTGAAAGAGAAGCAGCATTGTCAGCATCCACCATAGTGAGTGAAGCATCTGACAATAGCACATCACCAGCAGTTACTGTGAGCATGTTACTGCCACCAGCACCTGCAATAACCACAGCACCATCTTCTCCTACAGAGAAAACAGCAGCTCCACCAGTTACATCCCATGCCTTTAAGTAGTGACCACCATTGAGTGTTCCTTCTGTAAGTTCAAGATGTAGCAAAGAGCCTGTAGTAAGTGAAGTTGATGCAATTCTAGCAACACCAAGAGCAGCACCATTACCAAGAGTGGTAGCAGTGTTGTTCACGAGTGCCAAGGAAGCAGCAACATTGCTTGCTCCTGTGAGTGTTGTGTTACCAACAACAGCAACAGTAACAGCAGTGAATGTTACTTTTTCAGCAGCATTCTGGGTATCGAATACTGCCATAGAGGTAGCACCCGATGCACCAATTGAAAGTGCAGCAGCATCATTATCCTTTAGAGTCCACACAGCAGCACCAGTAGTGGCAAGTGCTGATGAAGTTCCAGAGATGCTAACTCCAGCAAATGTTGCTACACCTGCCTTTGTAACACTCCAAGTAGCAGAAGTTCCAGAGATATCATTCCCTGAACCACTGTTATTGATTTGAATAACATCACCAGATCCACCACCGATGTTAGATACTGTGAGAACATCAACAGCATCAGCATGATTTCCAGCAATCTCGAATGTCACTCCAGGAGTAATGGTGAAGACATAGTCAGCACCAAAAATACTCTCCCATTGTGGCAATGAACCACCACCACCAGCAGCACCAATTGTAGTTATAGTAGAACCATTGTCAAAGACAAGTGCTCCACTAGCATTCACATACAAAAGATACTCACCAGAGCTTGTTGATGGCACTTCAGAAGGAGTTTCAAATCGAATTGTTCCTCCTGCTGCCTTCAAGTTGATTGCTCTGAAATCTGTAAATGTACGACCGTTTTTATAACTCATATATTTTAGTTTTTAGAATAAGCACCTATTCTATGGACACTCCATAGTGGATTCCTATTCAGTTAGTTATTAAGCAGCGTTCGTATTCTTTGAACCAACAATGTTACGAGCATCATTGTGTCCGATGTCGAACATCATGGTTGTCTTGTACTGAATTTCTCCAGTCTTAAAGACAACATTCGGACCTTCTAGCTGGATTGGCTGGGATTCCTTGTACTGGAGTCCATACTCATCTCCCTTCATAGAAGTATCCATTGCCCACCAATATGAAGTATTGGTTGTAATCCATGGAACTTCAACAATCTCATAGTCATCAATACCTGCAGCATCATTGTCAGCAGATCCAGGAATAGAACCTTTGCCAGCAGCACGAACAGCACCACGAATTTCTCGTAGTCTGAAGAATACTGAAGACTTGTTCTTGCAAAGGAATGTGCTTAGATTTACATCCATCAAATTCCCTTTTGGATCTCTGATAAGTGAAGCAGTGAGGTGTGCTGCCTTGATTGCATCATAATCCATGTCCATGTTGACAGTAGTACCATCAGTAACACGATTGTTCCAGTTGGTTCCACCATCTTCACGAGTGTGAGCATTACTGATAAGAGCAACAGCATCACCACCTGAAGTAGTTGCTGTATAGTTACCAGATTCATCACTCACAGTATACGAGGTAGAGAAACTATTGTCAAGCCTGTCAGCACAGAGAACTTCCCTGCGTCGTTCACAAGCAGCAACAAGAGACTTTACAACACGTGTAAGATCTCGTTTCTTAATACCAAACTTCCACATCCTCTTAGTGACTGGAAGCATCTTTCCATACTCAACCTGAGTATATGTCTTGTCATAGCCCTGCACTGGTATCTCTGAAGTTACCACTGCATTTTCTGTAATTCTAGCTGCTTCCCCCAATCCTGAAAGAGAAGAGTCTTTGAGGTAGTAGTCTGTTACTCCTGATACCACATTGTAGTACTTTGAGTAAACAGGACTCTTTTCAAGTTTGCTCTCCTTCAAGTAGATGTCTTGAATTGCGACATCTGTGAGGTCAACTGCCTGTCCTAGTGTCATTGGTGCACTCATATATTTATATTATATTGCTAATTATTAAGAAGCATCTGGATCTACACCATTGCCAACAAGGACTCGACCAACAATCCTTAAATCGGTTGCAGCTCCAACCACACCATCCTGAACAAAGGCAACTGCCTGTCCAGTGACATCTGAACCACTGTTGTTCACAGTGTTCTTATCTGTCAATGCCATTCTATCACCATTGTGTGAAGCAGAGCTGCTGTTTGCAGACTCAACTTCAACATCTTCTGTCCCATTAAGTTCATACACAAGAACTTCTGAATCACTAGCAGAAGCAGGAGCGAGTGCTACAGCCTTGCGAGTGAAGTGGTCAGTACTTGAAGTACAAACTTGCCATGTGGTTGCACCTGCTGTTCTTTCAAGCAAGTCACCAACCAACACAGTCTGAGCAGAAATAGGAACACTCTTCGTATTGCTCTCAACGAGATTACGAAGAACCTTAAATCCAGCCATATGTTATTGTAAATTAACCAGTAAGTTCCTTGATTTCTTCAGCAGTCCATCCACCATCTTCGAGTGCTCTAATCTGAGCATCAGAAAGTGATTTCTTTGAAGATTTATCAGCTTGAACTTTAGTATCTCCAGAAGGAGCACCACCACCAAGTGATTGTGTCTTAGTTCTAACAACTTTAGCAGTATCCTTATCAGTGTCTCTTGATTTTACAGCAACTTTGGCATGGAACTTATCTGGAAATCTATCCTTTACAGCTCTATGAGCACGCTCGAATAGCTCTGGAATAAGTTTTGGATCGCTTGGTTGCACATAATAAGACAATTCCTGCTTCAGTGCTGAATAAAGCACATCACCAGGATCGTTATCAGGAAGATATTCAGGATGGTCAGTATAGAACTTTTCCTCTGAACTCTTATGTAACTGCTGATAAGTCATTCTTTGCAATTCAGACTTTGGTACAAGACCTTTTGCCTTTGTGAATCGCTCAAGAATGTCTATTGTTGCTTCATCTATGTCTGAAAGATCTACTTTCTCACCATCTTCATCTGGAACAACTGTGTCTATGGTCTTGACTAAGTCTCTTTTCTCTCTTCGTTCACCTCTTTTTTGCGAGATTCTTTGTTTTGCTGCTACAATAGCAGTGTCCAAGGGATCGATATCTTTGTCAAGTTCCTTCTCAGTATCAAGGAGACCTTGAAGAATTTGCTCTTTGGATGGCTCTTTTTTGGTCTTATCATCAGAAGTATCACCTTCTGCATCGTCCTTTTCACCATCTTCAGAAGTTTCCACAGACTTTTCACCAGTTTCAGCATCTTGACTTTTTTCACTGTCAGGAGAATCAGTAGAGTTGTCATTCTCTTTGGTGGAGTCATCTTGTTCAGTGACATCCTTCGCTCCATCTTCAGGACTCTTGGTGTCTGGTGCACCTTCATCGCTGAAGTCGTTTCCCAATTTTACTTTGCTCATTTATTTTCCTTCAGTTTAAGTGCTCTCATGAAGTGGAGAGAATGAAACAAGTGATTATATTGAGGAGCCGAGAAAATGCTTGAATTTCAAGGACTTTCTTGGCTCTTCAACTCACACTTGCGAATTGTTAAAGTACTACACTGTCAACTTCTCGTATACTTCAACCATCTTGCTCTTATTAGTATACTTCTCTTTAGCATATTTCTCAAAGTTGATAACTAACATTTTCAACTTTTCTTCTTCAATCTCCAAAGTAACTTCTTCAGAGCCAAGTCCTTTGTACAATTCTGAATACTTTGGATTGATAGTTGCATTGATGTCTTGCTGAACTTCTTCGAGTGAAGTATTGACAAAAGTTTGAACAGTTTCATTCAACTTCTCATCAACTTTTCCATCCTTATCAACATTCTTCATCAACTTCTGCTTGAATGCTGCTATCTTTTTATTAGCAACTTCAACAAGCGAATTCCTTTCATCTGAAATCTTATCATGCTCCTTTGAGAAATCTGGAATGACAGAGAGGAAATAATTCACCATCTTCTGAAGATTGATAATGTCTTTGAAGTCCAACTCATCAGACTTCTCACGCACAATTGAAGCAATAACAAAGGACAAATCGTGAACATCCTTCTTTGCAAATGTAATAGTCTTCATATAGTTTAGTTATTAGTGAATGGAGAACCAACTCCTTCCTTTGAATAGTATTTATTAAGATTGTTTCTAATTAGCATGCACCACTCTCTAACTCCATTCTCACCCAGTGCTCGTGGAATAATTCTACTACGAATATCAACAACACCTTTCTGGCGATCTGTTGGAATTACAGAGCTGTACTTATCAGGAACAATCACACTGAACTGAAAGTCTGTAGTGTTCTCAAAGTCTTCAATCTTAATACCAAACTCTGGTGAAAGAACTTCATCAACAATGTTGCGGAACTTTGGAGGAATGTATGCACTTGGATATGTCACATCATCAAGCTTAGGACGATATGTTTCAGTTGAGTCACTTTTTACAGTTTGCTCTGGTTTCTTGTCTGCAGTTTGCAACTCAACCAACTTACCAACAGCACTAGCAAGGATGTTTATAGTTGATACAACTTCATCAAGTTTTTTCTCAACAGAATTGTCAAACTTAACTTCCTTCTTTTCATGCTTTCGCATATGAACTTCCATGTTCTTGAATTCCTTACCACACAATTCACACTTTTTTAATTCTGCCATAATTATTTTTGTCTTCAGTTTATACTCTCATGAAGAGGAGAGAATTATGATAATGCCATCTTCTTAATTGCTCCCATTGAGCCATTCCCCAGCACAATAGATTGGTCAGCAGGATTGAATGTAAACTCAAGAGGAACATTTACCATCTCACCCTTCTTGATATCCTTGACAGTGGTAACACCTATCACTTTGAAGAACTTTAGAACAGACATTTGCTTCACGAATGGTGATGCCATCTTTTCTTGCTCTTCTGCAGATCCAAGCATGAACAGGATAGAGTAAAGATGCTCCCTGCTCACGACACAGTCTTCTCCATTGATTGATATTTTTACATACCCTTTACGCTTTGCAATGGAGTTCCAATTCACTTCAACTGACACATCAGCACCCTTACCAGAAACATCAGCAATGCCAAACTTCCTTCGCTCTGATAGCTTGGAATGGTTCAAATATTCTTCATTGTAAATGTCTTTATTTGCCATGTGCTAAGTTCTTTATAGTTTCAAGATATGACTTGATTGCAGTTTCTCTTGCTTCTCTTTGAATTGCAGTTGATGCTGCTTCCCACTCTGTTTCCTTTGGAAGTAATCCTGAATTCCATGAAGCAACAAGTGCTTCTTGTACTCTTTCAAGAATGTCCATTGCATCTCCTGCAACTATGCTTCTCAATATTGATTTTTCTTTGTCTGTTAAGTCCATATTATATAATTCCTGGTGTCTTAGTTGTTGCTCCAGCTGACTTGTCTAAATTTCCTGCTGCTGGCATCTCTGGCTTAACACCACCACTGATATTGACAGTTTCCTGCTTCTGTTCTTCTGCTGGTGGAGCATTAGGATCCACAAACAACTCAGCCATTGGATCCTGTGCTGGTGCAGCTGGAGGAGCAGGATTGAGCCATGCTTCTGGTAGCCAATCTTCTGGCTCCTTGCCATATGCCTTGATAATCTCTCGTGCTGGTTTCTCTGAAAGTTCTCGTGGTGTAGCAAACAATGGAATGACCAAGTTAGCCATCTCAACTGTAGTAGTACGCTCCAACAATTCAGAGTCAGCAATGATGCTTTGTCCTTTTATCTTGATGACACCTTCCCATGGAAAATCTTCTTCACGAAGTTTGAAGAACTTTGACTCCTCTGAAGAGACAAGATTACCATCATCATCTCTATCAATATTGAGTGGCACTTCACGCATTTCTCGCTCATAGTGCTTACCCTCAACCAATGGCAATCCATCTTCATCTTCATACTGGTCAATCTCGAATGGCTGAATATACTTATCATCAGCAACAAGCCGTATCTTAGCAACAGAATACAAATCTTCAATCACTCCAAGAGAAATGTATGCATCAACTTCAAGAGCATCTGTGATATGTTCAAGTGGCATCTTCATTCTCTTCAATGCACTTTCACGAGCTTGAGAAATTTCGAATGCTGTGGAGCCAGTGACTTCACCTTGAAGAGATTTTGATATGCCAGTAACATCATCAATGCGTGCCATCTGTCTGTCTTGTGCATCCCATGCTTCAATTCCTGGTCCTGGAACTTCATTCCACTTTACATTCTTAGCATCACTCACCTGTCTACCACGTCCTGGCTGTATCTTCATTTGTCCATCACCTTCGAGTGTTTCAATTCCAGAGTAGAAGAACTCACGATAGATTGACAACACAAGCTGGTCCATTGTCATATTTCGAATCTTTGTATACAACTGATGGTCATTACGCATAGATTCATAAATGCCAATACCATACAATGACTTATCATCACGCATAGTCCAAGGTGCAGAGTACACAGACAGACGCTTGTTCTTTGGAGTCTGTGGCATTGGTTCATTGACAAGACAGATGCCATCATCAGTTTCAATATACAAAAGATCCATCTCCAAGTTCTCCCAGAACCAAACTCTAATCTGATACTTTGGTCTGCTCTTATCATCTGTCCCTTTCTCATACACTCTCAATTCATTATCATCAGTGAGCACTTTTAATTCTGGCTTGATATATTCAAAGTTCTTTAAGTGTCCAAATTGCTCCTTAAACTTCAACCATGAGTAGTCCTTGAACCAAATCACATCATTGCAAGAAAATGGATTGCCAACCACAGCAGCATCATCAAACCACACATTCCAAGGATTGAGTGATTCACGGAACACATCATCATAGTATGTGTAATCTTCTTCTTCATACTCATTCTTGCTAGGATCTGCAGGATTGTACTTCTTAAGTTCTCGTACTCTTCGTGTCACATTCAATGGATAAGTTCGTCCAACACCAATGCCATACTTAGCAGCATTGAACACGAATGGCTTAAGAAGAACCTTTCTGCTCATTGCTGTGTTCCATGAAGTTTCATACAAATGCTTCATGAGCAGTGTGTTGCTTTCAAACTTCTTCTTACCAGGAGTTAGTACAGCTGTAGGATTGCGATCCACAATAATACCAAGTGCTGTTTGAATCTTGATGTATGGATTTGGAGGAACTGACATTTCTTGCCAAGCATCTTCAGAGTTCAAGTCAATAGGAGCAGACCTCCATCCAAGTTCATCATCACTCACCAGAACTTTCTTTTTTGGAGATTCATCTATCTTGTGTGGCACATATGCCTTGTCAGCTGCTTTGAATATTTCTTCAATGCCTGAGTTTCTGCGTGTGTCTTTTAAGAACTCAAGACGCTCTTTGAACATGTCATGTGCTGCTTTGTCATTCGAACTCTTCTTGTACTTTGAATCATCAGCAGTCTTTATCTGCTCTTCAATCCCCTTCTTTATGTCTATTGCTTTTGGCATGATTATTTAATATGACAAATAATGTCAGATGACTTAATAAAGAAATATCTTTGCAATGAACTGTCTCCATCCAACTTCATATTCACATCAACAGGTATAATCTTATGGAACAGAACAATATCACCCTTGTGGTACTCTTCTGCATCCTGAACAACAACACCTTGAGCAACTTGTTCATCATCAAGATTCTCTTCAGGAATGAATAGTCCAGACTCATCCTTTAATTCTTCTTTCTCTCGTGATACCTCTTTCACTAAAATGTGATTGTTCTTTAAGATTACTTGTGACATGTTATGCAAGTTTAGCACTAATAAATTTCCTCTCTGGCTCTGTTAAGTACTTCTCTGAATACTTCATCAACTTCTTATCCTTGTTGTCTATGATTGTCTTGAGTAGCCAATTCTTTGATTGCTTTTCAGTTTCAATGTCAATGTCACCAAGATCCAACTGTGACACAAGAACTTCCTTCCAATCAAGATCTCCTTCTTTCTTAATAACAGCAAGATTGCCTTCTGAAATGGCAGCATCTTTATTATCTGCATTCTTTGTAATAAACAATGCCATTCTTCCTGGAGATTTCATTGCTTGATATGCTACTGAGATAACTTTCATTTATATTGTTTATTTTACCTTGTTATTGCCAATAAGTAAACACAAAACAGTTGATAACTACAATCCTGAGAATCTCTTCAGAGCAAGCACATCATTGCTGATGAGTCCTTTCTTCTTCTGGAACTCAATAATCTTCTTTTCCTCTCTTCGCAGTGGTGGCTTGGTTCTCTTTTCCTTCAAAGTTTGAAGCAAATATCTATCAACATCAGCAGCATGGTCTTCACCATCAGAGTCCAAATCTTCTGGAATTGTCTCTGAGTATACTAGTGTTGGTATGGTTCGTATAGAGTCAAAGCAATTGCGAAAATACCTTATTTTAGACTGTTTATTGCGATCCCAGCTGAGATATTGGTGCATAATTGCCCATCCTGCTATGCGAGATCCAGGACCTTTGGTGCATGGAATGAGCATTGGCAAGTTGGTACCCATCTTACCCACTCCATTCTTCATAAATATTTCAGCAATGCTTTCTCCTGTTCCTGTCTGGGTGAATATTGCTGAGTCTGCCACAACATACTCCAAGTACTCCTTTGCCTGATTGGTTATATTCACAACTTCCTTTGCTATTCTGTCTGCTTCCCATCTGCCACTGCCATCTTCTTTATTAACATACAACTCTCTATACACATAAATATTCCCATCATGGTCCATGGCATACCACTTGAAACATGCTGGCTTTGCTCGTCCATGGTCATATGCTCCAAACTTTCTCCAATGCTCTGGTATTGAGAATGCATCCATGACATGCACATCTTCATTCCACTCAGAAAAGAACTGTCCTTCAAATAAGTTCCAATCACCCATCAAGAATGCCTTTCTTTTCTCTTCTGGAAGACCTTCAAGCTGAAGAAAGTAGTTATCATCCAAGTTCATCCTATTATCATCAGCAGTGGCTCTGATGTAGTTGAAGAGGTGTGCTTCTCGCTCTGTAGGTTCAAACTCTTTGTCCATGAACATTTTCTTTACCCAAGCATGTCCTATGGATCCTGGGTTAGTTCCTGCTAGGAACTTTGTGTTACTTATTCCTTTCCATCGCATACGAGTACGCAACATATCAAATACAACCTTTAAGTTCTTAGTGAGTTCATCCACTCCAATAGCAGCGAACTCTGAAGAAGCATACTTGCTCGCATCATCCAAGTTACGCAAAGCAATCACTCCACTGCCATACTCAGGAGCCAGTACATACTCCATATCACCTTTGTTAAGTTGACCCAGCCAGCTAGGAAATTCATTCACAATCTTGCTTACTTGGCGATCTTTGAGTGAAGGATAGTCTTCACAAAACAAGCCAACACGAATGCCTTTCTGTCCTGTCTCAGCATGGTACTTCATGAGTAGATACACAAGCATCCATCGTAGCCAGTATGACTTACCACCACCCATAGCACCACCATACAGTGTATATTTGTAGTCTTTCACAGACTGCTTTGCTTCAAGTTGCTTGTTGTTGAAGTGAACCAAGTCACTGAATGTTATTTCTTTAGTCTCTGCCATATCTCTTTATGCAATAGTCACACCTCTTGCTTGTCTTTGCAATCACAGACTCACACAAATTACAATATCCTTTTCTTGGCTTGATTGGTCTTGGAACTTTCTTCCTGAGTGTATATACTTCTGTCATCCATCTTGTTCCTCTTGGCTTTGATGATGGTCCTATTTTATATGGAGGAAATTCTATTGGTAGTTTTGAACCTCTTCTCAGTCTGCTCCACATTTTCCTGTACAACTTACCATAAGCACTCTTTCTGAATGCTCTTTGATACTCTCTTTTTATTTTCAATTTGCCCTTATATGCTCGAGTAGTAGTCATACAAATGTCCAAATTGCTGAATAGTCTCTGGCTTCAATTTACCACTGCTAAATCGCTCTGCATACCACTTTGCCATATTGTCATAAGTGTGGGTGATGTTTCCTTGAGCATCTCTAATGTCCTTCTTCAACTTATAGTAGTCTGCAGTAGCCTGTAAAACACCAGCAGGTGTGTTCAAATCTGGAATAATGCCATTACGGATGAGTTCTTGCTTTGCCACAGGTGTAAAGCCAACTAAATAGGCATAATCGCCTATAGATTTGTTCTTGTTGGTTGTTGTAGCACCCATACTTGACTCTTGCATCAGAATTGCTTCCAATAGTCCTTTTGGAACTTCTGGATTACTCTTGTACACTGCACTGATTGTTTCCTTCATTCTGCTTGTTGGAAGTCTTGCTTTCAAGTATTCAGTCTTGCTAGGATCTTTCTCATTCACTTTCATTGGAATGTCCAACTCATGCACATCACCATACAAATCTTTGAATGAACTCTTCATCTTTGGAGCTTTGACATCATTTGATTTGTCTCTAACATACTCAGGACCAACACTGCTGAACAAATCAACAAATTTGTCAGCTGCTCTTCCAATCAATCCTTTCTTTTTTGGCTGTTGCTCAACTTGAACTGTTGAAGCAGGAACAAACAATTGCTGTGGCTGACTTTCTGCTGGTTGGTTGAAAGTGAGTGGTGGCATTATTTTATATATTCTCTCTTCCAATTCTTATTATGCTTACTCAACTCTCTTTTGCATGACTTGTGCATTCTCATAAGCTGTCCATCAGCAACAAGCATTTCATCTCCACACACAGGACACTCTTTCTTGTTGAGTGGTAGTGCTGGAAGTTTTATATCACGCTTTCTGAACTCTACTCCTAGTGGAGTTTTTACTTGCATGTGTGTTCGTAGGAACTTTGTTAGTGGAATATATTTGTTCATGTTAATCTAATTTTACTATGAATGGCTTACCATCTTCATTACCAATCTTCAATGACTCTGTTGCTTTGCCTAGTGCTCTGTCCAACATAGCATTGCCTGCCTTCCAATCTCCATCACGACCTTCAACTATAAAATAATCTTTTCCAACAATTCCTGTGTCAAGAAGTTCTTGCATCCTGTCTTCATCTCGCACTGTCTCTATTTTCTTTCCATCTGAAGTCTCTGTGATGATAATCATCCTGTGAGCAGGAAATGCTGCTATGGCTTGTGCTCTAACTAATTTGCTTGCCATGCCCATAATTTGACTTCTGACCTTCTCTGCTACTGCTTCTCTAGTAATAGTCTCTTTGTGTTTTGTACCTTTCTTTGGACCACTGTTTGGTCTAGCTCCACCTCTATTTTCTTTTTTCTTTAAGATTGAAGAAATTGCTTCCATATTCAAATATCCAAATTGTTATTTTCTGAACAGCCTTTTGAAGAATGGCTTCTTGTGCTTCTCCTCTGCAGCAAGAATATCAACATCTTCTTCCATATCAAGTGGCTCATCAGGTGCATGATATCTTGGTCTTGTTGACAGTGGTGCTATACTTGGAATATCATCTTCAGCATCTTCAAGTGTTTCTATTGTAATCTCTTCTCTGAGATAAGTAACACCAAAGTGTTTGAACAGAAAATCTTCTGGCTCTGGAATGTGGCGTGCTTTTATAAATATGATTGCTTCTTCTATGCCTTTTTCCAACAAAATGCTTTTTACAGCTGCCTTGAAGTTTTCTTCTGTTTTTGACATGCTCATTTTATACAGTTAGTTTACCTCTGAATCGAGAAATATCAAAGTTGATAACTTAAAATAGACTACCAGTTATCAATCCCTTCATTCTTGACCTCCTCTCGAATTTCTTTGTTGGTTGTTGTGGTTGTAGTTTCTCTGTTTGCTTCTTCATAAGTTCTAGACTTCATAAGTCCTAAAGACACAAAGTGTTCTCTGATTGCTCGCAACTTTTTTCTTCTTTCTTCATTGGTCATAATTTTTGTTTGTTGCATGTTCCAATCTTTTCCCTCTAAAAGAAGGAAGTCAAGGAATTCTATAAGCAAGGAAGGACAGTACATTTGCTATAACCCTGATTTATACAAATAATACTGTCTTGCACACTCCGATGCTTATTAGACGACAGGGACAGAGTTTGCAACTGTTTTACCCTGTTTTCGCATAAACACCTGAATGTACAATTGTTGTTAAAAGAGGTGTTTTACATCCTTTCCCCTTTCAGGATGGTTCTTCTTTGTTATTTGTAAAATGCAAAAACACCCACCAGTATTATTGGTGAGTGCTTTGTTCTGTGTTTCCGATGACAGCAGAGAAAAATCCATGATTGGTTCCTGAACTTTTCTTTACTGTGATGGTGTCTACTATCATCGGTACTATAAGTATGCCTCTTTTTTATAAATAAAGCAAGCAACTAAAAGTTGATGAAGTTGATAACTCAAAAATATCCTTATTTTTCAATAAGAAAATACCAGCATTGCTGCTGATATAACTTGGTTGGAGAGCATTGGCTTGCTCCCAGACTGTAAGCATCCACTGTCCAAATGGAGTACCACTCAGCTCCAAGACTTATGTGGGTCGCTATCATCATCATTTCACAATCAGCAATACTGCTCCTAGAGTGATGCATGAAATGACAATCCAGAAAAGTAGTCTTGCCTTCCAGTAAATCATTTCTTTCTCCACTGACCAGTTCCTTTCAGGAATCTGATGAGATAGTTCTTGCAGGACTGGGAGCAGACTTTGTGTCCCTTTACCACTGCAAACACTTCGAACTTGAGAAAGTGACATGCAGAGCAGTGGTAGTTGCTTCCTTTCAGATTTTCTTGTTTCACAAAGAACTCCTTTCTCCTGTAAAGTACAGGTTGGTGACCACTATCTTTGCTATTGCTCAAAAATAGCAACCACCAATCTACACTCTAGTTATAGTTATTATGCTAGACTGTTCTTTGTCTTTTATGAATGTCCATCCAATCTTTTTTAGTATCTTGAAGTTATCATCAACAAATAGTCTTTTGAGTCCATCATTGTAGAACTTTGGAACATAGTTGTCTAAGTCAACATTTGTCTTTGGATGGTGATACTCAATGAACAATTCAACAGGACCATCAATCTCTGGAACTCCAGCACACTTTGCAGACATATATAC
>ERZ761584.395-NODE-395-length-14222-cov-5.179360_pt1 | contig 14222 bp, 27 predicted proteins | sample MGYA00512168_ERZ761584 | MGnify/ENA primary metagenome ERZ761584 (study PRJEB28899, sample SAMN03785564) | bioreactor sludge metagenome | biome: EBPR Sludge; feature: EBPR Bioreactor; material: 0.22µm filtered reactor supernatant | place: Saint Lucia: Queensland...
GCCCTGCGCGGTGCAGCCGGAGCCGCTGAGTACTCCGGCTCCACCGATCCCCGCGACGAGCGCGTCGAAGTCGCCCTTGTCGGGCGCCGCGAGAGCCGGGTACGCGGCGGAAGGGAAGTTCGGGATCGTGAACTGCGCGCGGGCCGGCGCGGCGACGAGCAGCAGCGGCAGGACGCCGACCGCCAGCCTACGCATCAGTTCTCCCGCAGTTGGTGAGACACGGACGGGCCGACACCACGCCGCTCAGGCGTTCGACTGCCTGCAGCACCTCGCCCATCCGCAAGGTGTTGGCCTCCAGGGCGGCCAGCTTGGCCGCGTCGCGCTCGTCGGCTCGATCGAGTCGCTCCGCGAGCTCGGCGAGCTGGGTGCGGCAGGCGTCCCACTCCTCGCGGTTCGCCCGCACGGCCTGCTCGTGCTGTACCAGGTACGAGCGGAGGTTGTTGCCGAGGCGCTCGACATCGCGGCGCAGCTCGGCGATCTCGGCCTCGATCCGCTTGTCTCTCGCCTCGAGCCGCTGCTCGAGGGCGTGGACCCTGCGCTCGAGAGCCGCCGCGCGCAGCGCGAGCGCGTCGAGCGAGGGCTGGTCCTGGGGGTCCGGCGGCGTGGCGAGCGGTGGCGTGGTCATCGGTCGGAGTCCTCCATGTCGTCGGGGCGCAGCACGTCCTGCGGGCGGTCGTCCACGGGGCGGAGACGGTCGTGGGTGCGGCGCAGCTCTCGGATCAGCTCGCGGGCGGCCTCCGCCCCCGCGGGGTCGAGCTCCGGGTCAGGGTGGCCCTGCGCCTGCCACAGCGCCTCGCGCGCGCGCTGCAGCTCGTGGGCGATCACGGCCGCGCGGCGGAGGGTCTCATCGGGCGAGACGCGATCGTCGGGTGCACCGAAGAGATGGAGGACGAGGAGGCGGGCCGCGTCGGCGCCGGCCTGGGCGTAGCGGTCGCGCGCGGCCTGCAGTTCGGCGGCGGCACGCTGCCGGCGCCGGCGGACGACGGCCCAGCGCCAGGCGGCGGCCAGGACGGCCAGGAAGCCGCCCTTCACCAAGTCGGGCACCTGCTCGAGCAGGCCTTGACCGACGCCGACGTGCTGAGGCTCGGCCCCCACTACGGCTTCGCAGCCTCAAGCACGGCCGGGTCCTTCGGCGTGCCCGCGGGCCAGGGCGCGCGCGTGCCGCCGTCGGCGAGGCCGACGCTCGTCAGGATGCCGCCCGCGAGGTAGACCCAGCGAGACCAGCCGCAGGGCCAGCCCCACTGCGGGTAGCTGGCGCAGAGCGTCTCCAGCGCGACGCCGGCGCCGAGGATGGAGGCGCCGATGATGGTCTTTTTGCCGGCGAGCGCCCAGTAGGCCGCCTTCACCTGGGGGCCGAAGTCGCCCTCGGCCGCCGCCTTGAAGATGGCCGGCAGGATCGCGCCCCAGCGCGCCTTGATGAGCTTGATGGTCAGGCTCTTGAGCAGTGCGGTCAGCATCTCGTCCTCCCTCTCGGCGGCTCGGACGCCTCGGCCACGCGCGCGGCGGAGAGCAGGGCGCCCTCGAGCGTGCCGCGCGTGGCGACGTGGCCGTCGATGTCCACCGTGTAGGCCGGCAGGCGGCCCGGCTGGAACTCCAGCGCGAGGCCTCGCCACCGGCGGGGCTCGCCGTTGACGATCAGCACGATCCCGGGCTCGGTCACCGGACCACCGGCACGGGTGGCGAGCACAGGGAGCCGTCCGCGTTACACGCGCGCACCGCGCCGCTGCCGGTGCCGCCGACCCAGGCGACGAAGCCTGCGTCGGCGCCGCAGTGCGCGACGTCGGCGTCCTCGCCGGAGTACTCGATCCGCAGGCCTCCCGCGGCGCCCACGAAGGACCAGACGGGGCAGGGCCTGCCGAGCAACTCGGCCTCGCAGGCGGTGCGCGCGGCGTCGCCCTCCTGGGCCACGGCGCACCACGTGCGGCCGTCCGTCCACCCGCGGGCCGCGCAGTACGCCGCGTCGCCGACCTGGGGCGTGCTGTCGACCTGCCTGCCGACGTGGGGCTTCGCGGCGATGCGGCGCTGCTCGGGGAGCGGGCGGTAGGGGCACGCGGCGGTGACCGGCGGTGCGACGACCGGCGGCGGGGTCGCGGGCGCGGGCGCGCGCCACGCGGGGCGGTTCGCGCCGACGTAGCGCGGCGGGGCGCCCACGGGCTCCGTCTGCGTGCCGTAGGACCACACGACGGTCAGTCGCCCGCCGGGCGTGTCCCAGCCCGGGCCTGCCGCGATGTGGTAGCCCTCCCAGATGTCCCCGCCCGGGTCCCGCGGGTCCAGGGCGACCGCGATCTCGTCCGTCTCCGGCGTGTGCTGGCCGGCGCACAGCCCGCGCGCGCGCAGGCCCGCCTCGACGGTCGCCTGCCACTCCTGGGGCCGCTGGTGCAGGACGCACGTCGACCCGACCTCGCAGCCGGTGGCGACGGCCATCACCGCGTTGACCTGGTCGCCCAGGGCCTGGACGTGGCCCGGCACCGGCTCAAGGCCGACCTCCCCCGCCAGGACGCAGCCGGAGGGTGCCGGTCCTGGCGGAGGAGGTGGCGCGGGAGGCAGGGTGATCGGCGGCGGGCCGGGCGGGAGCGTCGTGGGTGGCGGGGTGGTGGCCGTGCAGCCTGCGGCGGTGACCGCGGCCTGGGCGGCGAGGCACGGCTGCCCGGCGGGGTCCGCCGCGCAGGCCGCGTCCCGGGCGGTGAGCAGCTCCGGGCAGCGGTCGCAGCGGCCGGCCGCGAGCGCCGGCAGGCACAGCAGGATCAGCAGCAGGCGTCGCATCAGACCCTCTTTCTGGATTCCAGGCGGACACGCTCGGCGGACGCGTGCGCCTCGCGACCGACGACGAGCGCGACCTGGCGAGGTGACGGCAGGGCCGGGAGCATCAGCGCCGCTCCCAGCCGACGGCGCGGACGAAGACGGCCGCGACCCCGGCGCCGAAGACGCACACGGGCACGACGCTCGCGCCCCACACCAGGTGCAGGGTCAGCGAGCCCAGGAAGGCAGCGAGGCACGTGCGGCGCGCCCGCGCCCACGGCACCACCCGGCCGGCGAAGGCGCCGTGCGGCACCCCGAAGGCGCGCCAGCACCACTCGCTGAAGGTGTCGGGGCGCCCTGGCGTGCGCAGCGCGGCCCACAGCTCCCGCGGAAGGAAGGCGAGGCCGAGCCACGCGAGCCAGTAGTAGGCCGAGGGGTCCACGCTCAGTAGGCCCTCACGCCGACGCCCGTGCTCATCGTGTAGGAGCGGCTCCCGACCGCCGCCTGCCCGATCGTCGAGACGCGGTCGCTGAGCCGGACCTCCCAGGTCGCGACCGCGGCCACCCCGCGCAGCGCCTGGTGCTGGCCGACCACCGCGATCAGCCAGCCGCCCGACCAGCTCGCGCGGAAGCCGAGGCCGGCGGTGACCGCCTTGGGCAGCACCGGCACGATCCCGTCGGGCGAGTGCGCCAGCACCAGGGCGGCGCCGACGCCGGCCGCGGGGCCGATCGCGATCCCGTGCGGCAGCCGCAGCGCGTCGAGCGCCGCCGCAGCGTGGACCTCGAGCGACCGGACGGTCTCCCACTGCCCCGCCCGGTACTCGCCCGGGATTCCGGTCGCGTCGCCGCGCGCGGCCCAGCGCCAGCGGTGCCAGCGGACCTCGCTCTGCAGCCGGCCGCCGACGAGGTCTCGCGGCGCGGCGCCGCCCGGGGTCCACGTCCGCAGCGTGAGCAGCCAGCCCTGCGTCTGGAGGCAGACGGTGACGGCGGGGTCACACGTGGGCAGCGCGGTCACGGGCGGGGCAAGCGCGGCGTCCTGGGCGGACACGGGAGCGGCGGCGAGCAGCCCGGCTAGGACGGTGCCGATCGTCCACGACCAGCGCCACGACCGGCGAGTGAGGGTCACACGGCTGGGGCAGCGGCGCCCCGAATCGCGCGAGGTGTTGCTGAGCTGGCGAGCCATCACGCAATCCCCCTGCGGCCAGCCTCGTCGGCCACGCGCATCACGCGCAGGCGCCAGCCGTGCAGGTACTGCGTGTAGACGGGTTTCGTCCGCGCGAGGTCCTCGTAGCCGCGCAGGCGCAGCTCGAGGTACACCGCCCGGAGTTCGGATGCGGGGCGGAACCGGCGGGGCCGATCGTGGCCGGGCCCATGCGTCCGTCGTCCGGGACGCTCAGCACCCGCTGCAGCTGGCGCACGGCCATCGCCACGCCCTGGTTTACCGCTGCGTCGAAGACGGCCAGGGCGAGGCCGGGCTCGAGTTCGTCGCCCCAGATGGCGGACCAGTAGTCGCGCTGGTACAGCGCGGCCGCCTGCTCGCGCGTCAGATGCTCGATGTCGAGGTTGGGGTACGAGCGGGCGGAGATGCCCCAGCGCGTGAGTCCGCCGGAGTCGGAGACCAGGCGCGCGCCGCCCTCGAGGCGATCAATGACGAACCCGATCGCTGCTGTGGCTGCTGCGCTGCTGACCGCTGCTCCGATGGCGACACCCCCGTCTCGGGAAGGTGCCGCGGGGGCTTGTCAGCAGGTGGCCCGCGAGGCCGACCGCGTTCGTTGCGGTACGACAGCCTGGCGCGCGCTCGCGCCGGACCTATTCTGGCACGTTCGTCAAGTCCTGCGGCAGAGCATCGTCGATCGGTAGACCCGGCGCTCCTCGACGTGCGCGCCGCTGATCCGGTTGGGCCCCACGCTCACGCCGAGGGTGGTCTCGCCGGGTCGCCCCGCGTCGAGACGGGCCTGGACCGTGGCGCGCAGATCAAGCAGCGCCTCAATCGGCAGGCCCTGCTCGAGCAGCCCGGCCACGGCGGCGAGGACCTCCGGTGGCAAAGGCGTGGCCTGGGTCACGCGCTCGCCCTCCGGACGCGGAGCCGGCGCAGGGTCGCGAGGGTGACATCGATCTCCTCACGCTCCAGCTCCAGCTCCAGCGCGGCGATCGTGGCTGCTATCGGGTCGGGGATGGTGGCGACGTCCTCGGCCTCTACGGATCGGCCCCGAGCGGCAGGAGGCCTCCCGGGCCCGATGGTGGGCAGCTCCTGCAGCTCCTGCGGAGGAGCGGGCCGGGGCGCGGGCGTGGGGTTGAACGCGGCCTTCGTCTCCGCGCTCGGCCTGTGGGCGCGCTGTGGGGCCGGCGCGACGATCGCCCGCGGCGCTGGGCGCGGCGTGGCCGCTGGCTCCGGAGCTATCGACTGCCCGCACACGCGGCACAGGTCGCCATCCTCGTCCGGCGTGTGCTCGGCGCGCATCGGCCCGCGCGCCGGCTTGCAGACAGGCTCCATGATCTCCCTCCGGTCCTTCGGTGGCCGTCCTGGCCCGCCCGGGCGCCACTTTCCCCCGCCGTTCGCGAACCGATAGTCTCGGTTCTTCTTGGCCTGGTCCTCGCCGCACGCCTTGCACAGCTGCATCCCTGGCCGTGGCGGTCGGTCGCAGCCGCCGCACAGCCCGCGGACGTTTCGGCTCTTGTGGTGATTCATGGCGTTCTCCGGAGCGCCTGGGCGCGCTCGAGGAACACGCGGACAGCCGTGATGGCTCGGCCAGAGCGGATTTGCGCCGGCGGGAAGCGCAGCAGATGCCAGCCGGCCAGGGTGAGCGCGTTGTACTTCTCGGCGTCGCGCTCGAAGCCGGCCGCCCGCTGGTGGCGGCCGCCCGCGCCTCCGGTCAGCCCCTCGACCTCGACAGCAAGGCGCTGCTCCACCCACGCGAAGTCTAGCCGCCAGCGGCGCGCCGGGTCGAAGCGGTACTCGCGCTCGGGCAGCGGAAGCCCGTGCACGCGGTGCATGGCGTCGAGGTGCTGCCAGAGCTGGTCCTCGAGCTTGTGGCGCTTCCGCTCGGCGTAGAGCGCCACCAGGCTCGACGCCCGGGGCGCGCGGCGCGGGTCGAACGTCATGAGCGCGCCACCAGGCGTAGGGCCTGGTCGACGTCGTGGCCGGGCCCGGGTTGCCCAGACGCTCGCTCCGCCGCGGCCGCTGCGTGTCGGGCCCGGAGGGCCGCCATCTCCTCGGCGAAGGTCGGCGCGTGCGGCGGAGGGGCCTCCGGCGCCTCGTCGGAAGGCTCCTCGAGCTCGTCGATCTCCTGCAGCTCGCGGAACGTCGCCGCCCAGACCCCGGCGATGCGTTCCTCGGTCTCTCCGCTCCGGAGCCGGTCACGGAGCTTACGCCGCGCGGCACGGTCGAACCGGTGCCCGTACTCGCGTGCGCCGAGTTCGACCAGGCGCTCGACGGCGGCCCGCAGCTCGCGCTCAGCCGCCGGCTCCGCGGCGGCCGGCGACCGACGCGCGACGAGGATCTGTCCGGCGTCGTTGACCTCCTCGACGACGGCACCGCCGGCGAGTACCTCGCCCACGTGGTGCACGGCGCGGCCGCCGGTTCCCCCCAGCGGCAGCTGGGGGGCCAGGGGGGTTCCGTTGTCCGTTGAGGCTGGCACTGGCACTGGTTGCTGGCACTGGTTGCTGGCACTGGCAGGCTCGATTTCGTCTGGTCGTGGTGAGTCAGCAACGGCTGGAGCGTCGTCATGGTCAGACGCCGTCTGACCATGGTCTGTCGCGGACTCAGCGGCACCGGACGAAGGCTCGCCATCCTTAGACTTCGTCCTGAATGGCGCTTCGCCGTCCCAGAACGTCTGGCCGGCTCGCTTCAACTTGTGCCGTAAGGCGTTGTCGGCGTGCTCGCTCCAGCCGTGGACCACCAGCTTGTAGGTGGCGTGCTGCTCGAGCACGCCGGCCGCCAGGAAGCCGGCGATGAGGGCCGCTGGGTCTCCCTCCCAGTAGATCTCGTCCGCCAGGTCCTGCTCGCTCATCCTTCCGACGTCGCCGCGTGGCGCGTTGTCGGCGGTGATGTGCCAGAGCGCCTCCATCAGGCCGAGCGCGTGCGCCCGCGGCACGCCGAGGGCCGACGCAAGGCGCCTGGTCCGTCGGTGGTTGAGAGTTCCTCGCTTCGCCACGGTATTGCTCCTGGAATCGGGGATAAGGAGACCCACCGCCGCGACCGGTCAGCGGCGGTGGGTCAGAGGGTCTACGAGATCACCGTGACGTCGGCGGCGTTGAGCTTGAGCCCGTCGGAGATCCAGTCGGCGATGCGCTTCACCGCCTCCAGCTTCCACATCCCGCCATCCGCCTCGAAGAGCGCCACGGTGGGCTTCTCCCCGGCCGCGCCGGAGCGAAGGCGCAGGATGAACTTGCTCGCCGGCTGCTGCACCTCGCGGAACGTGCGCCACGGCTGGAGCGTCACCGGGTTGTCTACCTTGACGTTGGCCACCAGCGCCACGCCGGCGCGCGCCGTCACCTCCTGGGCGTAGCCGTCGTCCACCGTCTCGCGAACGGTCGACTCCTTGATCGAGGCGAGGAAGCTCAGGACCGACGTCAACTCCGCGGTCGGCAGGAAGTGGACCTGCAGGCCGACGATCGCCGCCTCGTGGTCGACGTACCGGTTGAACGGGAACGACTCGACCCCGAGGCGCTCGAGCGAGGCGGAGACGTAGGCGCGGCGACGGAACAGCTCCTCCTCGCCGTCGAGCCTGTCGTACACCGTCACGAGGGACGGCCCCGCGACGTGGCAGACCAGGTCGGCCAGGGTGAGCCCGTCGCGGTTGGCGCGCAAGTACTCGACCAGGCCGGTGAGCGACGCGAGGACCAGCGGAGCAGGCGACGGCTTCGGCTGACGCGACTGCTCGCGCCAGCCGTCCGGCATGATCAGCCTCTCTTCCCCGCCCACGAGCAAGACACTCGGCCGCGCGACCTGCTCGGCGATGGCTTGCACGAAGGTTCCGTTCATCAGGCTCCGCCTTTCTTCCCGCCCGAGATCTCGCGCAGCTCGCCGCCGGGCGACGGGAAGAGCTGCGTCTGGCGCGGCTGCTCGACGGCCACGAGCGAGCCCTGGTGCCGGCCGATGTAGACGAGCGTCTTCGCGCCCTTCACCCCGGCCAGCTTGGTGCTGCACTTCACCTCGACGTCACCGACGCCACGGTCCTCGTCGAGCATCGAGAAGACGAACTCGAGCCGGATGGACCGCTTCGGCTTCATGTCGGTGTTCGGGTCCTGCATGTTGCGCAGGATCGCGTCCAGCGCCGACTGCCACAGCTCGAGGGCCGCGCCCTCAGCGATGCTCGCGAGCGTCAGCACTTCCGGCGCTCGCTTCCCGTCGTTCCCGCCTTCCACTCCTCACCTCCCGTTTCGCTCAAGCCTCCTGGCTCACCTTGGGAAACTCCCTCACGCGGAGGTCCTCGGGCCACTCGGCGGGGTCGCCACCCTTCGAACGTGCTGTGACTCGTCACCGGTCCTCCTAGGTGCGACCGTTGCGAACAAGATGCCTGTCGGTGCCGCCTCGCGCGGTCATATGCTCGCGAGTCCGCAGCTCGGCCTCGTGGACCTGCTCCATCGAGACGGCGGGAGCCACCCACGGGCAGCCGGCCGCGTGCCAGTGTGTCGCACACAGCCGACGTGAGCCCGCAGTGATCGAGAGGCGAACGCCTGGAGAGTCCGGCGGACACTCGTCGCAGGCGAGGGAGACGCGAGTCACTTGGCCGCTCCGGCTGCGGTCCCACAACCGCCCGAAGCGGCCCCCATGTCGCCACTTCCCTTTCTGCCGTCTCTCTCAGCAGAATCACCGTCACCCGCAGCCGAATTGCTGCGGTATCGCCCGGGCGATGCCGGGCCGATCTGGTCCACCTGGCAGGCACAGCAGCCGCCGCGGTACTCACGTCCGCAGCAGCGGCACTCCTGCGCTCGGTCTAGGTAGGCGTCGGAGTAGTCGCTCATCGGGGAGCAGGCCCCGCGTAGCGCACGGCGTACCGTTCCGCGTAGCAGTTCCGGCAGCCCTCGCTCACGCGCGAGCAGCCCCTGACCGGGTTCCAGACCTTCGTGGCCCACTCGATCGAGGTGTCACCCACGGTGCGGGCCTCGGCGGGGAGTGATGGCGAGGTCCACCTGGACAAGCGCCCGGAAGATCAGGAGCGAACCGCCGACGAGCACCGCTCCGGCCGCGGCCCGGGCGAAGTCGGGAGCCGGCAGCGAGAACACCCATCGGACCACGACGAGAAAGAGGAACCAGGCCACGCCGCCCGCTAAGGCCCAGCCTGCCATCGCGACGAGCGGCGGCAGGCGGCGGCGCGGGGCGACGGGCCTGCGGGGCTGCGCCCGCACCTTGTGGCTGGGCAGCACGAGCACCGACTCGCTCAAGTGGGCCTGGATCAGCGGGCCTCGGCCGCCGCCCATGTCTCGCGTGAGCACCGGCCCGAAGCCGCGCGCTGCTCCGATCGACCCGCCCGGCTCTTGATCGTTGGTCGACATGCCCGCTCCTCTCACGCCACCCTCCCGTGCAGGTCGCGCGTGGTGAAAAAGCCGGCGAGGTCGGGGTAGAGCGCCATGACCCGCCGTGCCAGGTGGCTCCGGTGGTTGTTGTTGATGCGGTAGCCCTCCGCGTCTCCGAGCAGACCGATCCCCGCGTCGTAGCGGATCGACTCGAAGATGGCGGCGATGCCCCACGTCTCGTTGCCGGCCTCCTTGAGGCGCCGCGCACGCTTCACCACCTCGGACTCGACGCGCCGTCCGTCGGGCAGCAAGATCCAGTGGTCGAAGGCGCGCTGTACGCGCGACTCCCAAAGGCTGGCCTGGCGGGCCTGATGCGAAGACGGAGCCGTCACCGCTCGGCCTCGGGCGGAGCGGGCGGCTCCGGAGGAGCCGCGGCCTGCTGTGCCCGGCGCCTCCGCAGCGCGCAGAAGTAGCAGCGGTCCTCGTCGGTGACTCCTTCGAGGTAGGAGAAGGAGATGCCGCAGCCGGGCTCGACGCAGGTCCGCGGCGGATGCACGGGGATCACCGCGCGTCTCCGATCCAGCGCGCAGGGCGCTCCAGCCAGGGGAGGACGCTCGACTCGAATCCGGCGGCGTTCACGTGGCCGCCGCCGCCCCACAGCTTCGCCACCTTCGAGACGTCGACCGTGGACGACTCGCCGCGGGTGTCCGCGGGCGCCCGGCTTCGAAGGCTGAACTGCCACATCCGGTCGAACCGCCGGAAGAACGAGGCGACGAAGGGAGCCTCAGGCCGCGCGCGCAGCAGGCGCTCGAGGTGCTCCGAGCTGTTCTGGTACGACAGGTTCACGACGGGGACCACGAAGCCTCCGACGAACTCGTCCCGGGCGTGGCGGATAGCGTGCTCGCCGTACTCCGCGATGTACTGCAGCACGGCGCCCCCCAGGAGCTCGGCGCGGGGCTGACCAGCCTTCGATACCTCGTCCCACGCCTCGAACGTGAACGGGTGGGAGCTGATCCAGGCGTTCGTGGCCCGCGATCCAGGCAACTGCCAGCGCCACAGGTCGCGGTCCTCGACGTAGTCGGCAAGCCAGGGTCGCTCGGGTCCGCTCATCGGGGCGAGCAACTCGTCCCACAGCAGGCCGCACCCGGAGCGGTTCTGATCGAACGTCGCCCACGGAAGGCCGAGCAGCTGGTCCTGAGCGGTGATGTGGTGGTCCAGCAGCCGCAGCTCGGCCGCCTTGCCCGCCAGGACCTCGAGCTCGGCGCGCGGGTAGCTGAAGTCGACGATCAGCACGCGCCGACCGAAGACGTCGGGCGCGAGCTCGCCGTAGCGCGCTGCGTGGTAGGTGGTCGCCGGCGAGCCGAAGCGGCCACACCAGCGGTCGTAGAGCCAAGCCGCGGTGAAGCCGTCGAAACAGCTGCCGTGGTAGATGACCAGGTCGTAGGGCTGGCGGGAAGCGATCACAGAAGCCTCAGCAGCGGCCACAGCCGAGCCGCGAAGAGCAGGAGGTAGAGGAGGGCCAATCCAGCCGCGGCCTCGCGCGCACGCCGACGGGAGTCGCGCGAGGTGGCCGGCCGCTCGTACTCGATGGCCCGCGAGTAGCTGCGGAGGGACTCGATCGACGCGGGCGGCAGCACGCCCGTGCCGTTGCGGCCCGTCGTGGGTCGGCGGTCTGTGGCGGCGGTCACCGGGTGCCGCCCAGGTGCAGCGCGACGTCGTCGGCGCTCGCGGGCGCCGCGGCGCTCTGGTAGTGGCGGCCATCCGGCCCGTTGCGGCGGAGCTGGCTGAGGCCGAGCACGGATTCGCGCAGCGTGGCGCCGTCGTGGATCGCGTAGCGCACGGTGACGCGCGAGCGCGCCACCTTCACCACCCGGGCCCGGCGCCACCACCCTCGCGCGTAGGCCCACACCACGGAGTCCGGAGCCACGTCGGCCACCGAGGCGAAGCGGTTGGGCGGCTCGCTCACTGTGCTCTCCTGGCGCGGGTCAGCACCCACGCTACGCAGCCGACGAGCCACACGCCGCAGCTGCGCAGCCACCGGCGCACAGCCTGCCGGCGCTGGGCACGCAGCACACGCGGCCTGATCGCGGCGCGGATCTGGCGCAGCGTCTCCTCGCGCCGCGCTGCCTCCACGCGACGGTCCAGCTCGGCCAGCTCCAGAGTCGTCACGCGGGCGCGGGCGGCACCGGCAGGCGGCGCAAACAGGTGGACGGTCATCGATCCTCCAGTCGGCAGGCTCGCCGCGGCAGCGCGAGCACCCACGCGCGCAGGTCCTCGCGGCGGTAGTGCGGCTCCTTCCGGCCCGGCAGGTCGACCGGGCCCGGGAATCCCTCCGTGCGGCGCAGCTCGTAGAACGTGCTCTGCCCGACGCCCAGGTAGGCCGCGGCGGCGCTGGGGCGCAGCAGCAGGCCAGGCGAGGGAGCGTCCGGGACCGTCGTCACCGGCGACGCTCCGCGCGGGCGAGCGCGGCCTCGAGCGCAGCGGACTGGGACTTCGCGACGTCGAGCGCGGCCCGGATCCGCGCGTGCTCCAGCGCATCGATCTCGCCGTCCTCGATCGCGCGGCACGCCTCCGACTGGACGGCGGCGGACGCCAGCGCGAAGTCTCCGGCGCACTGCCCGACGGTTCCGCGACCGTCCTCGAGGGGCTCGACGCGGTAGCCCGCGGCGCGCGCCAGTACCTCGAGCCCGGCCGCGAGGGCCTCCGGCTCGTCGAGAGCGAGAAGCGCCAGGTCCTCGACGGCCAAGGCGCGCTCGCCGCGAAGCGCCTCACGGATGTACTTCGCCGGACGCAGCGCCTCGAGCTTCGCGACGCGCCCGACCAGGCGCGCGTGCATGGGCGCGAGGGCCTCCGCGGCGAGGTCCAGCACGGTCGGGCGACGCGGGTCCCACTCCGGGTGCCGCAGCGCGAGGGCGTCGCGGATCGGCTCGGCGGCCGGGGTGAGGTCGGACCCGCCTGACCCTCGCGGATCGAGGAGCGGAGAGCGATCTTCCTGGTATGAGCGGTTCGGGGCTACGGGCTTCAGGGCTTTCATGGCAAGCGGCCCTACCGCAGCTCCACCGGGCAGCGGCCGAGGAGGCCCGCATCCACGGCCAGCGCGAGCGCAGCGCGCTGCAGCTCGATGTCGGAGGCCTGCGGAGCGAAGTCGCGGGCCACCAGGAGGAGGGCGGCGGGTGCGGAGGCGCCCGCGGCGATCTCGCGGTCCCAGATGGCGTCGTCCAGGTTCTGCTCGACGAGGGCCGCGGCGTGCTGCTTCATGCTGGCCATGGGGTGGCTCCTTTGGATCTACTCGGTGGAAGGGGTGGCCGGGTCGGGGGACAGCGCGGGCGCGTCGACCACTCCGAGGTCCTCGACGCCGAGGTCCGGTTCGTACCGGCGGAGCACCGCCAGGGTTCGAACCAGCTCCCCGAAGGGCGGGGAAAAGTCCGCTTTCCAGCGGGTGATCGTCTCTGGAGCAACTCCGATCTCGGAGGCGATGTCTTTTTGTGTCAGGTTGTTACCGGTGCAGATCCGCTCGACTACCACCCCGAATCCGCTACTTGATCTTGCCATCAAGTGCGAATCTATGTTCGCTTGAGCGTGATGTCAAGCTCTTTGTTGCGACCGTTGTACCTTTTCGACGTGGCAGGGAGACCGCGAGCGATGCGTGTGCTGGCGGCCAGAATCAAGGGTCTGCCGCGAGGCTCTCAGCGGGTGCTGGCGGAGCTCGCGGGCCTACGGGCGGAGACGATCACCCGCTGGAAGGGCGGCCAGGGGAATCCGAAACTGGGCGAACTGGAGGCGTTCGCGGATGCCTTGGAGGTCTCTGTCAGCTACCTCATCGACGCTGAACGGGACGAGACGCCGAAGATCCCACCGACCGGAGCCGACGAGCGGAAGTTGGACCGGCTCCTACGGGACGGCGAGCGCGTGAGAGCCGAGCTGTTGCCTCTGCTGGAGTCAGCTCGAGGTCGGAGGCGATGAAGCGGAGAACCCGCTCAGCGGCGTGCAGCAGGTCGGCCACTCGGAGGACAACCGTGCGGTTGACGACGATGATTCGACCCGCTGCCGACCCCATGCGCTGCCCTCCGTCACGCGCGTCATCTTCCACGCTCCACGAGCCACCGCGGGTCCGCCAAGCATCTTGGGATTCTCGCCGAGCGCGGCTTTGCGGGACGAAGCACAACCGGTAGAGTGAGGTGAACAGTGGCGACCAAGGCCTGCCCGTTCTGCGCCGAGGACATCCAAGAGGCCGCGGTGTTCTGCCGGCACTGTCATCACGACCTGCGGACCGGCGCACACGCCAGCGCGGCGCAGGCCAGGCGTTGGAGTCCCGGCGTCGCCGGGCTGCTGTCCTTCCTCATCCCCGGCGCCGGCTCGATCTACAAGGGGCAGATCGGCCTTGGCGTCCTTTGGTTCATCTTGACGGCGATCGGCTATTGGCTGTTCGTCCTCCCGGGAGTCCTCCTGCACCTCGTCGGAATTGCCATGGCGGCCGGCGGCGATCCGAACGCTGACCCGACGGCGGCCGTCTCCGGGGTGGAATCTGCTCCGCCCCTCACACCAGAGGAGCGAGCGGCGCAGCGGCGCCGCGCGCGGAAGGTGTTCGCGTGGGTGGGCGGCGTCGTCCTTGCCTCGGCGGCGGGCATCACCTGGCTCTCGATCCAAGCGGCCGAGAGGCAGGGCGCCGTTGACAGAGCGCGGAGGGCGGTGGAGGCGACGCGGGCTGCCGACGCGGCGCGCCGGCGGGCCGATGCTGAGGAGATCGACCGGGGGCTACGGGAGAAGAAGAGGATGGAGGCTGCGATCCGAGCAGCCGGATTCCCTTGCCTATGGGTCGAAACGATCTCCCCGACGGAGGCGGGGTTGGCAGTGGTGGCATGCGAGGACCCGACGAAGCCTTTCCGCGTCGAGATGGTGGGCGGCTGGCCGGTGACGATCACGCGCCTAAGAAGACAAGCCCAGCAGAAGTGACCCTTGCGCCTCCTGCGCCGGGCGCGTAGCTTCCACCCATGCCGCGCGTCCGGTTGACCGCCGCCAACGTCC
>ERZ761584.396-NODE-396-length-14206-cov-24.367183_pt1 | contig 14206 bp, 11 predicted proteins | sample MGYA00512168_ERZ761584 | MGnify/ENA primary metagenome ERZ761584 (study PRJEB28899, sample SAMN03785564) | bioreactor sludge metagenome | biome: EBPR Sludge; feature: EBPR Bioreactor; material: 0.22µm filtered reactor supernatant | place: Saint Lucia: Queensland...
CTAAAGGCTGTATTTGATGCCTCGCCAATCGTGAAGTTGGTGAGTTTGTTGCCGCATGTGTAGAACGCCCATCCGCCAGAGGTTTTAGCTTTGGCTGTGAAGTCCATGCCCCATCCGGTTGTAAATCGTCGGAAATTAACTCCGTCAATGCCGGATTCAGCGACGTGGTTGAATTCAATGCCGGTAGCGGTAAGAGCGTTACCATCTAATAGTACGTCTTTAATCCAGACCTTTACTACCGGACCAACTAAGCAGATGAGTTTGGTGATGGAGGCGGTACCGGACTTGATGCGGGTAGCGCCACGGGTCGAATTGCCTATGGAGAAGTCTTCTCCCACTCCGCCGCCACTTCCTTGGATAGTAATGGCGTTTTGCGAAGAATAAGCAGATGTGGTGCCGTTTCCAATGACTAAGCCGCAACCGGACTCAGTAGGATGGGTTGAGTTCAGTACGAAATCGCCGGGGGGTAGAAAGACTATACCGCCGTACGTTTCCGCGTTGATGGCGGATTGGATGGCTGATCGGGCGTCGGTGGTACCGTCACCTACCGCGCCGTACGCGATGACGTTGTGGACTTGCGCGCCTTTGTCGTAGACTTTGGCTTCGGCATTGGTGCCACGTTTGACTACGGTCGAGGCGGTGGCTGCATCGGTGGCTGTGGTCCAAGTGGGTTCGGACGCCCCGGCAGAGGTGAGGAGCTGACCGGAAGAACCGGCGCTGGACATCACCGCGCTAGCTTGAGATCCCGCGCCCATGACTAGACGGTTGGCTGTGAGAGCGGCGGCAGAAGTGACGCAGGTGGCGCAGGAGATTGTGCCGGTTGTGGTGATAGGTCCGCCAGTAAGAGGAGCGGAAGTGCCTACAGAGGTGACTGTGCCAGTGCCGGATACAGTGTCCCAAGATAGTCCACCAGCCCCATTAGTTTTTAGGAACTGCCCAGTCGTGCCGCCTGTTATCTTCACGACTCCAACCGCTCCGAGATCGACTTTGCCTGTTCCTTGCGGTACTAATCGCAAATCGACATTGGTGTCTACGGCGCTATAACTACCTAGGACAGCGCCGTTACCTGTCGTGCCAGGAGTGAAATCTATGGAATTCACGCCTACTACGGGTGAAAGCCGTAGGACTTGATAACCAGCTGTGTTGTATAAGCCGCCCCCTACAGTAGGATTATTGAGGACAGCCGCGTCTATTGTAGGACCTCCAGATAATACCACTGATCCTCCACCGGTAGACCCAGCTGTAAATGACGTGACCGTACCGCCTGCTGTGCTTACTACACCACTCAGATTCCCCACCGTGACATCCGTACCGCCATTCCCTACGATCAGTCTGCCACTTGTAAGCGTGCCGGTATTTGTGACTGTGCCCGCGCCTGCCGGGGCCGCACACGCCCCGTCTCCTCTAAGCCAATTGGACGCGGTGCATGTACCCGTCCACATTGCTATGACATCGCCTGATGTGGCGATGGATGGGGTGCCAGTAGTGTTGGTGTTTTTAAGCAGGCCGGTCGCAAGCCCGCCCAACAGCACCCCGTTCAGTTTGCTCACATTGATCGCGTTGTATGTGCCACTCACATCCCCACCGAAAGTGGTAGACGTGGCTACAAACGGAGCGGAATCAATAGATACTGAGGTGAGGCGACCTTTAGCATCCACGGTGATTACAGGGACTTGGATGGTGGGCGCGGCGTTCGCATTGATGTCGCCGTATGTGCCGGGGGTGACTGCTGTGTTAGCTAGTGTTGGGTTAGGGTAAGTGCCGGTAAGGTCACCTCCAGCACTGCCGCCTGGAGTAGTGCCCGTAATGGATACACTCGACACCGCGCTAATGCGACCCTTTGCATCCACGGTGATCTGCGGGACTATAGTAGAGGTGCCATAGGTGTTAGCTGAGACGCCAGTGGCGGTGAGAGTGGGATTAGGATAGGTGCCGGTTAAGTCGCCACCGGCTGATCCGCCTGGAGCAGTGCCGGTGATTGTGACGTGAGTAGCTGAGGTGATACGACCGTCCGCGCCAATGATGATTTGTGGGACCTGCGTGGCTGTGCCGTAGGTGTTGGGAGTGACGGCTGTATTAGGTAGCCAACCTGCGGCGATTGTACCGCCTACCCCTGCCTTGGGGATTGCGTTGGCGGCAGGAGTGGCAGTAGCTACCTCGTCATCGCCGCCGTTTTGATGTCGGGAAGCATGCGCGGGAAGGTCGGACGCGGAGGCGATAGAAATAACGCCTGTGCCGGTGGTAGATTTGAGCAGGCCGGTTGATAGAGCGGAGAGGGCTTGCTCCGCGCTTAGGGTGCTATTGGGGGTTTGGGTGATATAGGTTGCGTTTGTAGGAGCACCGCCACCGCCACCACCACCCGTAGATGTATTGATACCGAGGTGGCTGAACGTATAGGGGGCAGATATACCCCCACCCGATATGCGCACATCATAGTATCCATCCGCCGCAAAGAACGCCCAATAGCCGTTTGATGCGGCGGTAAATGGGTTGGCGAGAGGAGTCGATGAGGTGTCGGAGTAGATAGTGGCAAGCGTGAGGGTGCCAGCCTCGTACACTGTCACTGTGCATGACGGATACGAGCGTTGGACTTTGGTGGTGGATACGGGGAATCCTGTGATGGTGACAGATTGATTGCCGAGTTCGCACCAGCCGCCGAGTCTGCCGTCGATTGATAGCAGAGGGAGTGGGACGTAAAACAACGTAATCAGAATAGAGAAGATGAGTGCAACCCTCATAGTTAATCCTCCTTAATCTTCCTGCAATCTAGCAAAATTGACGGATGTGTTTGACTCGACTGGAGTGTACGCCTGATCCATGGAAGAGGCAAGCAATACTTCTGTGATCGGACGGATGCGCGCCCCTTTGATTTGCATGTTTCGCTCCATCATGGATTGGAACGAATTGAAAGCGTGGAAGGTTTGGGTGAAGTCAACACCGCCTAGTTTAATAGAGAGGTAGTGCTGTGCGTAATCGACCAGGGACGGGATGAGATCGAGCGGCAATTGCACATAGTCTGTTCCGTTTACGGGAATGGGGGCGGATCGCACTAGATCGACTGTGGCAGAATAGGTTTGTGAAGAGGTAGGGAATGGAGCGAATGCGGCAAGATCGTACAGGGTGGCGGCAAAGTACGGGCGTGATGTAGACGCGCGATTCATCCAGTACGGTTGAATTAGGTCGAGCTGGGTTGGAGTGCAGAGCGTGATAGGTTGGTTGTTAATTCGAGCGGCTACTATGCAGCGCTGGAGCTTAGCCTGCTCGACCATACCTGAGTAGCGCAGGTCGCAGTATTTTGCCAGTAGTGGATTGGTCCGCTCAGAGTCTGTGGTGAGTAAGTCAGAGATGGCAGCGTACTTCACAGCCGGTGCGAAATCGTCCGGGATTTGCAAAGTGTCTGTGTTGACGATGAAGTCGGCGAGGAAATTGACAGTGTATGAATGCGTATATTCTATTGTGCCGGGGTTTGACGGGGGAGGGTTGAGTTGGATAGAAAGTGGATTGGTTTCAGCGTGAGAGTACACGCGCGGGAGTTGATTGTAGGAGGATTGGTCGGAGGTGAGAAAGCAGGAGGTTGTGAGTGGGTCACTTAAGTCGAGACGAGTGCGTATGGATGGCTGGCCTGGATTGTTATCGGCCCAGACTAATCTGTACAATTTGGCGATGTTTTGTGGTAGGGCTACATACCCATTCCCAGCCGACACAGACACCGCGCCGATTGCAGTAGGGATACCGGCGTCGAGCGCAAACCTGTTCCTCGCCCGTATGACGGATTGCAGTACGGTGAGCGGATCGAATTGGATCTGACCAGTACCGCTCACGCCGGATTCCGGCTCGTACAGGTGCAGTTGAATCTCCCTGCATATCTGGTCAAAGGTGCAGGTCTGTGGACGCAAAGTAGGCAGTTCGGTCGGTAAGTGATACCAATAAGCCGGGTATTCGAGTGAGTTTGGCGATGTGAAGGGCGACTTGACCGTGAAGTTCCCCCGATCTATCCAGTAGCACGCACACGCTGAGAAGTACCTAAGCGCTTCCCATACCGCATACTTCACCTCATTCAAAGTGAAATGCACATTAGTCGAGTCGTTCATTGCCGAACTGATCTCGGCGATTAGACTAGATAACGTGCGCTGTGAATACGGCATGGGAAATCACTCAGATACTATGGCTGACGCGGTATTACTCAGTGATAGCGCTCAGAGTCTGACCTTTAGGCTACTTGCCTGCCCGCTTGAATGGCATGGCGTCCTTGGTGCCTGGGCCGACGATGCCGCTGCCGGACTTGGGAGTGGGCATGCCGGTGCCGCTGTAGTTGTGCATGGCCATACCGGACCCTTTGTTTCCTACGTTAGTCGAGTTCATCGTGGTTTTGATGCCGGACGATGAAAGCGAAGTTCCTTCGAGCATGTGCGATTTCACTGATTTGATAGAACCCATGGGTGTGAGTCTCCTTTCTAATAGTGTAGTGTTGTTAAATATGAACGGATAGTTGAGGTTTGCTACTGGAGTTTCACAGCTCCACCAATTGTCACGTCGCCAGAGGTACGAACCTGTCCAGCGACCGGCCCTAGATCTTCAAGGATCACGCCGCTGATTAGTGTTTGCGTCACCCCAGCGGCTCCGACCGGAGTTAGCCTCACTTCCAACGATCCATTGGTTACCGTGGTAGTGGTTTCGAGGTCTGTGCAGTAGTACTGCCCCCCTGCCGTGGTGACCACATTGAAGTCGTTCCAGGTGAGCACTCCTTGGATCGAGATATCCTGCACGTATTGGCTGGTATTGTTGTTGTGCGCTAGGAATTTCAGCCTTACACGATATCTGCCGTTCGGCACTGAGAATGTGTATCCCCAATACGGCAAGCGGTCATAAAAGTCCCCGCGATGAGACAGATAAACCTGCTTGCGATTTGTCGCATCGTTCGCGTCACAATTTGGGCCATGGGTCACCGTTGTGGTAAATGCGACCTCTGCATTTTCCGTGCCTGACTGATATGTGACAGGCAAATCCGACGGAGGTGTTTCGGAGATGCTTATCTCGTCATTGATCCACGTGATCCCTGCGCCATCGGTGAACCTATTATTGGCGTACACATACGAACTAGCATTCATGTAGATCGTAGGGCGCAACTGTGCAATAGCGAGATTGGCTGTGCCTGTCTTAGAGCCGTCGTCGGTCGATGTTGCCGTGATGATAATAGTCTCGTCCGGCGAAACTGATCCCGGAGCGAAATACAGTCCGCTTGAATTGATGCTACCCTGCGATCCCGACCGTGACCACGTAACCGAGGTGTATGCCACCCCATTGATGGCGGCTGAGAATTGCGCGGTTTGGCCGCGATACAAACTTGCAACTGGCCCCGTTACTGTGATCGTGCCGAATGCGAAATCAAACGACAAATCTGCCGTTAGGCTCGTGCTCACCGAATGTGTAGCACGAATGGTTACCGTCTGATTGCCACCTACTGGCGGCGTTGATGGGGCTGTGTACAACCCATTGGCGTCGATGCTGCCTGGTCCAGATAGTATCTGCCAAGTACAGGTCGATGCGATGAACCATCCGACGCAACCAAACTGACGTGTCTTGGAGATGGTAATATCGGCCGTATCACCGTCGATCTGGATTCGTGCTCCTCCGGTGTCGGATTCGATTCTGATAGCGTTGACTCCCGGAGCACAGGCAGCCGTAGTGGATCCTCCGGCCTGACACACGGCCTTGTTCGGGTCGTTGGTGTAATCCGCGATCTGGCGTATGGCGAGGTAGCAGAGCCCGTTGTCGGATTCGCGCACCCAGCAGGGAATTTCGATATCGTGCGTCTTATTGAACTGGCCCTGCCCCTTTCCAACGTCGTAACGGCGCCGAACCACGCTGCCGTTCGTATCGATTCCCATCACCCAGTTGTTAAGGGGCACATTGCCGCCATTGTTCACGTAAACCGCGCTGCTAGTATTCCCCCAAAGCCCCCACTTCAGGGTAATCTTGTAGTTTCCGGGGCTCAGCCACCAGCGGTACTGCAAATCATTGGAGTACACGTAGCGATTGTTGTGGTAGAGGGTGATGTCGGTCTGGACCGGCCAGTTGGTATATTCGTTGGTCCTTGCGCCCTGTCCGCCGTCGAAGCCGTGTTCCTTGAACCACGTGCCCTCCGAGCCCACGTAGTCGCTGGTACTGCCTATATCCACACGAACCACTCCCGCCGGCCACACGACCACGTAGACATGGATGCTGGCGTTGGAATCTGCCGCCGCTGTCCCCGTGAATTTGGTCACCGTGGGAGACGCGACGGACGCGGGTGGCGTGTAGAGCCCGGCGCTGGTGAGCGTCCCAACGCTGGGGCTCATGGTCCAGTTGACGGTCTGATTGGCTGAGCCGTGGACCCAGGAATCCAACTGCACGGCACTCGCCCCGGCCTGAAAGGTCATGGCGGTGTAGGTAGTGCCCACCGTGACACCCTGAAGGGCGATGTATTTGCAGGCCGTGTTCATGGCGGCATCGGTGACGCACGCATGAGCGAAATCGACGGGAGTGACGTAAGGATTGTCGTGCTTTACCGCAGTGCTGGAGGCACTAACCATCAGCGAGGAGGCATCCACGAACTCGAAATCGGTTCCGATCTGGGGGCCTAATCCGCTGATTTCTCCAATGGCTGCAAACACGTCCTTGTCCTGGGAAACGTCCGTGTCGGTGGAAACTTCGAGCGTTAGGCCGCCATCGGCCAGATACAGGCCGTAATCTTTCCACGCCTGCAAGACAATCTGAGCCTTGGGACTGAAGCCGCTGATGTTGAAGGAGGACTTTAGCCGCAGCCATGCTCCATAAGGGATCGCTCCGCCGCCGGCGAGAGCGTTCGCCGTTGCAGGCCAGATATAGCCCGGTTTGATGATATTGTTGGGCAGGGTGAATCGCATGGGGTGTTTGATGACCCCGGCGTTAAAGTCGGCCAGCTTCGTCGTAACCGGCTGAAGGGGCAAGCCCGCGGCGTCCACGCCCGCCCCCACCTGATACTTGAAGTTGGTGCCGACGTAACGGGCGGCGCTCTGAGACGAATAGGTGGCGTTGCAACTGGGACATTCCGGAAAAAGCCCAGCCGGATAGGTGTTGTACATCTCCGTAAACTCGCACGATTCCTTGTTGACGTTGGAAATGTGGCGATCCAAGCCGCTCTGGGCGTGCGAATAGTAGCCGCCTTGCCGCTTGAGCCAGGGGAAGCCGAGTATCGGATAGTTGCCGTTCGCGGTCGGCGTGTAGAGATTGTTCAGAGTGTAAGTCGGAGTCGAATTGGTGACGAGATTGAGTCCCCAGCCAGGAGCCAACACCAGCCGTTTGGTGCTTGGGGTGATTGCGGAAATCCAGGCCGCACTACTTGCGTGAACCGGGAGATTGTCGATTTTCGTACTAAACACGCTCGCCGACGGGTAGACCTGGCAGCCACCGGCCTGATGATTGACGGTGACGGTAGCCGGGGCGGTGTATTGACCAGTGGATGAATTGATAGAACCCACGCTACCAGCAGACAAACTCCAGGTGTAGGGCGCGGTTCCACCGCTGGCGGCAAGATTCAGCGTGCCTCCTGCCACGGCTGCCGGGTCCGTGGTGGTAATGGTGAGTTGTGCCCAAGCGGGGACGGCGAGGAGTATGGCGAGTAGTAGGCGCATGGTTAGTTGTTCGTGTAGTCGATAATGGTGATGGCAGCATCGCCGTTCGTCGTTCTGGAGTTGCAGGCAAACCCAGCATGAGTAGCCGTGAACCTCTGCGCTTCAGTGGCAATCGAGGTGAAATTCTGCCCATCAGCGGAAATGCCGTATGTCCAGTTCGATCCACTCTTCGTGATGCGGAAATACCTTGGGAAAGCCATGGTAGCTGGTATGTTCCCCCCGTTTAGGATTGAGACGCTGCTAAGGGTGGTGTAGTTGGTATAGTATGCCGCGATAGTTCTTGAATAAGAGTCTGGGTTTGTATTGACAGAATCCTGACCAAAAATCAGCACGCCCGCTGAAGTGGTATTACCACTCGCTAGCGCGATCCCGCATTGGTTGAAGTTGGTACCGGCTGACCCGTTAAGCCACATTCCAGTGATTACCCAGTCCGACCCGGAAATGGACTTTATGATCGACCGGATATTCTCCCCCGAAGCAGCTGCTGCACGGAGGTAAATACCCCCTTTTGAGTCGGCAGCCGTGGACGGGGAGTTGACCTGCGTCCACCCGGATAAAGCGCCAGGTAGGGTAACGGGCAGATCGCCGATATACCACTGGAACGAGGTTCCATTGCAGTGGGCGTTGAGAAACCCGTCTGTCAATTTCACCAGCACATTTGTCAACGCACTATCACACGTAGGCAGCGAAGAATACGCCACCCGCTGCACGCCGCCGCCCGATCCGCTTCCGTAACATGTCTCCGTGCCGGCCGAATCACGGGCGCACAGCGTGCTGCCAGTTTTCGGGTAGAGGCGAATATCGCCAGCCGTTGGATTGCCCGGCGCGGAGCCAAGCGTCCAATCGAAGTAGCCATTGGCGTTTGTGCCATTTGCCCAAAGCGGCAAAGCCCACGATCCAGTTGAAATGTTGCTCGACGGAGCACCGAATCTCAGCGTCTGGTCGGCGGCATTTGCTGCCGCAGGAAACAGCAGTGTTTGCGCAGTGGTAACGCTGTCGGGGGCTTTCAGTGTGATCGGATCGGTGCCATTCGCACTAGCTTCCCTCATCTCAACAGACCCCGCCCCTGTCACACCCGCCGCGAAGCCGTTTGGGCATGTGAGGGTGCCCGAGGTTTCGGAGCAGTCCGTCAGTCCTGCCCCAGCGGCTCCCGTCGGCCCAGTCGGCCCAGTCGGCCCAGTCGGCCCCGTGGGTCCAGCAGGCCCGGTAGGTCCGGTAGCACCATTTGCTCCTGATGGCCCAGTGGCCCCTGTTGCGCCCGCGCTACCCGTTGCGCCAGTTGGTCCTGTCGGACCAGCCGCTCCACTACCGTTAATAATCGTCCACGTACCACTGACGCACCCGTACCAGTTCCCATTCGTAACTAAATACCTAGTTGGCAGGTATGGCGACGAGCAAGAGCCGGACGGCGCACTACTCACATATATGATCGTAGGTGGAGCGCCTTGTCCATAGGCAGAGGTACTAATCAAAACGTGCAAAATTGCAACAACGCAGAGTCTGAGCAGTTTACAGTACATTGGGTTCATTTGGTCCTCATCTTTACGAATACGGGTAGATCGCATGGCGCTGCATCCAAGAGCCGTCTGCCCAGGGCGCGGGGTAATAAGGCGGCGTCGTATATTGGAAGTCTTCCTGCGCCAGATCATTGTCGAGCATTTCAAGCTGGTTGATGATTTCTTCCGCTTTGGCTTGATGTTGGCGGGATAGTGCTAGATTGAAGTATGGATTGGCAGTGGTGGATGTGCCTGGGTACTGTGCCATCTTGCCCAGAGCAATCTCTAATATCACGTCTCCCCTTGAGTTGATTTGATTGGGGAGGTTGGGCTGCGCATCGCTCAATTCCACTAGTTTGGTGATGTAGATGTAGGGGTAGATTTGTACGCCGGGGGTGGGGCGCGGCCACAGCTCGTATCGTATGTAGGAGTTTGAAGAGGCGGCAGGCTGGCAGTTGATGATGAAGGTGTCGTTGAGGATGTAGGTGCCAGCGGGGAAATACACTTGTACGCCGTTACTCAGACTGATCGGGTCAGAGTCTGAGATAGGAACTGTGTAGGTGGTGGATGGGTACTGTGCGATGAACCAAGTGAACTCAGCCGTGCCCACAGCGCCGCCAGTGCTGATCCGCACGACGTATGTGAGCGGTTCGGGGGATTGGAATCCACCCTGGTCAGAGGTGGAGATCGGCGCTGGAGATGCGCTCGATCCGCTCACACGCAATGTAGATTCTACCTGTCCGGCAAATTCCCCGTAATTGTCGAGGTAGGCCAGTCCATAGCTTGAGCCGAAGTTAACCCTCTGCGGATCGTATATGTTGAGGTGGGACTGGGTGAGCTGGTGCCACAGCCGGTAGTTCTCTCGCTGGTTGATTACGCTGTAGAATTCCTGGAAGTTGGATGGGACGGTGAAGTAGGCGTGGAGGATTTGGTAGGAGGTGTTGGTGAGCGTGGGACCCAGCCACACCTTATCGAGCATGACGGATGTGGCGCTGATGTAGCGGGCGATAGTGTAGAGGGGGTAGGTGATGCCGCCCGCGCGTATCTGCATCCCTACCATGTCGGTGGTGAACGCGCCGAATGAGCTGGTGGCGATTGGGCTGTTTGTGGTGACTGTTACGGTGTCCGTGACGCTGAATGCTTTTGGGACGAACATGCTACTGCTTCGTCTCCAACTCCAGTTACGCTTGTTGGCGAAGTAAGCGTACGAATCCTTGATGATGTCTTGGCAGAGTAGAGAGTCGGTAGCGGAGGCTCGTGCTTTCAGGCGTCCCCATAAAGAGGTGAAGTTATCCATGAGAAGTTAAAGCCTCCGCTGGCCGAGATCGATAAGAGGTCAGTAAGATGGGTTGCGGCAGGGGGTTTAGTCCCTGCCACGAACGTTGACATCTACCCCAGAGGCTGCGCCCGAGGCAGTGAAGGTGATGGTACTTGTGCCGTAGACAGATCCAGCCGCGACCGAGTAGCCGGTGATGTTACTCTGCTCGATGATGACCTGTTCCACTGTACGCATTGGGACGACGAGCGTGTCGCCGGTCGCCGCCAGATCGATGTTGAATTGGAGGACGAGGGTATCGCCCTCCACCGCGCGCCGCTTTTTGTTCTGAGTGACTGCCGCCATTTGATTTGTCTCCTTTCAATTTTGAATGTCGGCAGTGTACTAGGGCAAGCTCGGAATGTCGATGTCGGCGTTGGCGACCGACCCGGCAGAGTCCGCCACACGCGCGAATCCGATGACCGGGCGAGTGCCAGTGACCGTGACGACGCGGGCTTGTCCGGCTGTGGTATCCGCGACGATGGGTCCGACTGCGGTGGTACCGGCTGCAACACGCACACCTTTACCACGTAGGAGGACGGCCATGAGGGTGCCGCCCGCACCGTGCGACGCCGAGAGTGTCTTGCGGAATACGCCCGCAACACACGAGCTGGGGTCAGTCGGACTGACGCACATGCGCATGTCGTTGGTGACAAGACGCTTGCCGTAGTCCTTCCAGAAGGCGAGCTGATTGGCGGTGACTACGCCGGTAGGAGTTGCGGAGGTTGCACCGGAATCGCACACGACGAGCTGGTAGGTTTTATCCTGGTGCTGGAAGGCGCTGCCCTTCTCACCAGGAGCGTAGTCGGTGTAGTCGCCGGGAGTCCCAGCGGCGGAAAGCGGTTGGGCAAGTTCATCGGGCGATCCGTTTTTGGAAGGGATATAAGGCCCGACGACTCGAAAACTGTTAGGCATTTGAATTGTCTCCTTTTCTATTCAGAACTTGTCAGAGTCTGAGTGAGTCTTGATGGGAGCCTTACCCACGGAACCCGTAGATTTGGCGGTGGTAACGGGGGTTGAGCGTGAGAGCGTGCGCCAAGAGCACAAGCCCGACGACGCGGGTCGAGTTCGATTCGGGGATGAAGTCGCGGAATCCGCCGCTGAACGTGTCATCATTGCTGACGTAATAGTTCAGGAAGGGGTTGCGCGCGTTGAGAATCCAGAGGGATTCGGTGGCGTTGGCGGTGGTGGTGCCGAGGTTGCCGGTGGGGTAGGTGGTGACAAGCCCTCCGGTGGTTTCGGTGAGGTAGTTGGCGATCACGGGGTCCTGTTCACCGAGGGAGTCGGCAAGGGCTGTGGCGTACGCGCCGGGGCAGTAACGAGATGCGACCACTTTGGCGTTGTTGAACTGCAAGCCCTTGAAGCCGACATCGGCCACATCGACCGACTGGAAGCGCTGCTGGGTCTGGTACTTGGTCTTGAGCATGGACAGACCGATTGCCGTGGTGACCATCAAGTTCGGTTCATACTCACCCGTTGCATACATGCAATCGGAGTATTGCCGGTCGATGGTGGCATAGGGGAGTTCACCGCCTCCGACGTTGAGCGGCGGGGAGATGATGGCTCGGCCATAGAGGTTGCGGGTCAAGCCGCCGTAGGACGGGTAGGTCGCGCCGTTCCAGGATTGCGTGGTGCCGTCATTGAGCGCTTCGGCCAGTCCGACGAGGTTGGCTTCGTATCCGGCTGTGCCCGCGCCAGGGAGGTAGGTAGCGATAGAGACGTTGGCGCCCATCGCCATGAATCCTTCGTCAACACGCGATTCTACCAGTTTGGCGGCGGCGAGAGGACCCCGCACGAACACCTTGAAGTCTTCCTGGTAGAGAGTGACCGCCGCGAATGCCGTCTGAATGTCAAACTGCAATTGCTGTTCGGTCTTGCGCTGGGCGACGTTGAGGGTTGCACCTTTGCGGTAGCCGCCCGAGGGCAGCACGCCATAGATGAAGTTCTCGGCGATTCTCGATCCGCCCGAAAAGTCCTCCTTGAGCGAGTTGCGCAAGAAGTAGTTGAGCGGGTCCTGGTTAAACACCGAGTCCTGGAGTTTGGGGTTTTGGCGGATATACCGCCTTGCCATGATGTTTATCGTATCCAGTTGGTCAGGCATTGATTTTTGATCTCCTTTGGGTTATTGGTTTCGGTGCCTGACGCACAGGTTGGGGCGTTTCGGCGACCCGTTACTAGGCTGCGGACGAGCTGGGAATGTCTTTGCCGGTTTCCCAGATCTGGACGAGTTCTTCAGTGAGTTTGTCGTGGGAGAAGTCAGCCGCCGGTTTCTGTTTGGAGAACAGGGGCGGGCGAGTAGACTCTCTCGGTTCGATGGTCGGGCGTTTGGCGCGTTCAGCGGCAATTGCTTCCTGCACCTTCTGGTCGATTTCGCGCTTGTGGGCTTCTGCGCGGGCGGCTTCCTCCCTCGGTCGGATCATTTCGTTGTAGGCGAGTTCGAGCGGCAAACCCTTTTCTACGGCGATCTTCTCAAGCTGGTCGATGTCGAGAGCTTCACCGAATTTGGCGGCGTGAGACGATGCGAGCTTCAATCCAACCTTCATCACGTTACCGACTCGACCTTGCACATCGCCGAGGGACTTTTCCAGATCCTCGCGACTGACGTATTTGGACGGGTCGAAGCCGGGTGGGAGGGTGCCGCCCTCAGCTTCGTACTGACGGAGTTTCGCCTCCATCTCCGCATTCTTCTGCATGATCTGCTCGACTGTTGGTTTCGTGCGCTCATACCACTGATCGTACTCGGCGATTTTGCGAGAATTAGCGTCGGCTCTCCCCTTCATCGAGTCGAATTCGTTGGGGGTGTAGACTTGCTGCGAGGTGAGATGAGATTCGGCTCTACTCAGAATCTGAGCGATTTCGGCTTGCGGGATGCCAGCCTCTGCCAGCCTCTGTGTAAAGTATTCTTTTGCGGTCATGGGCATTGGTTTGGGTCCTTTTCCGTTACTTAGGCGGTACGGGGACGCCCACCACCTGAAGTATCATCGCTTGCCATCTCGTCAGGATTACCTGCGGGTGGGGGCATGACTCCAGGCGGCGGCGCTGCCATAGAACCTAAGGCGTTAGGTATTGCCGCGCGGAGTTGTGAGACAATCTGCGCGGATAGAGACGCGAGCGATGGGGCCATTTGTGCAAGCTGCATCGCGCCGCTCTCAATTTGTTGCACGGCTGTCATTAGCTGGGATAAGCCGCCACCGAATGGTGATCCGGCAGGAGACTGTGGCCCAGCGCCTGGAGCCGATGGCATGGAGGAAGAGGGGCCAGGGCCTGCGCCCGGTCCGGCAGAGCTGCGAGGAGAGCTGGAGCCAGAGTTTGGAAGCGGTGGTAACCCCATTAAACCCATTAGACTCTACCTCCTTTGCTGATGCGAGAGGAGTTCCGGGATGATAATCGACGGGATGAGTTGGTGCCCGAAAACCCTATGCCTTGGCGTGCAGTGCTGCGGGATGGGCGGAAGCCAGCCGGACGCAGCATGGAACGGGCGTCGTAGGCGTCATCCTGAGGGAAGACGCTGGTCGAGCCGGGATTTGGGGATGCAGTGCGTCCGTTGTTGCCATTGCTGCTGGAACCGCTTGGTCCTTGTGCCATGCTTATGTTGATAGCATGGGCGAGGGAGGGGTGTAAATAGCGAGGATTAGTTAAGGTTTAACTAACTCTCCGTCATTTTTATTTCAGGGGATTCCTGGCCAGAGGCTTTCCTACCCGCCGCATTCACATTCATCATGAGGCCGGTCATTTGGCACCAT
>ERZ761584.398-NODE-398-length-14180-cov-5.280920_pt1 | contig 14180 bp, 20 predicted proteins | sample MGYA00512168_ERZ761584 | MGnify/ENA primary metagenome ERZ761584 (study PRJEB28899, sample SAMN03785564) | bioreactor sludge metagenome | biome: EBPR Sludge; feature: EBPR Bioreactor; material: 0.22µm filtered reactor supernatant | place: Saint Lucia: Queensland...
CGCGGGCGTGCGCGCGACGCGCGCGCCCAACCCCCTTTTTTGGCTACAAGAAAAGAGAGGTTTCTTGTAAGAGCTAACTGCTCGAAACTGTTCATTGTAATGACTTACAAGGAACGCTCGTTAGCTTTCTAACTACGTGTCGTTGTATGTGTGTTATTTGCGGTAAAAGTACGTGCGATTCCCCGACCGGGTGAACTCGCAGGAGGATTTTTCATGAGCGCGAATACGACGCTGGTCACCCCCTTCTGGGCCGCGCTGCGGCGTCTCGCCCCGGACATCTCCGACGCATCCTGCAATGTGGACGAGGTGCGGCAGCGGCTCCGCATGCGACTCAACGACCTCACTGAGCGGCCCCTCGACGATGACGCCGCCACGGCGGCGTTTCATCGCCTGGGCGTCCTCTACAACGAGTCGTACCACGTGCGTTGAACCCGCACGCGCAGTACGACGTACTGCAAGGAGAGTCAGGATGGAATCCACGATGGAAGATGTCCCGCGTGGGACGGACACGGACAACCACAACTACCCGCTCTTCCTCGAAGCCCTCAAAGGGCACTTCACGAGGATCGGGGTGGACGGCACGTCGATCTATACGACGGACGCAGAGGGGCTCTCGACTCTGTTTCTGGAGGGCCTGCCTCCCGAGGCGCGTCCCACCTACAACTGCCAGAGCTGCCTCCGCTTTCTCGACAAGTACGGGGGCCTCGCGACCCTCAACGAAGACGCCCAGATCGAGCCCCTCTTCTGGGAGCCCACGTACGCGCCGCACTTCTTCCGCGAGGCGGTCCACCTCCTGCGCATGCGCGTCCTCGGGGCGAAGGTGACGGGCGTCTTCCTCGCGGAGGAGGCGGCCTGGGGCCTGCCCAAGAACTGGGACCCGAAGCGCCAGAAGGACTGGTTCCACATGGCCGTGGAGCCCCCGAAGGCCCTGCGCTTCAAGCGCACGCCCCTCAAGAACGCCGACCAGCGCATGGCCGAACTCCGCGAGGACTACGGCATCCTCCAGCGGAGCCTCCTCGACTTCTCGGCCGACTCCGTCCGTACGGCGTACACCGCGCTCACGACGGGGCGCCTCTACCGCGCGGAGAAGGCCGAGGGCGTCGCCAAGTGGCTCCTCGACCTCACCGAGCAGATCGGGCTCCTCCAGGGCCGGCGTCGCGAGAACTTCCTCTGGCGGGCCGTGGCGACGGCGCCCACGGGGTACTGCCACGTGCGCTCGTCGATGATCGGGACGCTCCTCGCGGACCTCCAAGGGGGGATGGACTTCGACGAGGTGGCGCGCCGATGGGGGGAGAAGATGAACCCCCTCCAATACAGGCGCCCGCAGGCGCCGCCCACGGCAGGCAACATCGCACGCGCGGAGAAGGTCGTGGCCGAGCTCCAGTCGGCGGGGGCCCTCGCCCGGCGCTTCGCGCGCCTCGAAGATCTCCAGACGGTGTGGACGCCGCCTGCGCCGCGTCGCCCGGTTCCGGGCAAGGAGTCCGGAATCTTCGCCCACCTGAAGACCGAGCCGGTCAAGCCGACGGTGAAGATGCCCGCCGTGACGATGACGTGGGTGAAGTTCGAGCGAGAGGTATTGCCCACCGCAGACAGGCTGGAGGTGTTCGTACCTTCGGGGCGCGTCTCACTCGTCTCGCTCGTGACGGCGGTGAACCCCGAGGCGCCTCCGATCCTCCAGTGGGACTCGGCGAAGCGCCGGAACCCGGTCTCCTGGTTCTTCCACCTGGGCGGGGGCGTCGCGTGGGACTGGGGCCTTCAGTCGGAGCGTTACTATCCCGTGTCTGCGATCGTGCATCAGCCGTCGATGTGGCACGGCGGCTTCCAGCACCATGGCAAGGCGGTGTACGTCCTCGTCGAAGGCGCGCAGGATCGGCGTCACCGCTTCGGGGGCGGGCTTTTCACAGAGATGCTGCGGTCCGAGTATCACGAAGTGCGCTCCACCCTGGAGGCGTACCTCAACACCGCGCGCGTCGAAGGCGCGGATCAAGGGAGCGCGACGGGGTTCTGCATCAAGGCAGGCGCTACGGCCCCCGCGAACCCGATTCGCGTCCGCGTCACGACCCCCGGCGCGCAACTCGAATACAGTCTCGATCGCTGGGACTGATTTCGCGGCGTGCGGGACAAATCGCACGTCGTTCTCTCACCTCAAAGCACACGGAGTTTCACATGAGTCTCGCCAATCGTCCCACCACGCGCGCGGAGGAAGAGCTCCTCCTCCAGAACGGCTTCTTCCGTTCCCCGTTCGAGAGCACCGGGGATTACGTAGAAGTCGAAGGGGAGCGCCTCTACCGAGGGAACTGGTTCCACTCGGAGTTCCGGCATCCTGACCGAGGGCACTTCGGCCCCGACGAAGCACTCGCCATCCTCAAGGAGCGCCTCGCCGAACACGCCAAGAACAACCCCGCCACCTGACCCTGCCCACACCTCTCGCGAAGTGCGCCCCGGGCTGTAGTACCCGGGGCGCCCCTCTCCTTTGAACTCTTCGCTCGCGACGCGCTACCGGCAGTTACCGGCAGTGCGTCGCGAGCGAAGAGTTCTTTGTTTGGCCGGTACAAGGCGTTGGAGGTATCTGACCTATGGCAGATCAAATCGTCGATCCATTCTCGTGGTATTCCGTGATCCAGAAGGGGAAGTACGTGTTCATCCGCACGGTGACGAACTACTTCGTGGGCGAAATCAGCGACGTGGATGAGAAGCACATCGCGCTCATCCACGCGTCGTGGATCCCCAACACGGGGCGCTTCTCCGAAGCGCTCAGCAAGGGCGACTTCGACGAGGTCGAGCCCTACCCCGATGGCACCCTCGTGATGAGTGCCGCTATCGTGGACATCTGCCCCTGGAAGCACGCGCTGCCTCGGCAGATGAAGTAATCATCGTGAAGGAGTCCGCGCCAGTGGTGCTGGGGTCCTCGCGCAACTACGCGGAATGGACACCGACTCGCGCCCACTCGCGGGCGAGCTTCGGAAGAAACGCTCAAGGTGCGCAGACCTCCGAGGCTCTGTCCGGGTCCTCCTCTTCCGCGCGATCCAGCTCGAATCAAGTCGACCGATCGAGTGCGGGCGCGGGCTCTCCTACGTGGAAGGAGTCACGGTCGTGGGCCGAGTCCGTGTCGGGACCTTGGTCACAGTCGGGTAGGTCTATGTGATCGAGGGGTGTGAGGCACCTGCGCAGCGTCTAAGGAGGCGCTGCGCAGGTGCCTTGCATGCTTTGTGTACAGGGAGGTTCGCGAAATGAGGCTGTTACGGAGGTTTGTATGGTGATCGTCGGAGGCATCGTGTCGTGGGTGACGGACTTGTCGGTCTCGACGGCGGAAGGCGGGCCTCTAACGCGCTCGGGCGCCCAGGTCCGTACAGGGTGGCGATGTGGATCGCGAGGAGAGGCGCGGCTGGGAGTAAGGTCCTGGTCGCAATCCGTCTCGATGTCCGGGGCACGTTTAGGATCAACCTCACAATCAGGGTGGGAACTGGAGGAGTAGCTCCAAGGAGGTTCCTGTGATTCATGTCGTGATGCACGGCCCGAAGTCTGTCGCGCGATCGCGATCGTGGACGTGGCCCAGGTCAAGCTCAGGCACGGGACTCTTCGCCTGGGTCGTTTCGAAGGCCAGGGCGCGGTCTGGAAAATGCCCGTGGTCAAGGGCGCAACGGAGGTTGCGCTCCGTATCGGACTAGGCACGCACGTTTTAAGGAGGTCTCATGGTGCTGCGAGGAATCGGGGGTTCGGTCTCGGAATCGCGTCGGGGGCCAAAGACAGTGTCAGTATCAAGTGCGCTGTCGCAGGAGAGGTGGAGGTCTTCGTCTGATGCCGTGGTGGGGGCGCCGCCGCCTCTTCTTACTCGCGTGTGGTCGCGCTCGACCTCGCGCCAGGGGCGGAGGTCCTGTTCTGCTTCAGGGTTTCGGCTCGGGTCGGTTTCTATGGTGAGGAGGTTTCCGTGATGCAGACGATGACAACAAGCTGCGTCATGCTCTCAGCAGGGCAAGGATCTCCTTCCGTGGCGGGATCAGCGGCGATGTCTGGGTCCACGACGAAGGAGGTGTCGGTGGTGGAATCGGGTTCCGAGTCCGAGTCAGGGCTTTACCCGCGATCCCGTTCGGAAGCGTGGTCCTGGTCGTGGTTCAAGTCGCGTGAGGAGTCGGCTTCCGGTCGATGGAGTGAGTCTGGATCGCGGTCGCGCGTGGGGTCGTGGGGAAAACTCAGGCTTCACGGGGGTTACAACCTCACGGGAACGGCGACCGATCGTCTCTCTTCAAAATCAGGTGCGCGTTCGGCGCGGACGCCGAGGTCGCGGTCAAAAGCTGGACCAAATTCCTATGCGTGGTCGAGATCGTGGTCCGTGTCAGGTTCGCAAACGTGGTTTCGTTCGTGTTCGCTGGTGCCTCCAAAGCCTGTATGAGGCGGGAGTTTCTTACAGGGCCCTGGGTCGCTCTCACTGGCGCAATCAAGTTCAGGTGCAAGTCGCTAAGAGGGAGGTCCTCGTGATGTTTCTGTCGTCCGGAGCGCGATCCGGTATCGTGTTCCATCCCGTGTCAGCATCGAAGTCGAGGTCCGGAGGTGCTTTGCGATCGTGGTTGGGATCGCGATCCTGGACGTGGTCCCGATCGAGGGCGGAGACGAGAACCGGGCATAAGTTGATGTCATGGTCTCGTGCCGAAGGTGGGCTGTCGTTTCGGTCCGAAGAGATACTGCGAACGTAGGGAATGCTCTGAAGGAGGGCATCATGGGGGGACTGTGGCATTCGTGAAAGGAGATTCTCATGATGTTGTCGGGGTTGGTGCTGGAATCAAGTACGGGGGCGACGCGACGATCTCGGGCAATGTCTATTTCGCGGGGACTTTCTCCGACGCTCCCGATCACGATTTCCGTAGCGCGTTCGCGGGAACGGGCGCGAGCACGCACGACGATCGGTATCCGGGTGTGGTCCGCCGCAGGCACGGGGTCGGGGCTTCAAACGGTGTCTAAGGCTATGTCGCGTATGCGGTTCCTCTGGGGGTCAGGGTCGTCTTCGTGAAAGGAGGTGCCTATGGTGATTCTGAAGGCCGCAGCAGATTCTTTGTTCTGTATGACAAGGAGACTCTCATGGTGATGCTGTCTGTGCGCCGAGCCAATAGTTGCCTCTGGGAGTGGTCCTGGTCGGGAACGACGACCGGATCGTGGTCGCTGTCGCGTGCGGGATCGAGAGTTACGTTCCGCGTGTGGTCAAGAGCTGCATCCAAATGATGCAAGGAAGGAGGCTCTCTGGATGGTGTTGCTCGCAGGAGGTTACAGGGAGATGCTGATGGTGGTGTCAAAGTCAAAGACGAAGAGAGGGCAGGTATCGAGATCAAGATCGGTAATGGGCTCGGTATCGCGGGCTGGGTCGCGATCGAAGGCCATCCGGGGATGGAAGTCGATGTCGCGATCGGGGTCGCATTCTGTCTCGTGGCGCTGATCGAAAGGAGTTCGCATGAGGGCCGTGCTGCACGGGATCGTTACGAAAGAGGGCTCGATGATCCTGTCGGGCTTCACCGCTAGACAGTGGTCGATCTCCGTAGTCTTGGTTCGCGCGGGGCTGTGTGTGTTTTCCTGCTCCTGGACGGAGGCGGAATCAGGAGCGCGTATCGTGTCCTCGGCGCAGTCTCGAAGCGGGCGGAGGGCCCTCTCTGCCTTTTGAGAGGGCTAGGGCCTTCGAGGGCCAAAGAAAAGGCCGCTCCGCCGGGCGCCTTTTCTTTGGCCCGTACGCCGTACGCTCCCTCCATGCCCACGCGTTTTTACTGGGAATCCCCGGACGATCTCACGCCCTCCCGCTACGACCTCTACTTCGTCGGCGCGACCGAGTCCCTCCTCGCCTCGGTGCCCCACACGATCCCCGGTCCCTACTGGCTGGAGGCGACGCGCCGCTTCACCTTCGAGGACCCTCAGGGGACGGACGCCACGATCTACCGCGTGCGCGCCCTCGGTCCGGCGGGCGAGCTCTACGGGGACACAGGGCCCTTCCAGCCGAGCGCCGCCGTGGCGGCTCGCCTCGCCACCCGCAAGCGGGTCGACCACGACTACGGGGCGCCGAACGCGCTCACGTATCAGACGGCGGCGGGGGTGGGCGTGCCCGACGCGACGATCCGAATCTTCCGTGCGGTCGACTGGGACCAGAACCGGCGCACCGTGGCGCTCTACGTGTCTGAGACGGACGCCCTCGGGAAGTGGAAGACGAGCGTGTGGCTCGAACCGGGCATGGACTACGTGATCGTGTTTGAGAAGCCGGCGGCGTTCGGGCCGAACACGACGAGAATCACCGTGTAACGGCCTTCCTCCTACACTCCCCTCATGGCGCAAAAGGTTACGTTCGACTTCTCGCGGGTCGCCACGCTCGCGCACATCCTGGGCGGCACCGCCACCTTCAACGCGACGGCGGAGCTCGGGCGGGCGCGCCTCACGATCGGTGCGGCCGACGCCGCGACGCGCGTAGCCGCCCCGAAGCTCGGAGCGTGGGCCAACGGGATCAGCTACACCGTCTGGGCTCGCGGCGGCGCGACGCGGCAGGTGGTGTACGACGGGTCGTCGCTTCGTGTGGGTAAAGCCACGGGCGACACGGCGGAGCAAGTGGCGGACGCCATCAACGCGAGTTCGCGCGACCCTCGTCGTTTCTACGCAACGACGCTCCCGGACAATCTGACCTCCTCGACGCGCGCGCAGCGCCCTTCGGACGGCTCGCAGGGTGCGTATCTCGACCTCGGGGCGGACGTGGCGGGCGGCTCCGGCGCGGACCCGGCGGCCACAGGCACAGGCGTGCTCGCGGGAGGCGCGGATCCGCAGTTCCAGGGAGGGAACGCCGTTCAGTACGTTGCTTCGACGGGCAACGGGGGTCTCTTTGTGTTCGATCACGAGGAGCCGCTCGTGCTCGTTCAGTTCATGGCGTCGCTCTCCGGCGCGGTTGCGTGGGAGCTCACCCTGCGGCGCGTCTCGCCTGCCCGCGCGGACGAGGGTGTGGCCCTTCCGATCGCGAACGCGAACTCCCAGAACATCCTCGTGACGACTCCGTCCGTGGTGATTCCTCCGGGTTGGGGCATCGGCTTCTCGGCCTCCGCGCAGGGAGGCGCTTTCGTGATGGTGCGTAAAGCATGAATCCCCGACCCGACGGCCTTCGAGACACGCCTCCTCGGGATGTCCGCGAGAGCCTCGCGACCGATGATCAGGCGCAGCTCGACACTCTTCAGGATTTGTCGATCCGCCGCCTCGAAAGGCGCTGGGCCCTGACGACGGGCCTCCTGATGGTGACCACCGTGCTGGCGGTCCTTGCCCTTCTTTTTGCAACGCGGCGACCCACGGAAGCACCTCCGGCACCGGTTTCTGTACGCCGTGTTTGCCCGGCAGTTCCCGCTTGCCCGACGTGCCCTTCGCTTACGTGCTCGTCCCTCGTCTGCCCGGATCCGACGCCGCGCCGTCCCCGCCGCCACCGCGACTGATCACTTCTTCCCGAAGAGCAGGTCCCACGTCTCTCGATCGAGGTCGCCGCGAACCTCCATCGGTCGGTCACCGACCACGACGTGGCCGAGGGCTTTCTGCATCGGAAAAGCCTGTCGCCACAGAGTCGAAATGCTGTCTTCCTGCGGAGACTTCGGCACCTCGTACACAGGTCGAGGTCTCGGCAGTTGCTTCAGGGTGTAGTCGGGGCGAACGAAACGCCGTCCGATGTGGCGCGCCGCGCCGAAGAGGTTCGTGACGGCCCCCTGTACGTCGTACGGGAAGGCAGGCTTCACCTCCTCCTTGGGGGCCGCTTGCTCGGGCCCCTCGCAATAGACGCCGAAGCCCTTCAGGGCGCCGATCATCGCCACCTGGAGGATGTCCTTGAGACGCACCGAGTACTCCTCATAGTCTGCCTTTACGCGTGCGACGGACTCGGGTGGGCCTTCGACGCGGAAGTGTGCCGTCTCTTGTCGGATCGTGCAGGCGTGGGACGCCGCCGCATGCAGGATGAGCTGCGCATCGGACGGCGAAATCGGCACGAGGATGAGCTGCCCCCAGGCTTTCACCGCTTCCCCGTGCTTCGCGACGAGACGATCCATCAGGCGGCGAGCGTGTCCACGCTCGGCGTCCGTCGCGCCTGCGTTCGCGGCCATGGCGGCGAGCTTGTGGTAGAGCTCTCGGGGGTCTCTGGACATGGGCTGGAAGGTAGCAAGGTTGACCTTCCTTGACTACTTGCTGCGAGGTGCGTGCGGCGTTAGGTTGTCTTCATGAAGAACAACACCCTCATCGAGAAGCTCTCCAACATCCAGGTCGCGTACACCGATCCCATCCTCGCCTCCGCCGCCAAGCGCCTTCACGCGGGCGAGGACGCGGAGACGGTGGTCGTCGAGACGCTGGAACATCTCGCCACCGATCGCGACCGCCTCCTGAAGGAACTCATCGCCTTGCAGGCGAAGGTCGCCGTGCCGGGGCGCGTGGAGATCGTGCTCGGCCAGGGCGGCGCGCCTCCGAGCAAGGAGCTCGACGTTCTCGTTCAGGCGTCGAAGCCGGGCAAGCCGCTCACCGAGGTGTTCGGCTTCGAGAAGCCTGAGACGAAGGGCTGATGGGCCTCTTCGATTTTCGTACCTGTCAAGCGGAGCGGTGCGGCGCGACACTCTTCATCCCGCTCTACAAGCTTGAGGCGGATGACGACAGGAGCGAAGCGGAGTTCATCCGCGAGATCGCCCGCGACAAGGACTGGAGCCTTGCGCCCAGCCTCTGCGGCCCCGATTTTTGCCCGGCCCATAAGCCCGCGAAACTCCCCGAACCTGTTGACACGCCGCCCGAGGGTTCTTAGTCTCCTTTCACCATGAACGGTTTGTAGCTCCCTCTCGCTCGCGCTCCGCCTTCACTCGGTGCTTCCCCTTGGGTTCGTTCTTTTCACCCCCAGGAGACATCGAGATGAATACCGTCCGGACCCTTCGCGATCAGATCAAGCACAACGTCCAGGTTTCTCAGGAGATCGTCACGCGCCTCCGTGCGGCCAAGGGTCGCGAGCGCTACGACCTCTGGAACGAGAAGCGCGCACACGGCGCCACGACCCGCACGCTCCTCCTCGCGCTCGCTTTCCTTCGCGGCATGCCGTATCTCCGCGTCGAGGCCACGACGCGCATCCCCGTCGACGTGGCCGGCATCGCGGCGTGCGCCGGAGTTCCGTCCGACGTGGTGCGAACGTGGTGGGAGGCGCCTCTGCCGCTGAAGGAGGCGGCGTGATGGACCTTCAGCTCCTCTACACGAAGGGCGAGAACGGCGCCCGCGTCTGCAAGCTCTGTGACCAGGACCTCGACGCGGATTGGCATCTTGATGAGTGCCCGGGGCTCGTGTTCGACAAGATGACTTACGAGATCCGTATCGACGGCGCCAACTGCGGGCGCGGCTGCTGCGGGTACACGCATGATTCGGTCGAATCGAGCACGCTCGAAGGCGCCATCGAGAAGGCCGCCGTGGCGGCGCCTGATTGCGCCTACCCCTCTTACTCGGCCCGGCTGATCTACGATCTGCCGGACGTGAAGGAGCGGGTGAACGCGGTCTGGGCGCGGGTCAAGAAGGAGCGGGAGACCAAGGAGGCCGAAGAGAAGTCCCGCCGCGAGGCCCAGGAACGCGCTGCGGCGAAGAAGCGTGACCTCGAACGCCTGGAGCTCGAACGGGTCGACCTCACGGAGGCTGCCTACGTGAGGAAGCGTGCCGAAATCGAGGCGAGGGCGTAAGATCGCGGTATGGCGCAGGAACCAGAATTCGATGCCTTCCAGAAGGCGGTGGACGAGCTCCTCCAGGCGGCCGAAGTCGCGGCCCCTTACCTGATAGGGGAGGCGACTGAGAAGCCTGCCAAGGCGTACGCGAGCCTCCAGGCCGCGATTCGGAAGCTCCGAAAGGTTCGGAAGGTTCGGAATCCATGAAGCTGTACGTCGTACTCCTCGACACCCTCACGGGCGGGCACGTCGCCGCCCAGTGCGCCCACGCCGTGGCGGAGATCCACGCACGCGAGCCGGGTGCCTGCGCCGCCTGGAGAGCGGCCTCCAACACGGTGGTGGTTCTCCAGGCGGAGTCGTAGGTGCTCGAAACTCTCGCCCGAGAGCCTGGAGCTGTCGAGTTCAGGGAGCCGGATCGTGGGGACGAGCGGACCGGCGTCGCGCTTTTTCCTCACACGTGCTTTTCCCGCAAGCTCCTCCGTTCGGCCCGTCTCGCGTCTTGACGCGCTCCCGGCTTGTGCCTACACGAGGCGTGCGGTAGTGTCCTCCGTGTGTATTGGACCTCCACGATCGAAGGTCACAAGGTCGAAGTTGAAACGACGAGCACGGGCTTGCCCCCGGACGACCAGAGCGGCTTGTCCCTCAACAACTCGAAGACCTTCTGGCGCGTCGACGAAGGTCCGTGGCGGCGTTCCCCTGAGCGCAGCCAGCACGCGACGGTCCAGAACATCTCGGGCCTCATCGAGCTGCTTCTCGAATGGAACGTGTTGGATCGCGCGCGTAGCTGAGCGGCCTAGCGGGGTGCTCTAAACACCCGTCCACGGGAGTTCGATTCTCCCCGTGCGCACCCTCTTCGGAGGAAGGAGCGATTATGCGGAATTACAGTCCTAGTGCAGGTGGCGACCCGGTCTTCATGGAGAAGTTCAAGAACGAACCCGTCTACACCTTCAACACACTCGCGCTCAGGTTTCAGACGAGCGAGCTTCAGGCGTACCTCCGTGCGGAGGCGGATCGCATCGAGGGCGAGACGAAGTCCGACCTCGCCCGAACCGCCGCGATGCTCCAGGATGTCGAAACGCGCGGGGTTGAGGTGGAGGGCTATTCGCCTGCCGAGATCATCGGCGCTCTCCAGCAGACCCAGGACGCGCAGAAGATTAACGGGGAGCGCGCCACGCGCAACCTCCGTTTCGTCGCCGACCATCTCGCGCCGGATGCTACGTTCGAGCTCGACGCTTCGGACCTCCTCGCGTTCGTCGAGCGGGCGGCGAGTCAAGACGCCCCGTACGTCCGGGCCGGCCTCGTGGGGCGCACCCTCGGGCACCTCCGTTCCTTCACGTCGAAGGAGAATCCGAAGATGGGTTGAACCTCGTGTGGGGGTATAAGACTCTGAGCACGTACGCTCATCTCAAGGAGTCTCCCCCATGCTCACCCTGCGGATCCTCTTCGTTTTCCTGGCCCTTCAACTGGGGGGCTGCGCCCCCGACCTCCTCCCCCTCGTCTTCGACGCGGGCCCCACACCCTCGGACACGGCTGCGGATACGGCGGACGCCGCTGCGGACGCGGCGGTCGATCAGGGCCTCACGGACGCGCTGCGGGATGCTTCGGCGCCTCCCGTCGACGCCCCGGTAGGTCCTCGCACCACCTTCCCCCTGCTCCGCGTCTTCGTCGCCCCGGCGTGGTCGCTCGAACAGCGCGTGCAGATCCAAGGAGCCTTCGCGATGCTTCGGCCCGTTCTCCCGGACGTGGAAGAGGCGGAGATGGCCTCGGCGGATGTGGGGCTCTACCCGACGCGCACCGAGGACTGCGCTGCGACCGCCGGAGGCCACTTCAGCCGTACGGCGTACGTCAACCCCGCCTGCTTCCCTACGCGCGAGGGTTTCACCCTCCCTCAGGCTGTCGCGCACGTGCTGCTCGACTATCTCGGGCTCTCGCACGTCTGTGTGTCTCCGGGTGAGGCGCGTGACTGCTCCCCCGTGCCCCTCGGCGCCGCATTGATGAATGCGCACTTCGCCGAGCCCACGACGCCGCAGCGCGTCTTCACGGGGTGGCGCGGGGGTCTCTCGGCCTTCGACATGGCGGAGGCGCGGCGCGTGATCGCGTTGGTGCCGCGATGATCTACATCCTCGTCTTCGCGCTGTCGATGGCGGTGCTCGTGTTCGCCCTTCTCTACACCCTCCTGAGCAGGGCCGTAAGGCGAGGCTCTCCGTGGGATCAAGAGGAAGCCGCACGCCTCCGCAAGGAGAACGTCGATTGAGACTCGTTCCGACGATTGCATCGCGCTCCTCCTGGAGGAGCGCGGTGCGTTTCGTTTGGGTTTCGACGAAGGCTTACGACACGTCTTCCGGTTCTTTGGGCCTGTACTGCTGGTTCCTGTCCACGGGCGGGATCTTGTGGAACACGATCACGCGCACCTCGATCTCCCCGAGGACCTTGTCCTTGACCGTGGTGTCGACGTAGCCGAAGCCGCGCTCCAGGCCGGGGGCGTCGAACTTGTCCTTGCAGTGGCGCGCGAAGGCGACGGCGAGCGCGTCTGCGACCTGCTCGGCGGGAAGACCCGCGAGGTCATCCAGAATGTGTTCGACCAGAGGAGTGAGAACGTCAGGCGCTGTATCAGCCATCGGATGTCCTTTGTGAGCGTTGAAATTTCAGGAGCCTTTCTCAGGGCACGAACTTCAGGACCGGGTACTCACCCCAGGCCCGCAGCACCGGCTTCACCGTCCGCGCGTACCACAGGCACAGTTCATGGAGGGGTCGCTTCCTCGGAGGCTCGAACCGAGGCGCCCCATCGTCGTCGCTCGCACGGAGGCCCTTCTCCGTCAGAAAGGTCCTCGAATCCTTGTAGACGCCCGTGCGGAGGTCGAGAAACCCCCACTTGCGCAGGATCGGACCGGACACGAAGACCGTCCACGCCTCTCCACGTGGGAGGTGCACTCGGTGGAAGGTGTCGGCGTAGATGATGTTCACGGAACCCGGCGCGTAGAAGTGGCGCGTGACCGAGCAGGTCAGGTCGTCGGGTTCGCCCGGGGAGCTCGCTCGCACGATGTGTGACAGGCGCTCCTCCTCGTAGCCCCCCGAGAGCACCAGCGATCCGCTCCACGCGAAGGGGTGGTTGTGCAGCTCCCGGTCCTCGTCGCCTCGGTGGAAGCGATGAAGCCAGAGACGCCCGCGCGCGCGGCCGAAGTTGAGGAGCTGGAAACGCGAGAGGTAGGGCTGCTGGTCGCCCCCGATGATCACGCGCCGAGGGAGATAGTCGGAGAGGTGCAGGAGGAGTTTTTCAATCATGGAGGGGGACAATAACCTGTTTAGGTAAACCTTGGCAAGCGGTATAAGGCTCTGAGCGATGACCGCTCGTGGTTTCGGAAAGGAGACGAAGGATGGCCAAGATCGTGGAGCCCCCGAAGGGGAAAAGGGTGTCCTGCAATGCCTGCGCGGCTGTAATCGAATACATGCCGGAGGAAGTCGAAAAGCACAACGGAACCGACTACTCGGGAGGCTCGGACGGCTACGTGCGTGTGAAGTGCCCTAGGCCCGGCTGCCCCGGGTACGGCTACATCCGGACGTGGTGAGATCATGAGTACCCAGGAATACGTTCAGCCCAGCCCCCTCCTCGGCCTCGCCATCGGCGACGCCCTCGGGAAGCCCTTCGAGTCGATCGAAGGCTGCCCCACTCCCCCCAAGCCCTCGCCGGACTGGAACCTCCTCGAATACCTCCCGGGGAGGGAGGAGATCGTCGGAGAGTACGGCGTACCGCCGGGTCACTTCACCGACGACACGCAGATGAGCCTCGCGCTCGCCAACTGCCTTACGTCTCTCGGCAAGTGGAGTCGTTCGGAGGCCCTCCTCTACTACTACGCCTGGAGACGCGGGGAGGGCCCCTACGCGCCGCGCGGCATGGGAGGGACGTTGCGGAAGGCCCTCGATTACATCGCGGCCCGGGGGATGGCGCAAGCGAGCGACGATCTGAACGAGTCGGGCGTCCGCCACCGCGCCCACCCCTGCGCGCCGCTCGATCCGGTGAACGATCGCTACGTCGGGTGCGGCACGGCGATGCGCGCTGCGCCCATCGGAGCGTTCTTCTCGAACGAGGAGGAGATCCTCAAGGTCGCTACGGAAGACGCCTACCTCACGCACTCTTCGGTCGAGGCGGCGGCGGGATCGTTCGCGGTGGCGATGGCGGTTCGCTTCCAGATCCAGACCTTCGGGAAGAACCCCGCGTCGATGCTCCCTTCCCTCCGGGCCTCCCTGGACCACTTCCGCTACACGCGCGTGGCGGCTGCCGTCGATCTCGTGGCGGCTCTGACCCACGCGACTCCGAGCGCGATCACCCTCCTCCGTCCGGACTCCGACGTGGCGTCGGTCGTGGGTTCGGCGCTCGCGTTCTTCGCCCTGGTCGAAGCGAAGGAGTACGCGCTGACGGCTCTTCGACGTGCGATTCACTTCGGCGGCGACACCGACACCCGCGCCGCCATCGTCGGCGCCCTCCTCGGCGCGCGCTGGGGCAAGGACGTGTTCACC
>ERZ761584.399-NODE-399-length-14164-cov-40.279821_pt1 | contig 14164 bp, 23 predicted proteins | sample MGYA00512168_ERZ761584 | MGnify/ENA primary metagenome ERZ761584 (study PRJEB28899, sample SAMN03785564) | bioreactor sludge metagenome | biome: EBPR Sludge; feature: EBPR Bioreactor; material: 0.22µm filtered reactor supernatant | place: Saint Lucia: Queensland...
GACATCTATCTCGGTGCTACGCTGCAAGGCAGAGGCTTCTGTCGGCCGATCCCGAGTCGGTGGTCATTCGTGCAAGGAGAGCAGGTGAATACTCGCATGGCTGAAATTATTCTGACCTGTGTGGTTATTCAATAGTGCTAATTCAAATATAATACGAATAGAGGAGAATGAAACATGTCACTTGATATAGGAAGAAAAGGCTGGATCGGTGTAGGAGTCGAGAGCTCCGCTGGTGTACCAGTAGCAGTCACTGATTATATGCCATTCACAGAGAATACTTTGATGGCCAAGCATGAGCCTATTCCTAATGAGGCAGCTTATGGTGTACGAGAGAAGACCTTCGATGCGGTCATCGGCAAGAAGTGGTCCGAAGGATCGCTGACAATCAATGCTGATCCTACGAATACAGGCTTCCTGCTCTATGGTGCTCTCGGTGACAACTCTCCGAGCAATGTCGCTGGCTCAGTTTATGATCACACAATGACTCGTGATAACAGCAACACACCACAGACCTTCACATTCGTGCAGGCTCGTGGATCTATCGACAAGCAGTACTATCGCAATGTCGCAGTCAAGACTCTGGAATTCTCAGTCAGTGATGGGCTGGTAGAAGCAAAAGCAAATCTCATGGGTAAATTCCCGATCACTACAACTTCAGGAAGTCTCACAACTGCATCGGGTGGTATCTACAGCTTCGCTGATTCTCGCTTCGCATTCGGTGCTACGGTCGCTGCTGCAGGATCTGCAGACAACTTGAAGCCACATGACTTCAAGCTGACACTTGAGAACAACACCACTGCAGTCTTCCGGCATGGATCTGCAGAGCCAGATACTATCAATCATGGTGAATTCGAAGCAACTGTCGAAGCATCGCTGTACTTCGAAGGCACTACTCAAAGAGATGACTTCTATGCTCTCAACAGGAATGCTGCAAGCTGGAAGGTCAATGGTGGTGGTATAGGTGGCGGATACAGCTCAAGCCTAGAGGTCCGCATGTATCGAACATACTACGAAGACTTCCCCCTGGAGACTGGTCTATCAGACTTCTACGCTGTGAAGTTTAAGCTACGCTGTGCATACGATAATGCCAACAGCAGGAGTGTCGATGCGATCTTGAGGAATACTCGGTCCAGCTACTAGTAAAATATAAGGAGGTGCAGCATGGGATATGGTCAAACTAAGATAGTCAAGGTTATTTTTCCTAGTGATAAAAAATACTGGGCAAAAGTTAAGACTTCTTTGCCATATGGAGAACTGAAGAAGTACTTTGAATATGGTGGTACAGATGGTCCATTGTCAACCCCAGAGAAGTTAAAACTCTCCATAACTGAATGGAATATAGATGGTGATGATGGATCTGTCCTTCCAATTACTGTCGAGAATATCGACCTGCTACAAGAGATAGACGTCTTAGCAATAGCAGATGTGGCAACTCCGAGACAATCTGAGGAATCAAAAAAAAAGTAGTTAAAGCTGCTCATAGTTATTTTGGGGGGTCAAAAGTCTCGAATCCTCCAAGTGATTTAATTGATTATTTATTATGTGCTCGCTTTGGCTGGACACTTGATGAGCTTGATCGCCAAGATAGCGAACGTCTTAAGCGTTTTATAATAATAATAGGAATAGAGAAGCAATACAGCAGGACTGAAAATGGCATATAACACTCGTGATCTAAAGGTACGAATACTCGGAGATGCGAGTGGTTTTATAAATGCTTCAGAAAAAGTACAAGACGAAACTAAAAAAACAAGCTCAGGACTAGAAGACTTTGCTAATGTATCCAAAAAAGCAAGCCTTGTTCTTGCAGGTGTTGGAGTTGGTCTTACTGCTTATGCAAAATCTGCAACAGACTATACTGTTGGTCTAGTTAAATCTAGCAAAGAGCTATCACGCCAAACCGGAGCAAGCGTAGAAGATAGCTCTCGTTTGCTTTATGCGGTGCAAAGACTGGGTATATCTGCCGACCAGGCCAGCACAGTTTTTGGTATATTCTCTAAGCAGATTCGTGATTCTCAGAACGCAGTTGATCCCACAACATCAAAACTCGGTGCTCTAGGAGTAAATGTTCGCAATGCTGATGGATCATTCAAGAATTTTAATGAAGTTTTGCTTGATACTGCTGATAAATTTGCAGGCATGAAAGATGGTAGTGCAAAAACTGCAGCAGCTATGGATCTGTTCGGTCGATCGGGCAAGGACATGATTCCAATATTGAATAAAGGGTCAAAAGGCATTGAGGAGCTTGAAAAAAAGGCCGATGAATTAGGGCTTACGCTAGATGCCAAAACGGTCGCTTCAGTCAATAGATACATTCAATCGCAAAAAGATCTGAAGGATAGCACGAATGCATTGAAGGTCCAAGTCGGATCACTAACAGCACCCGTTTTGGCAAACTTCAATAATCGCCTTAATAACATAGTTAGTTCGCTTTTATCTACTAATAATCCTTTGCGTGGAATGATAGTAAATGTACTGGCTTTCGGAGGTCCAATAGCAGGTGCAGCCTCTGGTCTTGCAGGATTCGCAGGCAATATTGCATCAGTCGCCTCCGCTGCTGGTGGTTTTCGAGCCATGATGGGAGGTATCACTGCCTTTATGACTGGGCCATGGGGATTGGCAATAGGTGCAGCAGTGCTTGCCATTGGCGGTCTCACATGGTTCTTCACTCGCCATAAAAAAGCCTCTGATGATGTCACTCAGAGCACTCAGCAACAGACCACTGCTGAGGACGAACTCAATGAACAGATGAGACAGTTGGCAATCAACACTGATCGAGCTGCTCAGATTACACAGACTCTAGTTAGTGCTCAATTTGAGGCAGAAGGTGCAGCATTAGGCGTTGAAAGAGCTCAACGCGCTTATAACGACGCTGTTAAAGAAAATGGTGCTAATAGTCTTGAGGCACGAGAAGCATTGCATAACCTAAAGGAAGCTCAGAATCGCCTAAAGGAAGCAACTGAAAAAGCAAATGTAGCTCAAGATAATCAAAACCTTTCTAATGGAATTCTTAAAACAGATACCCCATCGGTGATAAACAGTATTCAGCTTCGTATAGATAAATTCGCTGGTCTTGCGGGTACACTTTCTAGTGCCAATGGACAACTAGCAGTGTTAGATGCAAATATCCAGAGTAAAGCTCCAGTCCTACAGGGATCTGTGAATACCCTTCAAGGATCGGTGCAACGGCTTCAAGGATCTATACAAAATTTGCAAGGTACTAAAATAAACTTGCAGGGAGGAACAATTCAATTACAGGGTGCAAGGGCTTCCGGTGGTCCAGTGCAGGCTGGCAAAAGCTATCTTGTAGGTGAAGAAGGCATGGAGATATTTACTCCAGACACTTCTGGTAGAATTATTCCTAATGACAAAGTAAGATCAGGTGTCGTTTCTACAGCCACAGAAGTTACGCAACCAGTTCAACAAACTATTGTGAACTTCGATCCAACATTCCAGATCGGAATGTATGCTGGCATGCCAACAGAGTATCGAGAACTGGCTGAGAGAATGTGGGTGGAATTCCAGAGGATCGCTCAGAGCAACGGAATTAAACTACAAACAATCGGAGCGAGGTCACAATAATGGCAGTACTACCAATCACAGTAAACTCAGGCACACTACCTCGACAGCCATCAAAGCTCAGAGAGTGGCGAGAGTATATTCAGACTGACAAATTTGCGATCGATGGAGCGGTGCAGAGGAACAGGATCAGGACTCCTGGCAATCCATATGGCTTCAAATACAATGTCGAGATGACCTTCGAGAATATCACTGTCACTGACTTCCAGGGGCTTGATCGATTCTTCACTGCTGGATCTGGTGTCAATTATGCTAACCCTTCAAGCAAGTATGGCACTCTGGTATTCTCTGGCCTGCCATACCCTGATGAGACAGATGACTATTCTCCAGGAGATTCACTACTCACTACATACAAAGTCAAGATAAGGCAATTCTAATATGCAGACTGTATCGAGCGGATGGGGGAATAAGATCTCAATCGGAGCTCGGCACATCGGGTATGGTGTGCTGGTGGCATGGATGCGGACTGTAGCCAGTGGCCAGCGATTCTTCACGATCAATCAATCAAGGATCGGTGGAGCAGACATACTCAAAAGCGGTGGAGACTTTGTGACATTCTTCGACAAGTATCGCTTCGATGATGTGACTCCATTCGTGACATCGATCTCGGTCCAGAAGAACATCGGCCAGTATCCATATGGCGTGATCATGGCTCAGGCGGATGTCGAGCTCGACAATACTTCCAAGAAATTCCTGCCTGGCTACGATACGACAGTCGGCTCTGGCACTGGACTTCCGAATCGGCCGATCAAGCTCTCTATCGGTATTGAAGATGAGTACATGAAGCTCTTCACTGGCTTCACTACTCAGCCAAAGGCCACGCTCAATAATCGGGTGGTCCAGATGCATGCCTTCGATGCATTCAATTTTATCAATGGCTATAGATCCACGATCAGCGGTGGCTTCGCAAATGCTCCATTCCATAATGTTGTGGCATCGGGTATGGCCGAGATGGGCTTCAGCTCAAATCAATATGTGATCGACAAATCGCTGCAGCAGAATATCGGATACCTAGCCACCAATGACAAGAAGTGGGGAGACATCTTCAGGGAGGGATGTGAGGCTGAGCAGGCCATTATGTTTGCTGATGAGAATGGCATCATCCGCTTCTGGAATCGCCAGCACTTCTTGACCACATCAGGTACACTCCGCTTCCAGCTCAGCTACTCAAAGCTGTCAGATCTGCAGTGGCAGAATACAGCGATCATCAATGATGTGATTGTCAGGGCCAAGCCTCGAGCACTCCAGGATCAGCAGAAGGTATGGGAGAATGACAGTGCCATCGAGATCCCTGGCGGATCGGTGGACTTCGACTACTTTGTGAGCTTCACTGATGACTATGGTGATCTACCTGTCAGAGCTGTCTCCATTCCTCAGTCCTATACTGTGGCATCTGGTGTGACCTCGAGATTCAATGCCAATGAATTTGATGATGGCACTGGCCGAGACATGGCCAGCTATCTGCAGATCCGCTCGGCATACAACTTCGGTAATACATACAAGCTCACCTTCCGCAACACCTTCACGAGCTCGATCTTCCTGACTCAGCTTGCTCTCTATGGTACTCCTGCTCGAGTGACTGGTGTCATTGAGGAGCGTATCCAAGACACCACCAGTATCGATGCCTTCGGCCGAAACCCTTCAAACAATGGCGAGCCGATCACTATTGAGAATGATCTGATCCAGGATAAGAGCACAGCTCGGACTTTGGCATACACTCTAGTCAGTCAATACAAGTCACCTGGCAAGCGGTATATCTGCCCTGTGGTGAGGCAGAATGATCCTGCCCTGCAGATCGGAGATGCAGGTGTGCTTCACATCAATGATACCAATGAGCTCAAGACAGTCTATATCACTGGCATCACGAATGTCATACAGCGGAATGGAGACTACCTGCAAACACTCGAGGTAGAAGAGCGGACCATCAAGAAGTACTTCCAGATCAATGTCAGTCGGATCGGTGGCACTGATGCTATTGCTCCATAAGATTCGAGCTATAATAACAACAGAGGAGACTACATGATTCTATCAAGCGAGACACCAGTATCAGATGCACAGCAAATGCTTGAATTCTATAAGCAGCACTTTGCTGTGGTAGAACTTGTGTCTTGTAGCGAGTGCAAATCATTCCTGGCCTTCGAGTGTATGGGTGGCGATGGTATGGGTATGGCTCAGAATGAGCTCGGCAAATATGTCATTCCAATAGGTAGCAAATTGATGTCTCATAGAGTCAGACTTGATGAAGCTCCGACTGGCGAGAGAATGGTGGGATATCAGTGTGAGTGTGGTAACGATAGTCGCATAGCTGCAGTAGAGCGTGGAATTGTACCTATCGGAGCAGTACAGACAGCACTCTCTCCATTTGAGAAGCATCAGATAGCAGAGAAAATCAGAGCCGACCGCAATTACAAACCGAATTTCAAGAAGGTCGGTCCAATAAAACACTTTGAAACATTCCAAGTAGAGAGGGTATAACATGGCATATTCAGCAGATTCATTTGTAGCAGATGAGCAACCAACCACAGCAAAATGGAATAAGCTCTGGAGTAATGATGCCAGCTTCAATGACGGATCTGGTATTGCTGATGATGCTATTCTAGCTCGGCATGTGTCCAGTTTTGATAAATCAAACTTGAGCAATGGAGATTCTAATCCATACAAATTCCGAGCTTATCACAACACCACACAGAACACAGGCAACGGAGCATTCGCTGCCATGAGCTTCAATACCGAGCTTTTCGACACGAATAGCAACTTTGCAAGCTCTACATATACAGTGCCTGTCTCTGGCTTCTACCTCTTTGGTGGTCGCTATCACATCTCTACAGGCTCACCGACAAGGGTGATTGTATCGGTATACAAGAACGGATCAGAGATCTCTCGTGGTGTAGACTTCTCAGCAAGCGGTAGTGCTGGTACTGGTGTCGAAGTTACAGCTTTGCTTCAAGTGTCAGCTTCAGATACTATCGGTCTATACTCATTCGGTAACACTACTTTGACAATCACTACATCATCAACTGGTGCAGACAATAACTTCTGGGGAATTCTGGAATCTAGGACATAAAGGAGGTGCATATGAAGAAGACATTTGAAGAGTGGGAAATGCAAAAAGGGCTGATTGCAAAAGATCTCAGTCGCTTTAATTCTAGCAAAGGTATCACTGAGCAAGAATTCAACAGTATTGTCAGCGACAACTTCAGCGAGTTTGTGGGGGTGGACTATAAGCTCCGAGTCAAATTTTTGAAAGACAATGGCTACGAAGTAAACAGAGAGAATCTCACAGCAGATCTATCCGCAAAGCCAGTGGAGGGATAGCTCATGTCACAAGCAAGCCAGGGGCAAAAGCTAACACCAACGCTCGCAGGCAACCTCATTATTGAGCAGGCCAATGGCCGACTGACTCTTCATGATGGTACAGTCTTCAGAATGATTATCGGCATACTTCCCGATGGTACTGTAGGCATCGCCATCAGTAAGGTCGGGGAGGATGTCTTCGATGCCTTCTCCTGAGCTGACTGATGTCGATCTACTATCGCTGATCACCAACGGCTCGGCCGATCGGGTGCTCAGTGACTTCGATGGCAACACCACAAATTATTCAGTGGCTGCTGCTACTCTCTCTGGTGGCTTCTATCTGCCGAAGACTGACAGCTACACGATCCCGAATCCTGCTGGCAAGAAGTGCCTGATCAGCATGATCTATTCTTATGATGGAGGCGTGACATACTATCCTCAGAAGTATCGGCTGTATCAGCCAGGCAATCCAATCCCTTCTGGCGTGGTCGGTGCTGTAGCAGGGGCTGCAGTCGATGAAGACAATATTACCTTCTACTTCACACACTACATCGGCTCTCAGGTGGATTACATAATGTTTTGGGTACTGGACAATATACTATGAGTGTCACTGGCGATCTTCAATTCTCGAGCCTTCGAAACTACATGAAGCGACATGAGTCTTCTGGATCTGATACCATGCTCGGTCCAGACACTTCCCGATTCTTCGGCAGCTATTACACTAGAGACTATGTGATCACTCACGATATCCAAGATCGAGTGCCAATGTATCGTGCATATTATGAGCCATTCAGAGATGGTAAAGTCTTCGAGGGATTCCAGGACACTCAGTACTATTTCAGCAATCCGATCAATACCTATGGAGGCACTGAGGATGCTCCGACCATGCTGGCCTTCGCTGATGAGACCACGCTGACACTCAGGCTCTACTTCACCACGAATGCATTCTCGGCCACTGAATTCAATATCCACTGGGTGATCTATCAAGACTATGGAGCGGAGCAATAGTATGGCTGTAGATCTCGACAAGCTGATGCTGCACAGCAGCTACAACACCTTCAAGAATATTGATGTGCAGAAGGATACTTTGGACCTGCCGACTGCTGTCGGAGCTGGATCTATCTATACTGACTCAGTGACCTTCAGCCTGGCAGAGACCGCTGCCTTCATGCAGGGGTACTCCTATGCTACCGACTATGGTGACTACTTCAATTATCTCGACAGCCAGTATCATGATGAGTGGCGGAATGTGCATACTAATAATGATTATATGGTCCTCTCAAGCAGTGGCCTGCTCACCTATACGATCAAGCTTGAGCTCACTGCCACCAGTGCCATATTCACACTCAGGCTCTCTCGAGAGGGCTTCGGTGCTGTGACCATAAATCATCCAACATACCTTGTGCCGATCGCCTTCATCGACTATCGCCTGACCAACTAGCAGAGTCTATTGAGATGCTGTAAATATGGCACAATGGTTATAGATGGAAGGTAAGCATTATTATTCTTATCTATGAGGGAGCAACCAGTACAAATGGCAAATACGGAGCTGGAGAGGCTTGTGGCAGTAGAAACAAAGATGGACACAGTGATCGAAGGAGTCAAGGATCTCCAAAAGAAATTCGATCAGATGCTGCCAACTGTTGTGAACCACACTCAATTCTCTGAATTCAAGGAGAATACTGCTCTTGAAATCGCTGAGCTCAAAAAAGAGATGGAGAAGACCAAGCTCAAGAATACGATCACTGTATGGATCACAGGCACACTATCGGCAGTATTCGGAGTGGTGATGACAATTCTAGTCCAGAGCTATTTATCTAAGTAAGGAGGTGCAGCATGAATCTTGACGCATTCGCAAGCAAATGGCTAGGCGGTCGGACAGATTATGACAAGGTATATCAATACCAGTGTGTCGATCTTATTCTGCAATATCTCGCTGAGGTGCATGGCATTCGCTCTGGTGTATGGGGAAATGCAATAGACTACTGGACCAAGCCGACAGCCACTCTACTGCAGTCATTCGAAAAGGTCACAGGCCAGATCCAGAAGGGTGACATTGTAGTATTAAATCCGACAAGCACAAATCCATATGGTCACATCATGATTGCTATGAGTAGCACTCAAGCGATTGAGCAAAACGGTGCGACAGGCGATGGAGATGGCCTGGGCGGAGATGAAGTGCGGTATCGAACAATCCCAGTGGCAAGAGTCGCTGGTCTATTAAGAAGGAAGGGAGTCTCAGATATGAGCGAAATTATTACAAAGGATCATGTAGGACCATTGCGAATTCTCCACAGCGAGGTCGGTGGATGGAATTTACACGAAACACATGCAGGCAAATACGATGCATTATTCCTGGCATCCTGGCAGGGCAAATCCATATGGGAGCTGATCTGGGCTCAGTGGAATGCTCCAAATGCTCAGGCATTCAGGGGCAAGCGTGATACTCAGATGAGCACATATGATCAAGTGGTCCGTGAGAGAGAGGCTGCTCGCATAGAGAGTGGCAATTTGCGGACTACGCTGACTCAGCGTGAAACAGAATTCAAAGAGACACTTGTCCAGAGAGATGCCGAAATTGTAGAGCTGAAGGCAAAGCTGGCAGTACAGTCAGATGATACTGTCAATCTCAATAAATTCGGTGAGGCTCTGAGATGGGTGATTGCTCGGCTCGGACTCAGTAAATAAAAGAAGGAGAGAAGATGCAGCTATCAAAAATCAGCAAGGATCAAGCAGTCAAGATCCTGAAGGCAGCAGTCTATGTCGGCCTATCAGCGATCATCAGCTACTTCATCACAGTGCTGGCCGATCAGCCTGAGCTATTCGGACCGCTGACACCTGTTGTCAATGTGGTCCTAGTGACGCTCAAGCAGGCATTCACAAAGCCTCAGTGATCCGCTAGAATAGATATTGTGAGGTGGAGTCAGGGAGGCAACTCTCTGGCTTCACTTTTTATTTGACACCAGATTCATTCAGCGATTATTATTCAGACAGACAAAAGCCATAGCTGCCGAATACCACCGAGCTATGGCTTGTCGCTTTTTATGGCACAATACAAATAGAGGTGGACCGATGGAAGATCAAAAGCCGAAGCATGGTGCTGAATTGTGTGACCAGATCACTGCTGAAATAGACAGTGCTCTGGCCGACAATGCAGCACAGATGGCTCTCTTCGGCCTTGCTCGATTCGTGGTCCATGAAATCCCGAGGCAGCCTGTAGAGAATACTGGACATGATCCCTTCATAGATGATCTGCAGGGAGATCTCTTTGATGAGGCGTGAAGCAGATCCACTGGAGGCCGAGAAGGTCTGGCTGGAAGGTGAGATGACTGAGCGACTCTATCGGCTCAGGCAGGTGGAAGGTCGTGACGATCCGATCACTGAGCATCGCAGGGAGCGAGAGCTCAATGAAGCCATCGATCAATATTCAGACCTGCTCAAAATGATCGGCCAGGCAGCGGTCCTCGGATCGGAGAGCGATGGATGAAACCTCATCCAGTCGATCAGTATGGACTGGCAGTGAGGCCACCAGACATCCAGCTCGAGTGTGATCCTGAGCAATGCAAATACCCTGAGCCATTCCAGGATCGCCAGCATGTCTATCATCCACGAGCTGAATTCAAAACACCTGAAGAGAAGAAGCTCCGCAACTGTGGCCGATTCGTGGTCCGCATGTGTCGCTGTATGCATGAGGAATGGGATAATGCCTATGCTCCACCACCGAAGCCAGATCGTGATGTCATCGTGGCATTCAATAAAGGGCTGCTCCCTATTGACAAATCAGAGCCACTCTAGCCTATTGCATACAGAGCGACATCGAGATCCATGCCTTCATCGATGTATAGATTGAATCTATCCTGAGCATCCAAAGTATTGTAGTGATGATGCAAATTCTGGCTGTGAGTGACAAGCTCTAAATTGTCCAGGCAATTATTGCTCTTATCTTTATCGATGTGATTCACCTCAAATACTTCTGAAGCATTAAGAAATGTGATTGCCATCAACCTATGAACATACCATAGTCTGCCCTTCAGAATGACGAGTCGATATCCTAGATTATGGCTTGACTGCTTCATGAATCTGCCTCTCTTATAACTAAACACCTGGCCTGATGTAGTTATGCCATATGCAGTATTTATAGGTATCCTCTTCATATTGACATAATACGCATAATTTGCTATAATTGCAAGCATGCAACATATAACACAAAAACTACAAGACAAATTCTATACATATCAGCCTGGCGAATTCCTTCCGATCTATGAAGGAGGAGTGCTTCTCAATAGGCGTGAATTCATGATCTACAAACTGAAGTCGATAGTCCGCAAATAGAAGAGACCTCGCTTCTCATAAAAGCAAGGTCTCCATCGATGGAAGATATTGAGAATTGAGGTGCAATTCTCCGACTCTATTGTGCCACTCAATATCAGTAGTGTCTGTGAGATAATAGACACTTTTATTGTGGGTGTGGATAACTAATACCAGTGAGGATATCGGCTATTCCAGGCAGCCAGAGCTCCATCCCAAGTACCATACCTGCCCTTCACATAGCTGTCCATCCAGCGGAGCTGACAGACAGGCTCTACACCACAATGAGCGATCTTGCTGCATGGCAAGGCTTGCGGAATACCACATGCTCCTGAGCTCGGATTCACCGCATTCGGATTGCATCCACTCTCATTGATTATGAGCTTATTTGTGGAGTATGTATTCGGAATCCCTGCTGCTGCCATCCAGTCGGCACATGATCCGCTGGCCTTCACAGGCTCTTCGGCAAATGCCTTCGGACTAGCAGCCAGAGCAGCCAGCCTCTGCTTCTCTGCCCTTGCAGCCTGCAGATTCTTGATCTCATTGCGAAGCTGGTCCTCCAGCTTCTTCTGATCTTCAAGCTGCTGCTGAGTCTGTGTGTTGGTCTTCTGAAGCTCCTCGGTCTTATTGTGGAGCTCTTGTCGCTCAGTCTCTAATCGCTTGATCTGAGACTGTGTATGCTGGATGTCTTTGTAATTCTCGACTGCAGCGATGCAGCCGAAGCTAATGATGAGAGCTGATATCGCCACGATCAGCAATTTGAATTTCTTGTGTTGCAATTTATCTACCACCGATTAAATGCCACTGTCTATTTTATCATAACCATTATTCTACGAGTCAAGTGTGGACAATGTACTACCCCTGTTATAATGTCGGTTATCCACTGAATTGATCGAGTATTCCACAGCCAAAACATGAGCGACTTGCAGACCGAGCATGCTGTGGTGTACTATGATAAGTACCTATCATTCAAAAACACACAGAGAGTTTGAATGGTGGAGTGATTCATACTGGGAGCTCGAGATCTCGGTGCAAAATAATAAACCCCTGATTGCAGTCAGAGGTCTATATTCACTTGCTTTTATAGTGGGTGATTCGACTTCCATTGTATCAGGGATTCTATGGAGGTGTCAAATTTTATGGGTACTACATCTAGCGTGGGCTCACTGGTCAGCGACCGCATCAAGACTATAGCTATAGAGAATAATTCACAGAGATCTTCTATAGCTATAGTCAAAGATAAACCTAGTGCAAAAGAGGCCGATGCAATAATTGCAGATTGCATGGACCTGATCGATGATAAAAACTTCAAGCCATTCTTCTACAAGAAGCTCTATGAGCTCGGCAAGGGCCGATTCCTGGAGCAAGCATACAAGGCTCGCAAGTATCATCGTGGATCGCCAGGCCGATTCTTTGTGCATCTGCTCAAATAAAAGCGAGACCCCTGGAGGTGCAACTACAGGGGTCTCTAATTCAATTATATCTATCAAACACATAAGCGATAAGGTGATTCAGTGATATCAAAACGAGAATACAACAGAATCCACAAATGGGCTGAGCGTAATCTCAAGCGACAACATCAGTGCTTTTATTGCGGAGCGGTGATGTGGAATACTCAATGGTCAAATATAGACCATGAATACAGGCAAGATCCTGAAGAGTGGCAGGAGGTCTGTGCTAAATGCCATCACGCATATGATCGTGAAGTACTAGGAATGGCTAAGCCAACTGGCAGGCGTAAAAAGATTATGCTTGACACACTGGCTAACGAAGCATAAAATGGTTATGTACTAAGGAGGTGCAAACTCTATGGGAGAAAAGCAAACGAGTGCCGATATAAGGTCACTCAACATATATCAAAAGCTGGCCGAGATCACAGGCAAGATCGGTGTGATCGATAAGGGTGGCAAAAACACAGAGCAGAATTATGCATTCATTGAATATGCTGCAGTAGCTGGGAAGCTCCGAGCACTATTCTCTGAGTATGGAGTGCTGATCATCCCTCGCATGCCAAAGTCTACAGAGCATCAGCGAGAAGAGATCACGACCAAGTATGGCAATAAGGGTGTGGCGATCTTGATCGACTTCACATTCGAGATAGTGAATGCCGACAAACCTGATGACAAATTCGATGTCACCTGGACTGGCGAGGCTGCCGACTATGGTGATAAGGGTACAAACAAAGCAGCTACATCGGCTCTCAAATACTACTTGATGAGGCAATTCAATATCTCAGAGAAGGGTGAAGATAACGATGAGCATACGATCGATCGTGGAGCAGCGACCCCTGCTCAGCCAGCGAAGCCGAAGGTGATCTATGCTTCAAAGAATCTAGTCAGGCAGATCCAGGAAGCTCTCTCCGAGAAGGGCATCGAGGCAGATGATATTGATGCCACGATCAAGCAACTATCCAAGCTCGAGGATCTCTCGAAGCTCACAGCAACTAATGCCACAGCCATATTGCAGAAGGTCAAGAAGGCCAATGCCGAAGCTCTTCGAGCATTCGTATATGGTGGCAATGAGGAGGACAACACTGTGCAAGACGATCCGAACAATGAAGGTACTCAGGATCATCCAGATATAACCGATCCGAATGAGCCACCTGAAGCGAGCGGTCCTGATGAAGAGCCTGCTGCAGATCCTGAGCCAGAAGAAGAGATCGAGCCTCTCGCTACAGTAGATGATGAATATCGAGACACTGCCTGGAAGATGTATGAGTCGCTTCCACTGAAGTCTCAATACAAGATGCGATGGCTGAAGGAAGTCACTGGTGTGATCACTCGCAATTCAATTAAGACTGATGAGAAGTGGCGAGCTCTGATGGACCGAGCTGGAGCTGTGCTGTCTGGCGATGAAGAGATCGAAGCCGATCAGCGGACCGACAAAGGTGAGCAGGAGAAAATTGTATGACCAAGATAGTCGATAAGAAGTCTCTGGAGCAGATCCTCAAGGAGAAGTATCCAGAGCTCAAGTGCTCAGTCGATGG
>ERZ761584.400-NODE-400-length-14149-cov-3.736271_pt1 | contig 14149 bp, 23 predicted proteins | sample MGYA00512168_ERZ761584 | MGnify/ENA primary metagenome ERZ761584 (study PRJEB28899, sample SAMN03785564) | bioreactor sludge metagenome | biome: EBPR Sludge; feature: EBPR Bioreactor; material: 0.22µm filtered reactor supernatant | place: Saint Lucia: Queensland...
GTTCAATAGCCATTTTATCATAACCCCTTGCCGCGTCATCCTCTTTCTCAAAAGGCAAAGAAGCATCCCTGCGAAAGCATACATCGCTCCTAGAGCAACTGCAAATAACAAAGCACCAACTAAAAGCATTAGTTTTTTCATTTTACTCCTCCATCCCTAAACGTTCAACAACATGTGTCTTCCAAGTGAACATGTCTCCTTCTTCCCTTTGTAGCCACAAGAAGAAACACATATCTTCCAGCCTCTCTTTATAATCTTCCGGCCAAGATTCCTTGTAAGCCTCTACAACACGCTCAACGCATTCCTTCTCTGATTCCACCCCTGCAAGGATTCTTCCTGCCGCTACAGGGCCTATTCCGTTATCCTTGCTACGTCTGATGCCATATTTATTGCGTGTAGCCTCAGAGAGTGCAGAAAGGCCGGGAATGTTGTCTGCCACATCTCCAACAAGCACAGATGTCCAGAAGCCTTTGTATTGCGCTTCAGGGCCGTTGTAATACACCCCGTCATCTAAATGACGATAATTGATGAACAGTCCTACGGAATTTTGTACGATGTCTTTATCGATTGCAGCACAAACAACGTCAGCTCCTTTTCCCTCACGAAGCCATCTCCACATTGTTGAGACGACATAATCGTCTGTTTCGATGCCATTAGACACCACCACCTTGTCTTTCCATTTACGCTTTGTGAAGTCAATCACATCAGGCAACAACAAAGGTTTTGCTCCACGCTGCGCCTTGTAGGCTACAAACTTAGATTGCCTGTCTTTGCGGAAGTTCCCTTCTCCTTGAATGCATACTTGAAAATCATCAGCAGGAACAGCCTCTAATATAGCCTCCACTTTTGTTTTCATTGTGTGATAGGCATTAATCTTTGTTCCGACAAGCTCAAGCTCTGTCTCAAAAGAAAAATCTTCCAGTTGCCATTTAGGATTATCCTCAAGCCACGTATTGAAAGAGGTTTTGGACGGGAATACTTTAGAGCGTCCAGAGTGGATGTGTAGAGCCTTGCACAGACGAATCTCTTCCTTAGAGGCTGCGGTGTATAGCAAACTATCTGCGTCAATGATTAGAAGTTTTGTCACATAGATGCTCCTGTTAATAGCCCTCCCCGGAAGGGGAGGGCGTTGTTAGCTATACGTCAAAACGGTACTTCGTCGCTATCAAAATCAACTTCAACCTTCTTAGGAAGTTCCTTCGCAGGAGCCTTACTAGGTTTCTGGTTTTCATCGGCACTATCATTCTCAGAATCAGTCTTGGCAGGTTTTGCTTCGGCCAAATCCTTTTGAATAGCAGACCCCTCAAAGTTATTTGCCCGTTTGATCGTGTTAATCACATGATTGCGAACTTCCGCCAAAGAAGCAATATCATTCTTCTGATTAAATTGCACCAAGAAGGGGAGTGTCACAGGCTCAAACGGAGTGGATTGACGCCCAAGACCTCCCAGATACTTGATATACTCGTTGTAATACTTCTTGCCCTTATATTCTTTGAAGAAGACTTGCGCCTCAAACTGAAGAGATTTACCGATCAGTTTATCGATGTCCTTCGGCAAGAAGGGTTCCCCGGGCTTAATCAGTTTTGCACCAAGGGCCATCTTGTAGAGGGTGTGGTTTGGCTTGAAGCTCCACACTTTTTTAACAGAGTCTTGAGGGGCAATGTTACTAATCCGAAGTGGAATCGGTCGGCCAACAATCATTCCATGTTCTTGTGTATAGAACTGACCACCGTACCAAAGCCGCAACGGCTTTTCTTCTCCGCCTTCTTCCCCAAAGAACTGCCCTTTGTTAAGCATGATATCAGGGAAGTCTACGGCGAACGTGACAGATTGGACAGGCTTCTGAGGCCAGCACTTCAAACGGACAGGCTTGCCCTTCTCATCAACACCGTCCTTGAAGTAAGTGTCTGGCCGTTCTGCAACTTCCTTTTTCTCGTCATCTTCTGTCCCATTGAAAACCTGTTCAGCATCCTCTTGTTCCTGAGTGCCGAGGTCTACAATTCCGGCAATATATCCGACGATGGTTTCTCGCTGCTGCAGCCCAGCCTTTTCTACTACATATTCATTCAAAGCATTCCAATCTACGCTGGATTCTTTTTTACCTTCGTTTTGCCCTGCACTATAAACATCAAATGACATATCATCTCTCCTTCTCTAAGTTGAAATTAAGCGGATAAGGTGCCGCATCACCATATAACTTGCACAATGCACTTGCTTCTGTTGTAGGGAGTTGTGCCGCCCTATATTTCCAAAACAACATTATCCTCTTTTTTCACAGCTTTGTCAAGCCCTTTAGTGAAATTCTTAGCATTCCCTTTACGCCCATCCTCTCTCTTCCACCTTGTCACTGTCTCATTAACCCCCTCCGTCCAGCAAAGGTCGATAGAAAAATCTTCTAGCCAATCGAGGTGCTCTGACTCCCTACGGAGAGCATGTACAGCTTTTCTCAAGGACTTTGCATCGTAATACGACTTACCTATCTTATGGAGATAATCCACAATCCCGTCAGCCTTGTATTGAATAACAACACTCCAATCATCTGCTGCTACGACACGTCCTTTAGGCCAGCCTTTGTTGAACATTAGCCTATATTTGAAATACAGCTTTAGGTAGATATTGACACGATCAATCCTGTACAAATCGCTGCGTTCAAAAGCGGCTAGGATGGCCTTGGTGCAATGAGCAAGGATTCTCCCGTAGTCTGTATCTGTAGCCTTCTTTAAGCGCCTCAGAACGGCTGCAGGAGGCTTCCTATTGCCTCTCCGCAGCTTGGCTAGCCTGAGCTGTTCCTTGATGGACAATCCCCTGTAAATTGAGTCAGGCTCGTGTAGGCTGTCGAGGAATTCCTGTGTGAAATACAGGAGGGATTGTTTTGGGGTGTTGGTCTCATCAGTGCACATCTTTCCAGCTCCCATTAAATGCCATCTTTCCTTCTCCGGCAAGAGCGATTGATAATTTCAACACTTCTCCTGCCTTCACAATAGCTTTTACACTCATGTCTCTAATCATTTCTTGTGCCCCGTCTTCCACTTCCCAAGAGTATTCATCGTGCATCATGATTATCCTTTTCACTTTGAATCCTTTGTAAAGGTAGTAGGGGCGTCCAAGATCATCGATATACAGCTCACCTAGCCAATTATCCATTAGACAGGCAGCATAGCTCATTGCAATGGCTCCAAGTCCTTGCCCAAGACAGGAAATAAGAACATTAGCTCCTCTTACACTCACAAGCCGCCCATCTATAGCAGGAATATACTTACCTTTCCCTTTCCCTTTGAAATAGGCTTCAACAGCTTCCTTCAGCTTCCCAAGCCCTGCGTTCTTTTCCCAATAATTATCGTAAGCTGCGGCCCCCTCTTTTTGGGATAGGCCAAGAGATGATGCTAGTTTTTTTGCTCCACCACCAAATGCGAGCAGATAGGCGCCGGTTTTAGCCTTGGCTCTCCAAGGCTTAAACAAAGGGTCTTCTTTGTTTTCTGGGTTGTTTATATCAAATTGTTTGTGTAAATGTGGGAAGAAAGCAAAACTATTAAAGGAGTGTACGTCTCCTTCGAGATTCATTTTAGCAAACACTCCATTATCGTATTTGTAAGTGTAGTGACTAAGGGTTCTATTTTCAAGGGCCGCAGCGTCTGTTCCACAAAACCAGTGACCGTCTTCTACAGTCCAAAGGTCACGCATTTCTGCACCAAGTAGCACCTTAATGTCAGCTTTTGGACAGTTTACGATTGTCCGATGTTTGACACGGCTTGTAGGGGCATAGCCTGATATCTCTGCACTGATACGTCCATCGAAAGCAAGCCTCCCATTATTAAGCCACCCTTCAACTACCCCCTTCCGGTTTCTATATGAAAGAAACTTCACAACCTTTTTAGGAATCTCGCCCTCAATCCTCAAAAGATTAGGGCAGATTTGTCCTTGGTGTTGAATTTTTGGTGTTGTCTTGATGAAGTTTCCTTTATCGTCTCTAATAGGCTTGTTTGTTGCAGGGTCTTTCTTGAAATTCCAGAAATCTTCATGTGGCTTCCACCCGTTAGCAATGAACCAGTCTTTTAGTTCAGCACTATCCTCAATTTCCATGGCAGGCTTAAATGGAAAAATAGCGTTAGCTTCCAAAGGCGCTTCGATCCCGTAAGCCTTTACAACCCCATTCTCAAGAGTTGCATTATGCTTTTCAAGCCATTTTAACATAGAAGCCGATAAGTCTCCTGACTTTGTAAAAGGCTTGACAGGCATTTTGTAGAAAGATTGTTCTGCAGTTTTCAAAGGCCGTGGTGGGAGTTCTGGATCAACTTCGGCCTTAATCTCGGCCATTTTTTCTTCAATATGAACAATCAGTGCCTTGGCACGCTCTTGGTGAAACTTTGCGCCAGTATGTGCCTGTGCAGAATAAAGCCAGTAATCCTTCTGCATCTGTCGAAAGGACGGGTGTAGCCAAGCGTCTCCATACATCTCTTTGGCCTTTACCCAAAGCCGTTTAAACACCCCTACAAGAGCCTTCACATCATCGTCACAGTATGTAGCCATGAGGGGGTGCCAGAATGTAAACTCATGCCCCTTAGGCTCATTACCTACCATCGCTCCAGCCTCTACAAGAGCGGCACGGTAGTCCATTTTTTCATCTTCTGAGCCTGACGCCAAATACTCAAGAGAGTGTTTAGGGGAGTCTGGATTAAGATACATAGACAAAACAAATGTATCTATATACTGGATAGGCTTGCCATCTAACCAATCCTTTCCTTGTTTGCCGACACGAGGAACAATGTTAAGAAGTTTCCAGATTGCCCATACGTCGAATGACAATTGGTTATGAGCTATGATGTAACAGCCGTCTTCAAACGAGTGAAGCCACTCAAGAAACTGCTCACGTGCAACTTCCACTCCGTCCTTAAAGGGCATGATTTTTATGGAACGTGTTTCGTCAAGAGACGTGAGACGGATATACCAAATTTTCTTGCATTGCAAATATAATGAATCCGCTTCAGCATCATAGAAAAACCCTTGCATCACTTCTCCCTTACTTTTCTATAGTCATCCACCTTGTCTGGATAGAGGAGCACTTCAGCCTCTAGTCGAGCTGCGATAGCCTCTTCTTTGTTTGTAAAACACCCAAGATTTTTACGCTTACCACCCTTATTGATGTATGCCCTCCATTTCCCTTTTTCCGCGTCAAAAAACACCCCTGTGTGGCCTGACTTGTTGTTTGAGAAAAGACTTCTATTAAAACACTGGTTAGAGTTGGTGTCCCAGCAACAGTTCTCAGGAGAGTATCCTTCTGAAAGTCTCTTACGCTCTAGCGACACCAGCAGCTTGAATGCGCTCTTTCTCTTCATCATCAAGCGTCATACCAAACATGAACAGATTACGCCATTGGTCAAGTTCAAGGCGAATAAGTGTTTGGTACAGATTACCTTCATTGATTTCAGAGCTTGCGTATCTTGGACTCATATCTCTGGCACGATACAAGGCTGCTTGAACAGCCTTTTGGTGCTCGGCCAAGGTGCGAATGTTTTCAAGAGCCTGCTCCACCATCTTCTTGCTTGTAAATTTCATAGCTTCCTCTCCTTCGCTTTCCAATTGATAGAATGTTCCTTCAGCACTTCATGTATCCATGATAGCACATCCTCTGGCGTTGTGCAACAACTAAAATAGAATGCTGCTGTTTCTTCAGATACACCATATTGAGCACACAAGCTATCCCTGTAGGCTTGCAATGAAGAAAATCCTCTCTGCTGAAGAGAGGAACGGAGGAGCTGGTGTTCTTGGAGGGTCATGTTGTCAGTAAGATGTCACAGAGCGTGTATTAAGAACTTCAGCGATAGTAACCTGCCACTCATACTCACCATCTTTTATATAAAGCTCATCAATAAACTCTTGGGCTATCCTATTAGCTTCTTCAAACGTGGAACAATATTCAACAGATGGGTAGTAGGGGTTATTCTTAGTTACAATGTACACGGTGTTTCTCCTTGTTTGTTAGCTGATAGGTGTATCCTAGTCGTTGTAAGAACTGTAAGCAACCCATCCTTCTAAAACTGTTAGCGTTTGTTTGACATCCCTCAACCAGTACCACCCCACTGGGACAACGTACCTGCCGGTGTAGGCCCACTTCCTTATAGGAATCCACGCAAACTTTGTGCGGAATATCAATGCACTCTCCTGTTCCACCGTTCAACAACCTCTTCACGAGACCTGCCAAGCACAGATGCCGTACACCCACCCGCCTCTTCAAGACAGCACAGTTGATACAGACCACTTCGATACTGAAAGTGGATATAACTCATGGGGTCTTCGTCTTTGATTTGTAGCCCACAGAATGGGCAAGGTGATAGTTCCATTATTGAGCGCTCCACAGTCTGCCTAGAAGGTTCAAACACGCCTGAACACACTCTTCTTTTGTGTCACCGCTGACTGGGCCTTGGCATAGGATTCCTCCAGATGTTGTATCAACCTCTTGCCAAGTGTAAACCTCCTTTCCGTCATCTGTAAAGAGCCTCCACTTCCCTTTGCTATAACTTGTTTTCTTAATTTGCATAGAAATACTCCTTGTTGTAATGACGGAAGATGCTGGAGTCTTCTTCGTCAAGTTCTTGCACGGATGCACTCCCATCGCAAGTAACAACAGACACAACCGTGTTGTCGGGGTAAATAAAGAACTGCTGCTTAGCCGTAAGTCCCCTCACAACATCATCAAAATAACGCACTGCACCAACCACCTCGGTAAGCGCACCAGAAGAAAGGTCTTGAAAGAAGTTGGCTGTGTTCATGTTGTATCTCCTGTGTTTGCGATGGACAAGTACATTCTATGTTCTTCTTTTTATTTTGCCAAGCATCTTCTTATACTTACCTGTCTGTATATATTAACCCTTAAAGGATTATACTTACAAACTATCCTTTACAGTATACTTATAGATTTTAAATATATATCCTCTAGGAACTAAGATACAGATACCCCTAGTCTTCTCGGTAAGCAAAAATAGATAAGCAAGTCTTATCCTGATGCTCATAGCGAGAGTACGGGTATCTGTAGCTTGTTCTAAAGGGTTCCTCTGCGCACCACTTATCCTCTGAGGTCACCAGTACCAGACCAACATTGCTGTTGCTGAGTCTTCTGTCGGAGAAGAAGATGAGTAGTCTCCTTCCCTCCGTAGGTAATGTTTCTGCACTCCTACGCACGCAGTGTTGTTATCCATCTGAACGATAACCTACCGGGCCACTGCGACAGATTGAGGCGCAACTCTCAATCCCAAACCAGCCCTTGCACCTTGGAGATTCTAGTGCTACGATACAGCCCGAAAATACACACGATTGTTCTTCACCTTGTTCCCATCCGGGAGGCTTCACAAAGGCATGCTGGGTTTAGAAACACGACTGTAAAGAAAGAGATGAGCGCCTACAAAATACTCCTCTCCATACATCTATTATACACCCGATTCCTGATAAGTCAACACATACATGAAATAATTCTTCCACAGAGAGGCTTGACATTTACAGAAACAGGGTGTAGAATGGTTGTGTTGTGTTGAAGAAAGGAACAGATGTGATCAATGTGTATGAAGGAATGGCTGGATACACGCCGGAATATGTCCAGATTGGAGAGTTTACTTTGGTGTGTACCTGTGGAGCCTGTCCTGAACAATATGATGCGTTTCTTGATGGGAAACAAGTTGGATACTTCCGCCTACGGCATGGAAAGTTTTATGTTGACAGTCCCGATGTAGGAGGTTACACTGTGTACAAAGCCTACCCTAAGGGAGATGGGATTTTCTACGAAGAGGAACGTGAGTATTATCTTACAGAAGCGTGTAATGCTTTGAGAAACTATTTGAACAGAGGAGAACCAAGATGAAAAAGACGTATAAAGTGTGGCTGAAGCCTTGTGAGGAGTATCCTGATGGTAGTTGGTGTGTTGATCCTCGTGACAATGAGGATGAAGAAGACAAGGAGGGCAATGCTGTATTCTACACAAAGAAAGCTGCCAAGCGTCTTGTAAAATACTTCTGCGAGACATGGACAACAAACTCCAAAGATGCCTACGAGATTGTCTGTAGCCATGATGTTGTATATTGTGTTTGGTTCCTTGGCACTGATTTGCTGGATGGGCTGTGTCACAACCTTAAAGATCGTTCCTACATCAAGCCATTTTTTACAACAAGCAAAAAGGAAGCTAAGGAGTACAAGAAAAAAATGTGCGGGGAGCATTCAAACATTGGAGCAACCGAGGAAATGTATGCTATCTGTGAAATCCTCATCCCAAAGAAGAAGGAATCCTGATGCAAAAATCTTGCCTTTGCTGTCGTGCCCCGCTTACAATCGAAGAGATGGAAGATGAAGTGGTGGTGTGCTATAATTGCACAGAAGGATATGAAGAAACTGACATCAGCTTCTACGTGTCCCCCCGACGACGATACGATGACGAGGAAGAGTCATCTTGCGATTGGCTGTCCTGATGTGTGTTGTGTGGCTATCCATCCTGCCGGCCTCTATAGGCTCTCCAGTGTTCCTTTCGAGCGCTCAAGGCAGGGTGATAGCCAGCTCTGAGATTAAATGCCTTGCAGGGGCCATATGGGCTGAAGCAAGGGGAGAGCCAACAAAGGGACAATACGCTGTAGGACACGTCATCCTTAATAGAAAGTCCTTGGAAAAAACCTCCGTTTGTGAGGTGGTGGCATCTCCATACCAATTCTCCTTTTACACGCGTAATTACCAATGGAAATACCACGCCAAACAGAAGGAAATTGCCACAGAGCTTCTGATGAAGGAATATAATGGGGACAGAGAAGATTTTCTAAAGGGAATTACGCATTACACGCACGTCAGAGTGAAGACAGTTTGGATGAAAGCCTTCATGGTGGAGACTGTGATAGGAAATCATAAATTTTTGAGGGAGAAGAGATAATGGAAGAACAATCCTTAGTAGAACGTCTTCGTAAGCGAGCAGAGATTCGTAGGCAGATTCCTACGCGTAAGAGTGTTCAGGAGAATAAACCTGACAGGCTGGCTGATTTGTTGGAGGAGGCTGCTGAAGCTATTGAGACGAAAGAGGCTATGATAGAGTCGCTAAGGTCTACGGTGAAGTTTTTGGCTAAGGGGAAGGGAGAAGATGAGCTACGGAAAGAAGCCTTGCCCTAAATGTAGGGAAAAAGGAGGGGATACCTCTGGAAACAATTTTCACTGTTACGGGGAAGGCAAGGGAGGCCACTGTTTCGCGTGTGGCTACACTATCCCGTCAGACCAGTGGCTAGCAGAGAACGGACAACAGTGGACATGGGAGGAAGAAGTGACGACAAGAGAAAAACTCACGCCTGAGCAGATTGAGCAGATTAAGAGTTATACAGGAGTAGAAGGACAGGGTATGCGAGGCATCACCGATGAAACCTATAAAGCCTACGGAGTCCGCCACAAGTATTCTGAAGAAACAGGTAAGCCCGTGGCCGCCTACTATCCTGTAACAGAAGGATATGCTGCAAGTGGTTTCAAGATCAGGGAGTATCCGAAAACTTTCTCTGTTGTTGGTAAATGCGGCAAAGAGTCGGACATGTATGGTCAATGGCGGTGGAAAAATACATCTGGAGGTAAGTTTGTTCTGCTTGTAGCTGGTGAAGCAGATACTCACGCCGCATATCAGATGCTTGAAGACTACCGCAAGAGTAAAGGCACAGACTTCGACCCTATTCCTGTTGTATCTAGCACTATTGGTGAGACTGGTTCGCACAAGCAGATCGCTAACCACTATGAGTGGTTAGATCGTTTTGACAAGGTAATTGTATGCTACGATCAGGACGAGGCAGGTAAGAAAGCTGTGGCAGAGCTTGTGAAGGTTATACCAAAAGGGAAGATGTACGTTATGTCCCTGCCGATGAAAGACACTAACGAGATGCTTCTTACCGGGAAAGCAAAGCAATGGATTGATTGCTTCTGGAGAGCAAAGCCTTATACGCCTGACGGGGTTGTGGGAAGTGGAGCGCTATCTGAAAAGATGCGAGAAGAACTTGCTACACCGAAGATTCCATTGCCTCCCTTTATGCACAGACTGCAGAAGATGATGGCAGGTGGGATTCCTCTTGGGCGTATTGTAAATCTTGGTGCTGCCTCAGGAACAGGCAAGTCAAGTATTGTTGATGAGATGCTATACTATTGGGTGTTCAACAGTCCTCATAAGATTGGTGTAGTGTCTCTCGAAAGTGATGCTGGGCAATATGGGATCAAAATTCTTAGTAGGCATTGCGGGCAGAAGATTGAACTGTTTGAGACTCCAGAAGAAGCGCTTGCTTTCATGGACTCTGATTGGGTGAAAGAGAAAGAACAGGAACTTCTGTATCTACCAGACGGCCAGCATCGCTGGCACATTGTAGAAGATCGTGACGGCGGTACTGAGAGCATGAAGCAGCAGATTATGAAGCTGATTGTTGAGTGTGGCTGCTTGGTGATTGTGCTTGATCCTCTGCAGGACATATTGGACGGGCTTTCTAACGAAGACCAAGCCGTGTTTCTGCGTTGGATGAAGGGCGTGATTAAGAGTCATGGGGTTACATTTGTTACGGTGAATCATGTTCGCAAGAACGGCACCGGGCAGAAGGCTAATTCCGTAGGAGCAGAGTTGCACGAAGAAGATATGGCAGGCAGCTCAACCATCTTCAAGAGCGGTGCGTGCAACCTTCTCTTCAGCCGAAACAAGGAAGCGGAAGACCCTGTCGAGAGGAACACTACCCACATGAAGTGTTCCAAGTTGCGTTGGACGGGGATTACCGGATATGCTGGAGAGTATTACTATGACTTGCAGACCCATACGTTGTGGGACAAGCAGGATTGGTTGGAAAAACAAGGAAGAGGAGGGTTTTAACAGGTATGCCAACATACATTGATTACGCTATACATCTTCCACAACAGACAAGGAAAAGTCCTAGGTTCGATTGTGCTGGAAGAAAAAGTGGCAAAAATACCTAGCGCAAGTTTCTTAAACGATGGTAAAATAGGAGCAATTCATGTACAACACACTGCACATAGCGTTACTTTTATTAAACTCCCTGACGATTGTTGCGAGACTGGATTTATTGCAGCAGATATGCCATTGATTATTGGTTGGGTATATTATGAGGAGAAACACGATGGAAAAGACTAAGAAGGATTCTGGCTGGATTAAATGGGAAGGGGGAGAATGCCCTGTCCCTGAACAAACTGCCGTTGAATATGAAACCCTAAGAGGGGAGACTGGTCTGGGTATTGCAGCAGAACTTCAGTGGGAACACTATGGTTACGGAGGGGATATTATTGTCTACCGCATCTTGAAAGAGGCGCCCACATCAAACGTAACTGACACAGATGAAGAGGGGCCTATCCCTGAATACACTGGCGGATCATCCAGCTATTACAAAGTGGATGTAGCTAATCCAGTTTCTGCGGGCGATCCTTACACCGTGGAATGTCAGGATGTAATTGAAGCTCTCGACATGAGCTTCAGCGAAGGGAACATTTTCAAAGCTATTTGGCGGATTTGTGCTGCTAAGAAAGGAAAAGCGAAGAAGGGGTACGTGGATAGTGTGTACGATCTTGAAAAGATTATCTTCTTTGCTCAACGTGAGCTTCAGATTGAAAAGATGAAGAGGGGAGCCTAAAATGCCATACATCAAGCAAGAACAACGTAAGAACCTTGAGCCTAGCTTGCTCAATCTTCGTGCTACTCTGCATTTGTATTCTGTTGATACAGAAGGAGAGGCTGGAGACTTGAATTACACAATCACCTCCCTCCTTGAGCCTTATCTGCGCAGCGGAGTGTCCTATCGCAAAATCAACATGCTTGTAGGCGTGCTCGATTGTGTTAAAATGGAGCTGTATCGCCGTGCCGCTGTTGCCTACGAGGAACAGAAGAAGGAAGAGAATGGCGATGTATCTACATACGAAGAACTTGGAGGGCAATAGGATGAGAAACCTAGCATATCTGGCATGCCCATATTCTACGGGAATTGAAGACGGAATGTTCTATCGTGAGCGCTTTGCATTGCGTCAGCGACGACGCTCCCTTGCTGACGCTGCTGCTGCACAGCTCTTTAAGATTGAGCCTGCCGTATATTCTCCCATTACACACGGAGCAGCTCTTGAAGACCACATGGACCCGACAGAAGCAGAGGACTGGAGTCGTTGGATGAGGAGCTGTGAGGCTTTCCTTGAGAATAGCCATACGTTGTATGTATTGAAGCTGGTGGGATGGGAGAAATCTAAGGGAGTGGCCTACGAGATTAACTACGCCAAGCGTAATAACTTGAATATTATCTTTGTAGAATTCAATGAGAATTTCGAGCTTGTAATTAACGAATAGCAATTAGGGGATTCCTCAATAGCTATTCCTGCATTTGTGTGGTATAATATTACTCTAAGGAATAAAAGAGGGGATAATGTTTAATCCATATTTGCTACGACTTGATCCTATCAATCTGCTAAATGTTAATCTGTTGTATCCTGAGACGTTTGTGGAGAGGGCTATAAAGGAGGCTGAAACACCAACACTGAAGACGCTTAATGCCCGGAGAGATAATGTTTCTGTGTTGGCTAGGATGGAGGAGATTGTTACAGGGAGGTAGGATGATTGATCTGAACGAGATTCGCAAGATGTTTGCAGAAGAGATGTCTGCAACAAGCAATGTAAGGTATAGCTTCGACACAGCTCTGTATAAAGTGTCACAACGTATTTATCAACAAGGGCTGGAAGATGGCCTAAAACAACAAGAAAAGGAGCAGTAATGGATTTGTCACAGAAGATTCTGTCTGATATCACGGTGTTTAACAAGTATGCCCGACACATTCCAGAAATTGGACGAAGGGAGTCTTGGGAAGAACTTGTTGAGCGTAACATGGCTATGCACATTAAGAAATTTCCACAACTGAAGGAAGAAATCAAGAAGGTATACCGGGAGTTTGTAATCCCTAAGAAAGTTTTGCCATCAATGCGAAGCCTTCAGTTTGGTGGTCTACCTATTGAACTATCGAACAACAGGATTTTCAACTGCGCAATGGTTGCGGTTGATGACCCTGCAGCTTTTCCTGAAGTGATGTTCAATCTACTTTCAGGCTCTGGTCAAGGGTATTCTGTACAAAAACGTCACGTGGACAAGCTCCCTCTGGTAGCAGGGGTGACAACCAAGAGCAAGAAGTTTTTGATTACAGATGACATCCAAGGATGGGCCGATGCTGTAAAGGCCATTGTAAAGGCGTATTTCTTTGGGAAAGCGGAGCCTGTATTCGATTACCGCTCAATCCGTCCAAAAGGGGCTAGGCTCGTAACAACATCTGGCAAGGCCCCCGGTCCCGAGCCACTGAGAATTTGTATTGAGCATCTTCGGTCAATCCTTAACGGGGCTATCGGGCGCAAGCTGAAGCCGATTGAAGTGCATGATATGATGTGTTTTATTGCGGACGCAGTTCTTGCTGGTGGTAAATAACGTACTTTAGTACAAACTAACAGAAAACTCAGAGGAGAAGAGTATGTTTGAAAATATTGATGAAAAGAAGATTGCGTATCTTGTAGGGTTTCTGATGGGTGATGGTGCTTTCTGCGATGGATTTGGAAAACGAAAGAACAGAATTGCAGTGTCTTCGACAGATGAAGAGATTGTGGATTGGATTAACACCAACATTGAGGCGTTCGGTAAGCACAATCCTAAACTCAATAACAACCCATCAGCCGGTATTTATGCCAAAATTCCTTCATACGTAAAAACATTTGGTGTGCAACATACAGAGTTTTTCGGCAAGTACGGCCTGATGTGTAAGAAAGAGTCCCGCATTGTGCAGAACATATCGAAGCAAAATATGCGTCTATTTATGTTAGGATTCTTTGATGCAGACGGGTGTTTGTCTTTTAGCCAACGGAAAGACCGTGACCGCATTTGTGCTCACATCGGATTCACACATCCATCCCTGAAGTTACTGGAGAAACTGCAGAATTTTCTTGTGGAAGAGTTGTGTATTCCGTCAAAAGTAGTCCCGAAGGGGAAAGAAAAATGTTTTGTTTGGTCATTCTCAAAGATTGACGATGTTGTGAAATTTTGTGAGTGGCTGTATTCTGAAACATCAGATGTAGTTCTTACACGAAAATATAACAAGTGGAAGGAGCTGCAGCGCACCATCCAAGAGAAGAGAGAAGGTGACGGCT
>ERZ761584.401-NODE-401-length-14142-cov-4.103500_pt1 | contig 14142 bp, 23 predicted proteins | sample MGYA00512168_ERZ761584 | MGnify/ENA primary metagenome ERZ761584 (study PRJEB28899, sample SAMN03785564) | bioreactor sludge metagenome | biome: EBPR Sludge; feature: EBPR Bioreactor; material: 0.22µm filtered reactor supernatant | place: Saint Lucia: Queensland...
TATAAGAGACAGGAGTACTGCATTGATGAGTTTGAATTCCCGAACCAACGAGGCGTCAAACCAACACGTTGGGTCTCGTGGCGCGACATGAAACGATCGTGTGCCGCACAAGAGAAGCGACTTTGTACTCGAACAGAATGGACCTTCGCTTGTGAAGGCCCAAAAATGAAGCCATATCCATACGGCGACGGATTGCATCGCGATCCGACAGCATGTAACATCGATAAACGATGGCGAGATCCGTCCAAGACGCCGCGTGACGATCTGGATCAGTCTGTGCCGTCAGGTTCTATGCCTGCGTGCGTCTCGCCTTTCGGTGTCTATGACATGACCGGAAACGCAGATGAAGCTGTAGTTAACGAGGTCGGTTGGCCATACGCGAGCGGTCTGATGGGTGGTCACTGGGCCACAGGCGCTCGCAATCGCTGTCGACCTATGACGGACAATCACAATGAGGACTTCGCTTGGTACGAGACCGGAGGACGATGCTGTCGAGACGTGCGTTGATTGCGGTCGTTCCAAGAAGTTGAGGGCTCGTGGACGCTGTAAAGCGTGTTACGAAGTGTTCCGCATCCTCCACGCGGACAAAGTGAGACATTGGAAGAAGACGCCAGAATCTCTTACGCAAGAGCAGAACGACGTCCTTCTAGGTCTGATGCTTGGGGACGGTTCGTTGTGCGAGTATCGTGAATCCACACGCACGGCGTATCTCCGCGTCAACCGTTCGTCAAAGGATTCGGATTATGCTCGATCACAACTCGCGACGTTCAAGGACTTCGTCGCGCGTGATGACGTAAGACAATTCAGTCGTTTCCTACAAGGAAAGGAGTATTTCAGCTGTTCATTCTTTACAGCTCGCTCGGTCGTCTTCGGCGAGTGGTACGAACGCTGGTACATGACTGGCAAGAAGCAAGTTCCACTCGACTTGGGAACAATCAGCGATCGCGCTCTAGCGGTGTGGTGGTGCGACGATGGGTGCATCATCAGTGAAAGTTTGAAGTTGGCAACACATGGCTTCGACGAAGCATCAGTCGACTACCTCGTCACCATCCTGAACGATCGTTTCAGTGGAGGATTCACGAAACGAAAACAGACGACCGGTTGGTCGATCAATGGCAACCGTGAAGCGACAAAAGCCTTTGTCACCTGTACAGAAGAGTACGTTCGAAGCATGTTATCACGTAAACTGAAGTCATGAACGACCCGTACCGCACCGCCGCCGACGTCAAGCCCACCATCCCTCTTCGACCGTACAAGATCCTGACAGTGTCTTGGGAGGATAACGAAGACTGGCAGGAGCAGCTCGAGCTTGGCCTCATGGAGCTCCACCAGGTTGGCTACGAGGCCGTGAATATGACCGACGACGGCATCGCTAACCTCACCGTGCTGCTGAAGCTGAGGGGCTCGTGAACCTGCCCACCAAGCCGACATCCAAAGCCTGGAACATCGACGCGCGGGCGCTGCTCGCCATGGGTGCTACGTCGATCGACGCGGCCACTGTGCGCGGCGTGATCCAAGAGCTTGACGCTCTGCGCGACGCTGCTGCCGACAAGATGCAGGAGACGTACGAAGGTCCATGTATCACAGAAGCCGATGAAGCTCTAGAGAAGGCTCTACAGCTCGTGAACGGCGAAGAGGCGTGAGCAGGCCTGTCACTAACAGGAGATGGTTGGTAGATGACATGGGATCGAAAGGCGTAGCTCTATGGGGTTCCATCAATCTCCACGACATCGCGGACAAGGAAGCGTGCACGCTCAGAGAGTTACCACCCGGTACCGTCATGCTGATCAGCGAGTCGACCGTCAGCGCGATGAAGCGCATCATACCGACGATGGAGTTCAGAGACAGCGTCATTTGGGACGGCAAGACGTGCTGGCACACCGCGTCGAACACGCGGTTGTTGGTGAGCGTTGGCATGTTCGTCTTCAAGGATCCAGACACAGGAGCGTGGACGCTGTGATCGATCGCGTGGGTCAAGTGTGGATGGCGCGTCTCGGAGCCGAGACCTTCCCGTTCGTGGTGCTCGAGCTGCAGGGGAACATCTGGATCGTGCAGAACCTGTCGCGCGTCGGTTCCTCCAACACGCTCGGCACCATCAAGTCGTCCCAGTTCGGCGTCAAGGAAGGCGTCTTCGTGGAGTACGAAAGAAGACTTCAAAACAAGGGTATCCAGAGAGGCGAGCTGTTCTACTTGACCGGCCCCGCGATCTTGTTGATGGAAAGGATCACGTGAGCTGGAAGCGACTGAGCGGTGAGCGAGCGATCGACCCTGACTTCTACGTCGAGGAAGGCGAGGACGCGGTCTACAAGGAGACTGGGTTGAGCCGTCGCGTCTACGGCTGGAAGGGTCGTATGTGGCCGCGTCTCAGTGTCTGCATCCACGAAGGCTGGGACATGGGAGGGACGGTGGCTCTGAAAGAGAAGAGCCTTTACCTCTCTTGCTCTTACAAGTCGCAGCAAGGTCAGTGGTGGAAGACCCTCGACGGCGTGCCAGTCTCTCTCGTCGATGAAGCTCTTGAGATGATGTGAGAAGCCAAGAGCAAGGTAGCGGACCCACAGGGTTAGGATCTGGTCATGATCAAGCTCCACGTGGTGACAGACGCGCCTTCAATGAGCTTCGCGTCGTTCATCAAGACGCATGAGCCTTACTCGATCGCGCTCGACGGGTACGTGACAGGTGGGCCGAAGCTGCGTCGTGGGGACGATGGGCTCGCTAAGAAGTACCCTGGCCCGCATGCCAACTTCAACCACCACGAGGACTGCGATCGGCTCGCCACGCGCGCCACGTGCGCGCAGACGCTGATGGCGATCCGACAGGGGTTGTTCACGCTGTTCCGGGACGACAAGGGGCCACGGCTCAACGCGTACGTCAACGACTGCGACGAAGACGTGTGCACGTCGTGGTTCCTGCTCAAGCACCACCACCTCGTGCAGAGCACGATGAACCCGATGCTCAACCGCCTAGTCGCGATGGAGGATGCGCTGGACAGCACAGCCGGCGCGTACCCGTTCCCTGCCGACCTGCCGACGCTGAGTGAGCTCAACTGGGTGTTCGAGCCGTACCGCGACTTCAGGAGCAACGGCGGCCTCTCGCTCCGTAAGCCACTCCAGTTCGCCAACGTCATCGAGCTGGTCGAGCACCGCATCATGGCTCACATCACTGGAGCTGGCAAGTCCGTGCCGCTCGACACCCGCTACGAGCGCATCGGCGGTGGCACCGGCTGGACGATGGTGAAGGAGCTCGGGGCGAACGCGCGGACCGGCATGTTCGCGGACGGAATCGCTGCCTACGTCTCGGTTCGCGATCGCAAGGATGAGAAGTTCACCTACACAGTCGGCAAGATGTCCCCATTCGTCCCTTTTGACGTTGAGCTCGTGCTCGAACGTCTGAACGATGCGGAGCTCGACAAGAGGCATCGTCTCGACCCGATGGTGAACTCTCTCAGAGAGTTCTGGGGCGGGAGCGACAGCGTCGGCGGCTCGCCGCGCGTTGGCGGGAGCGTCTTGACCTCTGACGAGGTTGAAGAGGTCGTGAAGAACACTTTACAAGAGAGCGAATTCAAAGTCGAGAGATAGAAGATGAACAACATGAACAAGGCATCCTTCGACAACACCAACGAGTTCGCGTTCATCCACGTCCGTCCCGGCGCCGACGGCAAGTCGCACCCGATCGGCACCATCGCCATCGAGCTCAAGCCGGTGGACGACTACTCGCGCGACACCGACATGTTCCGGGTCGGCTTCGCCGCCCAGCACACGAAGAAGGACCAGTGGATCGCGGCCCGTGGCCGCTCGGTCGCGGCCGGTCGCGCTGCCCGAAGCAAGGACCCTGTCTTCGTCGTAGCACCGAAGAACTGCTCGCGGCGCGAGCTCATCCTGCGCGCTCTCAGCGCTGTGTTCGACGCGACGGAGGCAGGCAAGATCAATGTGTCCAAGCAGTTCCGGCGTGCGGTCAGCGACACGCTGACTCGCCTGGAGATCTCTGATGCCCACGCTCGGCTGAGCCGCGCAAGCGCCGCTCAGTGAAAGCCCATGGGGTACCACACCAGGGAGTTCATGAAGGGTGAGTACGGCGAGGCGAGCAAGATCAGAGAGGAGTACGAGGAGTTCACGGACGCTTGGCATCAGGGCGCGAAGGTCCTGATGCTCTGTGAGCTCGCCGATCTGTACGGCGCGATAGCAGGATTCGTAGAGAAGCACTACCCTGGAATGACGATGAAGGACATCGAGGTCATGTCGAACATGACCTCGTCCGCCTTCGTCGAAGGTAAGCGGAAGTGACCATTGAAATCAACTACCAGACCGTGTCGCGCGCGATCTCGCTGTACACCTCAAAGGGGTACAAGTACGTCGACACGCCGTGGTATGTCTCATCAGACGCGCTGCTGGTGACATTGCCGAGCGACCGCTCCGGCTTCAGCATCTGGCACCCAGAGATCCCTCATGACAAGTTCTTGGTCGGTTCTGCCGAACAGGGTTTCATCCAGCTGATGATGGACGGCAAGATCCAGTCTGGGAGCTACTGCTCCGCTGGGCCTTGCTTCCGCGACGAACCTGAAGTGGATGAACTGCACCGCTACAGCTTTTTCAAGCTGGAGCTGATCAAGATCTACGCGACGACCGAGGTTCCACAGCTGTTGGACGCTTGGAAGATGGTGCACGTCGCCAAGGAAATCCACACCGAGCTCTACTGGCTCAGCAAGAGGAACCAAGAGCAGTTGCGCATGGTGAAGACCGAGCAAGGGTACGATCTGGAGCTCGCGGGCGTCGAGATCGGCTCCTACGGGCTCCGAGAGCATGCTGGGCACCGGTGGCTGTACGGCACTGGTCTTGCTCTGCCGAGAGCTCAGATCGCCCGCTCACGCGTTGTAGTCTAAGGACAAAGAGAAACACGTGGGACTCGACATGTACTTGACGGGCGTGGAGACAGATGGCTCGGAGATCGAGCTTGGCTACTGGCGCAAGCACCCAAACCTGCACGGTTTCATCGTGGAGTCGTTCGCGGGTGGCGTCGACGAGTGCCAAAACATCCCGATGTCTCTTCAAGACATCTCTCTCGCGCTTGCGGCGGCTACTCAAGACATCTTGCCGGAGACGGCGGGGTTCTTCTTCGGTCAGAGCGGCCCACACCACCGCGAGCACACGCTGGAGACGCTGAACGCTGCGCTCGCCTGGCTCGGTGAGAACCCGAAGCGCAAGGTGATCTACCGCGCTTCCTGGTGAAGTCGTTGAGCGCTGTGTAGTTAAGCGCCATGGGTAAGCAGAACCTGCGTTCTCTCATCGAGAACATCGTCGTTGAAGCGCTTGAGGAGTGGATGGACGAGTGCGACGAGCTCGTCGGGACCGGCAACAAGAAGGTCGGCGTAAAGGCTTTCGGCGACGGCGAAGTCGAGAAGAAGTCCAAGAACGAGGGTTCCAAGAAGAAGGACCTCCCTCCGGCCTTCCTCAAGAACGTCAAGAAGTCCAAGAAAGCCTGATCAGGTCGCCTCTGGGTCCTTGATCCAGCGCAGCAACTGCTCTTCTGGCATCTGTCGCAGCAATCGAGCTCGATCCGCTTCTAGGTCCTTCCACGTCATGTCCTTGGCGGGCTTAGAGAGCGTCAGGATGACTCCGTTCGGTCGCACGCGAATGATGCCCATGCCCATGTCGAACGTCGTACACGCGACGTCTAGGTCAGGCCTCGTGCGGATCTCAACGTAGCTCTTCCACACGTCGCCGCACCAACCTCGTTGGTTGCCTTGAGGGACCCTCTGGCGCTCCTCTGAAGGTGGATCGCAGTCGTGCATGACGATCGTCCCGCCAGGGTTGAGTCTGACGAGAGCGTTGTCGATGTCGCGCAGCACCTGCGCCCGCTCGTGGAGCCCGTCGACGAACACCAGATCGAACATCTGATCGTGCGTCGCGAAGTACTGATCGCTGGTCATGCGCAGGGTGCCGCCGCGCTGCGGGTCGACTCCCACCTTCATCTGGGCTTGAACTCGATCGAACGTCGTGTTGCCCTTGCACCCGATCTCAAGGTACGAGCTGTACTCAAGCTCAGCGATCAACCAATTGAAGAGATCCCACGTTCGTTCCATGTTGTGATCCTACAACGCTTTGAAATGGCCGCTTAGTAACAAGACGCACCCGACTCCAAGGTGCGTCATCACGAGAGCAGCGAACGTTCGAATATCGTCTGGCTCGCGATCATCGTGCATCACATCGAGCGTGATGACGTGATCGCCTGGCTCTAGCACAGGCATAGAGAGGATCCAGGTGTCGTCGTCCAAGAGCTGTGTCCACATGCTCTGAGGGTACAAGGGCACCTCGCGGATGACCTGGAGCATGTCTCCAGGTTCCACGTAAGTGAGCCACTCGTTAAGTCGTTCGAGCTTCACACCTTGAGTGTGTTGCTCGGCGCGATCTCGTACGGGTACACCCAGCCGGTGAGCAGCTTGCCGTCGACGGGAACCTCCACCATGTATGCTGTCATCTTCTGGTCCTTCGACTCGATGACGTGCAGCACCTTGGCGGTCATGTCCTTCTCCACCAACGCTCCCTCATGGAGCTTCTGATCGAGTAAGCTCTTACCGTCGTCGCTGATGCGACGCAGCCGAGCACCAGAAACGAGCGTAATCCTCTGTCCTTTGTTCATGACTTTTCCTCTTTTGGTTCGTGCACCACCGCATCCAGCTGTAGGAAGATACCCGCGACGCTGACAGCGTTCTGTAACGCGCAACGAGTCACCTTGACCGGATCGATGATGCCTGCAGCGCGGAGATCGACGATGTCGGCCTTCACAGCGTCCCATCCACGGTTCGGTAGCATGATGTCTTGGCACCGTGCGACGACCACGTCTGGGGATTGACCCGCGTTTTTCACGATCCTACGTAGGGGCGCAGTACAGGCTTCAAGGACAGCCTTCACGCCAGCCGCGTAACCGTCGCCTTTCGCGATGTCTTTCGCGATGCCGTCGCTCTGTTCGAGCTCGCGCTTGATACGCAGCAATGCTTGCCCGCCACCTGGGACGATGCCTTCCTCAAGCGCGGCGCGAGCCGCGTGGAGTGCGTCCTCAATGCGGTACTTCTTCTCCACCAGCTCGAGCTCAGTGGCTCCACCCACGCGGACGATCGCCGCGCCGGACGACAGCTTCGCCAGACGTCGCTTGACAGCGTCAACGTCCTCGCGCGAGAGACTGACGTTGTCAAGCTGAGAACGAAGCTCCTCGACGCGCTTAGCGACGCGATCCTGCGCGTCCGGGCGTCCAACGATCGTGGTGACGCGAGCGTCGACGACCGCCTTCTTGACGCGACCGACATTCTCAAACTTGACTGCGTCGACCTTGACGCCGCTGGAGACGGTCGGGTGCGTCCCGCCCACGAGCGCGATGAGGTCGTTCATCTGCGCGTCTCGGTCCGCTCCGACACCTGGGAGCTTGACAGCGACGACCGGAAGACCGTTGGTCGCCTTGTTGATGACGAGACCCTGCATCGCGTCGCCATCCACTTCTTCGGCGATAATGAGGAGCGGCGTGCGGTTGCGAGCGCAGCTCTCAAGCAGCGGCACAAGGTCCTTGAGCGACGAGATCTTGCGATCAGTCACAAGCACGGCGCAGTCCTCGTAGACAGCACGCATCTTCTCTTGATCAGTGACGAAATACGGGCTGAGGTAGCCGCGCTCGAAACGTAGGCCCTCGACGATCTCCACGGACGTAGCGCTGGAACGAGCATTCTCGACCGTCACGACGCCGTCGACGCCGGTCTTGTGAACAGCTTGAGCAACGAGCTCGCCGATCTCTTTATCACCGTTGGCGCTGATGGTTGCGATGTCACGCAGGGCCGCTTCGGTGTCGATCTTCTCAGCGGTCTGCGCGAGCCGGTTCAACACGAGAGCAGCTGCGTCGTCCATGCCACGCTTCACTTCGGCGGGCTCTAGACCAGCGCTGGAGTACTTGACGACGCTTGAGACGAGCGCGCCGGTGAGCACGCTAGCAGTGGTCGTCCCATCGCCCGCTTCATCGTTCGTGCGAGAAGCCGCTTCGCGGACGAGTTGCGCTCCCATCCTCTCGACAGGGTCGACAGGGTCGATAGCTTTGCTGACCGTCACGCCGTCCTTGGTGACGACTGGGGACCCTCCCTCTTCGCCCTGCAGGATGACGCACTTACCGCGCGGGCCAAAGGTCGCTCCGACGGTCTCCACCGCCAGATCCAGACCCACCTTCAGACGTTTCGTCGCGTCAGCCCCGCGGACAACCACAGAGCGACCCAACCTCGGACGCCCTTCGCCTCTTCTATCTTGTTCGAACATCAGAGGCGATAGTAAGCCTTTTCAAGGTCTGAGAAACATATAAACTGGCAAGACTCCGTCTTCCCAGGCGACCGCGATCTTGCCGTTCATGTAGTCGTGTAACATCCGGGCTGCGACCTTCCGGATGTTCTCGTCAACGTGAGAGCTCGCTAGCCGTACAAGCTTTCGTTCCGTCAGGTCAATGATGTTCTTCGAAGAATCGTTAGGGAAAGCGACTGTCACGTGCGTCTGGTAGGCGCTTCGCGAACGCGGTCCATTCTTCTTCTTGGCCATGACAGTCGACATGCAACTCTCTACACGTAAGTAACGGTCCTCTCAACGCAAGATAGCATGTCGAACGTCAGTCAGCTCTTTTAGATCTCGCGTGTCGGTAGAGCCACCAAGCGACGTAAAAGCTCAGCGCGCTCTCAACGACGACAGGGCTGCCTTCGCGATGAACGCTGCCATGCTCGCGACCAACACCCCGACGATCTTGCGTCGGTGGCCTTCCACGTCAAGCCTCGTCGGGCTTGAAGAAGCAACCGATGAAGGTTCCGTCGATGTCGCGGTAGACGTGGAGCATCATTGCTCCAACGTGTTTGGTGTGCAGGAACTCGATCGGTCTAGCGAGCGGCTCGAGCCTTTCGCTTGGCCACTCGCGCCACTCTTCGACCCGAGAGTCCCAGATCACCCACGAACCGGCGTCGACGGTCGACGTCTGGATCGGGGTCTCAATCTTCTTTTGGCCAGAGTCCTTCTTTCGTTTCGGACGCGATAGCAATGTTTTGAGCCATTTCGACAGATCAGCCATAATCTTCTTCCGATTCGACTTGTTCAGGAGCCGGACCCTCCTCGCCGTAGTTCTCCATCAGCTCCGCGACTCGCTGCTGCAGCTCTTTTACGCTTGTGAGCGCTCGTTCGGAGCCGAGCACGCGACGACGGGTGATGTACTCCTTCACGAACGCAACCGGCCAGTCCTTCACGAGTTCGAACGCGTCGTCGGCGTAGCTGCCGAGCAGCTTGCGCATAGCGATCTCGTCGAGCTTCGACACGTAGACGACGTCGTCGAAGCGCCCAGGACGCTTGAGCGCGTCCGCGAGACTGCTGAGGTGGTTGACGGTTGCGAAGACGAGACTGACGCGTCGGTGGAGCATCTCCATCATCTCAAAGAGAGCGAGCTGCGACGCGGATCGGTCGAGATCGTCGAAGATGATGGCGTCAGGCTCGAAGATGCTGATGATCTCTCCAACAGACTCGGTCCCGAGGAAGCCGATGTCCTCCACACGCACACGCAGGCTACGGACTTCGAGCTTCTCGCAAATCGTGCGAGCCAGAGTGCTTTTCCCGGTCCCAGCCGGGCCGTGGAACAGGATGGTGCGCTTCACTCCGTGCGACGCGTACGCCTTCAAGTCAGTTACCCACCCATCAGCGAGGGTCGAACCCACCGAGCTGACGATGTCGTCGGTCACGACGCGCACCTGTCCGCCGGATCCGGAGCCGCGCGGAGCCTTGTTGATGCTCATCGCGTCGTAGTTCTTCTCCGCGGCGCTGAGGACGATGCGGTTAGGGTCGATGGTCTTCCAGAGGAGATCGCGGACGAACTTGACGCTGGCTTCGTAGCTGTCGACGTGAGCAAGGATGTCGGTCGTCGTATTCTCATCGTTCTCCTTCACCCAGCCGATTCGCACGCCAGGCTTCGAGATGAGCATCACGGTGGTCGTGCCCGTGTGACTGACCTTGATCCGCGACGTGACGTGAGGCTCAAGGATCTCAAGCAGCTGGTCCTTGATGCACGACGGGAACACGCGTCGCCAGCCGTTGCGGTCGAGCACATCGTAGAAGAACAGGTCGTCACCCGTCATGGTGCGAGCGACCGAGAGGAGAGCTTCGACGACGTTAAAGGGGGTTGGGTTCATGACCGCTTTGCCGACGACCTCGACGGACTTCATACTCTTTTCAAGCAGGTTGTCCCATCCCGAGTTCTTGAGGCGTCGGACGTAGAAGTCCCACTTCAGTTTCATGTCGTCGTTGCTCACTCGTTGTCTCCTTGGACTTTGGGAACCCACCACACTGTGCGACCGTTCTTATCTTTGCGACGCGCGACAGGATGACCGTCAGGATCAGTGATCTTACCGTACACCTGGAGGAAGTCGACGTGATCTCCTCTTCCACCGTCGCCGTCATAGAAGTTCTCTAGAGTGGCACCACCTCGAGAGTAACTCTCCTTCATGACCGATGCGACAGCATCGCAGAGCTCGTTCCACACTCTGTCTGGCGTGTTGATCACGAGTCGACTGGGGTTTAGCTTCGCTTGGTACATCGCCTCGGCGCGGATGTAGTTTCCCACGCCGGCGAACACGTCTTGCATGAGCAAGACCTCAGCGATCGGCTTCTTTGTGTACTTCACCACACGAACTCGCGCTTTACCGCTCGCCATCGGCTCAGCCAATGCGTCCCACCCAAGCTCATCCAGTTTGGACGTGGCTTCGCGAGTGGTGACAACACGGAAGTTGCCGAAGCGTCGCTGATCGTCGTAGTACACTGGGAAGATCCCACGAGTTGGCGGCAGCTCGCACCACAGCGTCAACGCTGTGTATCGGTCTTGAGAACGCGTCCATCGACCAGACATGCCGAGTGTCGAGATCGCTGAGATGTCCTTTTCAAAATCGAGAACGATCACCTTGCCGCGGCAACGGACGTTGATGATTCTCTTGTTTTTCAGATCGTCGAGATCAGAGACAGGCTTCTTGACGAAGCGACCGAACTGTTCGATGTTGTGGACGATGCAGTCCTGGACATTGCTCTTCAACCAACCAGCGGTGCGGCGAACTTCAGGCCCCTCGGGTGGAGGCATCGATGATTTCACGGATACGGATGATCTGTGCATGCTTGACCGTACGACTGTACTTTGCACTGAGCTCTGCGAACGTGAACTCTCTTGTTTCGTAGTCACGAAGGATCGACCGCATCGTCTCTTCGTCGAGTCGAACCCCTTGCTTGCGTCGTCGATACGTTTTCTCGTATCCCCCGGTTCCAGGAACGAGCTTCCTACCCTTGTTCCAAGGTTCGCGACCGGTCAACTCTTGGATTCGTTTCTCACGCTGCGCTGTCGTCAATCTTCGACCTCAGCGTGGCCACAGACACCTGGGACCATCATCAAGATCTTCGGAGCTACGCTGTTCGTTGTGCTCCTTGGCGCGTTTATCTGGTCGTTGACACGCCCACCCGTTACGCACGGGCCGATGCCCGACCCTTGGCACGAGTCGCGCTGATCACTTCAATTCACACCGGGTGAACGCGCTCGGATCGCACTTGTAGAGGCGACAGAACTCGTTCTGATCCTCGACGCTCCACTCTGGGGTGTCCTCAAGCCCGAAGAAGAACGGCGCACGTGGCTCCATCAACCCGTTCTTGACGTGATTCATGCCCAGAGCGTGGCCGATCTCGTGCAGCGCGGTCCACTCTGCGAGTTGAGTGTCTTCTTCCAGCCGATCGTTGACGAGGAAGATCAACACAGGGTTCCACCGTGGGTTCTTCGCAGAGCGCGTCATGCCGAGCAAGTCGTCGGCGTCGTCCCGTCCGAGCGAGGTCTCGACGTCTAGGACGCTCACACCTTGGATTACGTTGTCACCTCTCAGAGCAGCTCTGGGGAGGTCCCACTCGCGGTTGTAGTCCCACACGATGTTGACCTTCGCGAGCCCACAACTGACCCGATCGAGGTCGACGATCGCGTGCTCGACGCCGAGCCGAACCGACTTAGGAACAGAGTAGTCGCCTCGGAAGTTGAGTGTGATGAGCGGCTCAGAAGCTCGACCGTGCTGACGGATCGCGAGCGATTGCTTGCGACCTGCCTCGTTGTCGACGATCTTCTGGCGTGTGTCGTAGGCGACGATCGCGACGAGAGTGAAAGCGATCACGTAGAACGTGATGACGACGCGCGGTCGGCGGTCGATCTGCTCGACGAGCCACTCGCGGAGAGCTGTGAACTTCCTCTTAACGCCTTCCCAGGACACGTGCGATCACCTCCATCATCATCTTGACCAACTGAACCAGTGTTGCGAACGCTCCAAAAGGAGGAACGACGATAGGTGCAGGATCAGGCGTCGGAGGAGGCACCGGGACAGGCTGCGGAAGCGGCTCAGGTACTGGTACAGGGTCAGGAACAGGGTCAGGAACAGGCATTGGCACAGGCTCCGGAAGCGGCTCGGGGACCGGCTCAGGAGTCGGGATGGGTGCTGGTACAGGTTCGTCGTCTGCTGGCAACGGCGGAGGCCAAGTACCGTTCGCGAGCTGAGAATACGTTGGGAGCGTCACGCCGAACATGTTCTTGACGAGCGGGCGTTTCGCTACCCATCGAGTCGGCCACACGTCGATGCCGGCTCCGACGATCACGCCACGTAGAACCGCGAGGCACCACTCTGGTGTACCGAACGCATGACCGTTAGAACGGCACGCAGCGTAACGCTTAACAACTGTAGCTGGGGAGTTGACAGCGAACGAGAGCAGTATCGCTCGCAGCGCACCAAGCCAGCCGTACTCAGGCTGATCGCCTGTGAACAAATCCTTCTTGAGCTCATTCCACACGAACCCGTTGATGAGCCGCGGTAGTGTGAACCGAACCTGAACAGCGACTGCCCGAGGATCGGCCCAGACGTTCGCTAGGCACGCCGCCCACGTCTTCGCGAGCAGTCGCTTCGCGTCGTTGTAGCTGCCGAGATCGTTGCCAGCCGAATCGCCGAAGTACAGTTGCTTCTGGAGATCCTTCGTCATCACCGTCGTGCCGTTGAGCGAGAACCGCCACGCACCGCTCGGTGTTTTGAAGAACATAGCTCTGCACATGTCCATAGCAGGCGCCAAGGCGTTCTGCACGTAGAGCGGTCCGAGCTCGTCAGCGACAGCTCCAAGCATGTCGGTCACTTGGAACGACCCCACGTCGATGAACTGGATTGCTCCGACCGAGACGAGTCCCCTGTCGTACATGTTGATCGCGTCGTAGTGACCGCCCTCCGCCGACGCAGTCAAGCTCAAGACACGCTCAGCGAACGAAGCGTTGCGCGGAGCTTCAAGCACCTTCACCACCCCGCCGAAGATGGGTCCTTCGTTGTTGTGGTACCGTCCCCAGCCGATCTGTGAAGGCGCGACCATCAGAGCACCTTGCTCGTAGGAGCGGTTTGCTGCGCGTGGATCTTACACATGCTGTAGCCTGTAGCGAAGCTCTGAGGATCGACGATCTGGCCGGCGACCCGGCGAGCGCTCATCTCGAACACGTTCATGATGTAAGCGTCTTCACCAGCGATCTTGGCACACAGGCTGGAAAGAGCGTACAGGACCGGCTGAAAGAAGCCGAAGCGGTGCATCTGGTCGACGTGGTGCAGCTCGTGGACGAGCGTGATGTCCGCTCTCTTAGAGGAACCTGGCTCGTTCTTCACGACGACAGCGGTTCCAACGCAGTGCCCTCCCCACTTCGCCCAGTACTTGACGAGCCAGTTAGGACAACGCTCCAGTTGAACCGACCACACCGGCGCGTACGCGAGCGGGCTGTTCTGGTTGTACAGCTTGTCGATACCGTACCAGCCAATGTACTTGTACCATCCGAGCGCGCTGAACGGCAGGATGTAGAACAGCAACGTCACGAGCGTGATGGGCGATGTGAACATGATTCCGAGGATGGTGCGCAGCTTCATAGTCGTAAGATATCCTCCCGCAGTACTTTCTGTTCAGATCGACCACGTGCGTGATGCTAGCTCTTTGACGAGCTCGTAGTGTTGAATACCTTGACGAGATCTCGAGCTGTCCAAACTCTTGTGTTGTTTCTACTGCGCACAGACTAGAAACTAGCTTTCGGTCCTTTCTGATACAACGGTAACCACTCGTCGTA
>ERZ761584.402-NODE-402-length-14136-cov-6.303530_pt1 | contig 14136 bp, 21 predicted proteins | sample MGYA00512168_ERZ761584 | MGnify/ENA primary metagenome ERZ761584 (study PRJEB28899, sample SAMN03785564) | bioreactor sludge metagenome | biome: EBPR Sludge; feature: EBPR Bioreactor; material: 0.22µm filtered reactor supernatant | place: Saint Lucia: Queensland...
GAGGCAGGCTTCACGTTGAAGGCCGTAGCCTCTTCGCAGCTGAAGGAGATGGGATCGTTGGACAGGGGCATTGCGGGGATGGGGTCATCATTGCCGATGACGCTTTGCAGCAGGCGTTGGCGTTCTGCCTCGTCTGCGTTGATGGAGGTGAGGTCGTTGGATGGGGTCATGATATTGTGATTGAGACGTGTGCTACTGCGGACTGATCGACCCATCCCGCTGGGGTCTTTCGACTGACCACATCGATACGGATGCCCGTGATGTGACGTCCCGTATCTTTGTGGAACTTCTCCAATGCGGACGACGCTGCCTCCCCGAGGGACGTTTGAGCGTCGTGAATGGGTCTTGGGAGCGATGTGTTTGGAGGCGTGCTCATGCATCCCTCGCCTTCGTAACGCCCGTGATCACAGCCACGAACAACAGCCAGCCCCAGCCGGCCTTGCCTTGGTCGATCAGGTAGATTGCGCCGCAGCAGCAGGCGATGGAGGGCAGCTGGAGCAGCCCGATGATGATGATGGATTTCATTGGCCCACCTCCCCGACCAACCGCGAAACCTCGCCATACACGATCATGAGGCCGCCTCTGAGGGCCTTGAGTTCGGCCTCCAGGGCATCGACTTTGGCCTGCAGTGAGGCATCCGAGGAGCTGGCCTGATTGGTCGCAAGCATGGCCAGCAGATCGGCAATTGAGCACCAGGCCCAATCGCCGGGGAATGTGGCGATACGCTGCAGGCCGCCAAGGGCAAGAGGGGCGCGCACGTCAGGAGCATCAAAGCGAACGGCGACGTAGTTGGCGTCGAAGTAGTCGGAACTGTTTTTAGGCAGGGTGGTGGTGAAGCCAGGGGGAGGTTGCATTTTAGGATTCGGTTGGAGGTGGAGGAGAGAAAATCATCCCGCGCCGATTGAAGCGGAGAACGCCCTCGATCCTTGCGGGGCCGTTGCGGCATTTCGCCTGGTAGAGCATCACATCGATCACGGTCTCATCGGCCCCGAGCGGTTCAGTCTCCTCCTTCTTGGCTGGGTACAGAAACCAGACGCGATCAGCGTCCTGCTCAATCGAACCAGACTCGCGCAGATCGGAGAGCCGCGGCTTGCGGTTCTTGCCCTTGTCCTTCTCCACATCCCGGTTGAGCTGAGTGAGCAGGAAGATCGGGACTTTCAGCGTTCGGGCCAGCAGCTTGAACGCTCGAGACATGGCGGCCACCTGCTGCTCACGGTTCTCGCGCTTGAGGTCAGCCGGTGGCGTGACGAGCTGCAGATAGTCGATGAATACGGCTCCCAGCTTCTTCGGTGACGAGGCCAGCAACCGGCAGATTGCTTCGATCTGGTTGATCGTTCGGGCGTGCTCGACCTCGTAGATCCGTAAGGTCTTGAGTTCGGCCAGCTCGTCGAGTTGGGCCGCAACCAAGTCGTCAAACTGCGGGTGTGGATTCGTGCGAAGCCGCGCCATGCGCGTGAGGATTTCCTCTGCGCTCATCTCCAGACTGAAGAACGCGACGATGCGATCCGTGGTAGCGACGTAATGGGCAACCTGCCCGGCAAAAGCTGACTTTCCGCCGCCTGGCCGCGCACCAATCACGATCAGTTGCCCGGCCCTTGGCGGCGTGGCGTGCTGGTCCCAGCCGGAGAAGCCGGTGGGAATGACCTCATGCACGTTCGGCTTGAGTAGCTGCTGCTTGGCCGATGCAGCGACCTCCGCGATCGAGCGGGTCTTTGTGTCGGCGCTCGCATCCTGGGCGGCCCTAAGATGAGGCTCAACGGCCTCCCAAACATCCCCCCATTCCTTCCGAGCCGGATTCTTTGCCTCCTTGCCGGCTGCGTCGGTCGCGACAACCAGCTTCCGGCGCCGGGAAAGGTCGATTACGTCGCGAATCAGGCCATGAAGGCGCATGGACGTAGGCTCGAGGTCCATGAGGCCCGCGATTTCAACGGGCGATGGCTTCGCGGCCCCGTCCAGTCCGGCGAGAGATCGGTAGATTCCGGTGACATCGGGCGGTCGGCCTTCGGCGATGCAGGCAGTGGCGGCCCGCCAGCATGATCGTGAGAGCGGGTCTGAAAAATGAGCCTCAACGACTCCCTCGCCAGCGGCAGCGGTGAATCCGTCTTGGCCTGCCACCATGCAGGCCGAGATCAAACGCTGCTCGGTCTCTGGGTTGTGTCCGGGGCTCATAGGGCAACGAGGCGGGTCTTGATTTCGGTGCTGGGCTCGGCTTTGCCGCCTGCCCAAGTGCGGGCCCGGTCAATTTCGCCGTTCCAGTTGTTGAGGAGGCCGGCCAGATCCTTGCGGGAGTATGTCTCTGACTGCGGGGCGGCGTAGAATTGCTCCAGCAACTGCCAGTCAGCTTCGCTGGTGGCTTGGATCGCCGGCAGTGCCCGAGCAAAAGCCCTGACCTCTTTGGGCGTCAGGGGAGTGTTGGGGTCATTCCTGAAGATGGATTCGGCCCGCAGCTGGAGAGCCCCCTTGGGGGCTATGGGGGTATTATTCTTCTCTTCTCTTCTCTGGTCCGCTTTTTGTCCGCATTCCGTGCGGACATTTTGCGGACGTTCTGCGGACGTTTTTCGAGAGCTACGCTTGCGTTCTGCCTCGGTTGCCCGGCGCTTTGCCGAGTCCCCATTGTGCGTGTCAAAGTTCGGAACGGCAAGGCCTTCCGTCGTGCTGTAGGTGAGCCATCCGACGTCAATCATGGCTTGGCAGAAGCCCTTCCAGCCAATCATGTCGTCCATGATTCTTGGGGTGTATCCGTCGAGCCTCCCATCCTGTGAATGTTCGTCGAAAATGCACCAGACGGCGTGAAGGCCGCCAATTGCGCGAAGTCTGTCCGCATTCAATGCGGACATTATGCGGACAACTTTCGGATGCCTGTGCAGGTCCATCCGCATCTTGATCCAGTCACCAGCCATGACAGAGCCTCCGGGTTAAGGCTTCACGCTGCGACCGGCCATCGAGCCGGGCCTCTCTGGACTTGGAATAGGCGACCATGAGGCGCGGAGAGCGGAAATTGTAGAGATGGCCTCTCGATTTTGGCTGGCCGGAATAGACGGCGAAGAAATGAAGCGAGGCGGGAGAGTGTTCGGCGGTCATGGAGTTACGTCGACAAAGGCTTTGATGAATTCCGCGCCGACTTGCGGCACGATCGCATTGCCGTAGCCCCGCAAGAGTACCATGCGGCCGGGTAACCCATCAACCAACGGGAATGAGCCGGGTTCAATGCGCCTCGATTTTCCGTCGGTGCAAGGTAGGAGGTCGAAGGCAGACCAAAAGCCGCCAACTCCACGGTCTTCCTGCTGCTGTCGTTGTTGCCCGCTGCATTGTTCCCATTCTGCGCAGGAGTGCCCGCCATCGGAGTCGGCCAGCCGGCCATGAGTGCAACCGCCGCTAGGTTTGGCGTGAAGTCCTGTCGTGTCTGCGGGCTTTGTTTGTTCGCAAGAGGAGTCGGCCATCCCGAAAGTAGTGCCGCGTCTTGGAGATTCACCGAATGACGACCCGCTTTTCGCTTTGCTGGATCTTGAGCGCCGCCCCGCTGATTCGTGTCTGGGGTCGGCCACCCAGAAAAGGCGCTGTCTGATGTGCGGCGCGCCGACGCTCGCAGCGCACAAATCGGCGGCCCCGACTCCATATCCCAATCCTTCCAGGTCAAGACGTACTCGGGCGAGCCATTGACGGCCAAGCGCGCTCGCAACCTGTTCGCCAAACGTGACTGTAGGCGCGCCGAACGTGATGAGGTCGCGAAAGACGGGCCAGAGGTGACGCTCGTCGGCCTCGCCTTTACCTTTGCCGGCTTGGCTGAATGGTTGACAGGGGCAACTACCTGTCCGAACAGGTTGTGAGTCTGGCCAGCCGGCGAGCCGGAGTGCGAGCGACCATCCGCCGATCCCGGCGAAAAAGTGTTGTTGTGTGTATCCGGTGAGTTCATGCGGAGAGACTTCCTTTATTGATCGCGTGTCGACGTCGCCCGGTGCGATCAGGCCGGCCGAGATCAGTTCCCGGAGCCATGCCGCGGCCTTCGGGTCAAATTCGTTGTAGTAGGCGCTCACCGCCCGCCCTCCCGCAGCCGGTCGGCCCTTATCGCTGCAATTTCGGCGAGCGTCTCGGGCAGCGAGCGCGCAGCTTTCGGCCAATCGGCAATTTCAGCCAGCGGCGCCGTGGTGCGCTGGAAGCAGTCGGCATCGGGCGACCACTCACACCAGCCGGACCAAGTGCCATTGTCGTGTCCCTCTTGGAGTCGCTTGTACCGCTCGGCGTCGCGCAGGACGGAATCAAGCGCAAGGCCGATCTCCTCCGGCGTGTGCGGGCATTGACACAACCCGGCGTATTGGCCCTGCGCCCTACGCCAGCGTTGATGTTCCCGCACAATTTCAATCGGCGTGCTCATGTGCTCGCCTCCTCGCTGTTGAGTGCGGCTTTTCTGTCAACAAGTGCTTCCGCAGCTTTAACTGAAATTAGATCGAACTTGCGCCATGCCGTTTCAAGGTCTGGCGTATTCAGAGGTCCGGCCTTGGAGATGCAGTGGGCCAGCAAACTCACATCCTCCAACGCCGCCCGCAGCCGCGCGTTTTTCGCCTCCAGCTCCCGCACCCGCGCCTCGGCGGCTTCGGCGCGCTTCCGCAGTGCCTCGATTTCGTCTGGCGACGTGCCCGGCTTGAAGTCGATGAAGTCCTTTTCGGGGTCTGCGCAGTGTTCGAGCATCAGGAGGTAGCCGTGCACGGTGCGATTGAAGTGCGGCGGATCGCGCCCCATCTCTTCCTGTGTTTGGAGCCAGCGCAGGAGCCTTTTCGCTTCGTCGACTGATGCCTTCGCCTGTTTCATGCTGCACCGCCTTTCGTTTCGGCGAGGGCTGTTCGCTCCCCGCGATTCCAGAGCATCATCGCGAAGTTTCCCACGTCAACCGGATCGCCCTTGGCCATGTGTGCGACTAACAGTCCGACCAGGTGCTGCTGTGAGCAGTCGTCCTTGTCGTCCCAGCCATGGTATCCCTGTTCGCGTTTACGCTCCAGTTTCGCCTTCATGGCGGCGGCGAACTTGTCGACCGCCGTGTCATCCGGGTGCTGCATGGCGCCTTTCGTGTCAGCGAGGGCTCTGTGCAAAAATCCAAAAGCGTTTTCCGCTCGATCGCCCCACTCGTACTCCCGGCCATTAGACCAATCTACGCAGTCGCGAATCGCATTAAGTAGCCGCGCGTTTTCCGCCTCCAGCTCCCGCACCCGCGCCTCCAGCTCCATGCGCTCTTGGCCGTATTTCCACACAGCGGCCTCGTAAGCCTCGCGGGCGGCCTCGTCCTGTCGCATGAGTTTCAGCTTCAGCTCCTTCACCCGCGCCTCGGCGGCTTCGGCGCGTTGCTCCTGCTTCTCTGCGCATTCGGCCAGAAATGTGCGCTCATCGTGGGCGTACATACCTGCCTTTGCTGCCACGTTTGCCTGCGAGAGTTCCGCCTCCAGCCGCTCGACCTCGGCGGCGAGGGTGTTGACGACCCAGCCGATGGTGGCCTTGTGCGAGTCCATCAGGTGCACGCCGTCGACGCCGCTCTTGGCGTACTGCATCGCTATGTTTACGTCGTTCGTCCGGCTCATGACTCCCTCCCTTCCAGTCGGTCAGCGAACACGGCCAGCAGTTTTGCAGCGGTAATCTCAGCTTCGCGGGTTCCGGGTTCGACAAACGGGTCATGTGTGTTGACCTGCATCGCGATTGACTCCGCCCGCATCTCCGCCGCGATTGCGTGGATGTGGTCGCGGAGGATGTCTTCAGTGTACCGTTTCTCCTGCATAAATGCGTGCGCCTCTTCGACGGTGCAGCTTTCGTGCGCTGCTTTAAGCGCCGCCCGCACAGCGGCAGGGGTCGGGGTGGTCATTGGTTGCCCTTCCCCGGCGTCATGCCGGCGCGCTTGAGGGCGTAGAGCATGGACGGGTTCCATCGCAGACCACACGCGAGGAAGTCTTGCGCCATCTGCTCCGCCATCGCCCGGATGTCGGACTGGCGCAGGATGTAGCAGGGTGCGTAAGGGGTGTCGTCCCGCACCGCCTCCCATGTCGTGGCAACGCCCCCCTTCTGGTCGATGTGCGCCTTCACCGCCCTGATTCGTTTTGGTTTCTTCACTTCAAAATCTCCTTAATCATTGCCGCCGTCCCGAATGAAATCAGGTGCCGGGGCGTGGTTTTCAGTATCCGCCAGCCCAACAGGGCAGCGGCGTTTTCCTTCTCCATGTCCTTCAAAAATCCGATGGCCGTGTTGTGGCGGCCTCCGGAGAAAAGTCCTCCGTGAACTTCCAGCGCGATCTTTTCAGAGGGCCAGCAAAGATCGAAGCGCCAGTCTCGGACGGGGTGAAACTTGTGTTCAAAGACCGGCTGAGGAATCCCCATCCGGCGAAAGAACTCCGCGACCTCATCCGTGCGATAGGTTGTGCCGGAGGGAGGCGAAAAAGACGTGCTCATTTTTGGATCGTGTAACCGAGTTTCTTGTACGTCCGCATCCGGGCCTTGAATTGGGAGTAAGCCAACGATGCCCCCCGATCCACGAAGTCATGCACGACGCCCCTGAGCTTGCCCTCTGATGGCCGCATGACCCGGCCTGTACGCTGCTCCAGCTTGCCCGCAGAGCGCCCGCCAGCCGCCAGGATGACCGTCTCCAGCCTCGGCACGTCGAGCCCTTCATCGGCCAGTGACGTGGCCACCATGCAACGCAAAGCCCCATGCCGAGCGGCTTCGATTGCGGCCTTCCGCTTCCGGGGCCCCATCTTGGAGTGCACCACGACCGAATCTGAAATCTGAGAGGAAAGCAGTTCGCCGTGATCGATCGATCCGACCAGCACCAGCACGCCCTGCCCCTGATTCGCCAGCTCGATGATCCTCTGATTTCTGCGGGGATTCAGCCGAACCTTCTGCTGCGTCACTTCCCAGAGAGCCCTGCGCTGCAGCTCATGGATGGGCGTGAACCGAAACCTACGCCTGCGATCCGCCACCAGTACACTCGCTTGCTGATCAATCTCAGCCTGAAACTCGCCCTCGCGGTCGAGGTCGTGGGTATGGACGATGCCGGGCGTGATTGATCCACCCTCCAGCACTTCAGAGCGCGGGATGGTGATGAAATTCCCTTCGAAAAAGGCCTTCAAAGAATCATCCCGCTGCCAGTCCCCAGACCAAGGCGTTGCGGAAAAGCCCCAGACGATGCCCGTGGCTTTGATGATGACCTCGGACCAGCTGAGGGCGGGAAGATGGTGGCAGTTGTGGACTAGGACGCCACCGGCAAAGTAGTTTTCATTACCCTCAACGTGGAGATTGTAGACGCGACTTTCTCCGCGCACGCCGGCCCGTCTTCTACCACTTCCTTGTTCCAGAACCTCAACACAGTCCAGCCGATCGAATTCAGGATCTCCGTCTTGCGAGCATCCAAGAACTTCCAGCGTTTCGGAAACGGATTTCCACAACCCATGCAGAGCTTTGGCTGGAACGTATCCGACGCCTCGGACGTAGATGGGGTGTCCTTCGGTGCAGACGAAAGACCTTCCAGATCGAGTTGAACAACGGTACATAGCTCCATCGTATTGCCTTTCGAAAACCGATAAGACCGGTCGAGATTCAATCTGCTGTGTTTGGTGGTTGAGCGTTCTGACGTGTTCTCCAATCCGAATGCTTTCGATTGGGCGGCCGTCGATCACGGTCCCGGCCGGAAAGCATTCATCCACGATCACGATGTCCGCATCCGAAAGATCCGGCCTACCAGCCACACACCGCACTTCGATCTCCACCGGGTTCGGCCAGGTGACCTTGCCGATGGCGTCCTTGGCCTGCTGCACCTGTTCCCTCGTATTGGCCAACCAGACCACACGGTCAAAGGGCCGGAACACGGATGAGGCTGCAGAGGCCGCGATGAGAGTCTTCCCTGAGCCCGCCGGCGCGACAACAAAGCCGCGCTTGAGCGGGAGCAGGAAATGGACGGCGCGTGACTGGTAGCCGCGGAGGATCATTTAGAACGGGCTCTTTGCTGCGGGTTTTGCGGGTGCCTTCGCCGGAGCCTTCGAAGCCTGAACCGGCAGGCGCTTGGCCTTTTCCGAGAGCTGCTTCAGGAACGAAGTGCCGCCCTCAAGCGTCTTCGCCTTGTACCCACCATTGATGTTATTGATGAACTGAACCTTCGCCCGCTCCTTGCCTTCGTACTCTTCCAGCTGCACGACGATGCGGCATTCCTTCTGATTCACCTGGTCGGGCAGGGTCTCGAAGTTGCCATCGAAATCGAAGGCATCTTTCAGGGCCTTGACCGAATAAGGGAGCGCCTTGTCGGAGAGATAGAGCCAACCGCGGATCGTGTCTCCGTCGTCGTTGGCGAACTCGAGAGTGAAAAACGGGGTTCCGGTTTCGGTCTGCCCGAACTCAGAAGTGATGACTTTGACGGCGTAGTCGCCGGCTTCTTTGATTTGTGCCATGGGAATTAAACGCTGAGTGATTCTTCCGTCCAGTGCCGTAGGCCCGGCAGGATGAGATTGGGATTTTGTTTGAGGATGGCACGGATGGCCGTGCCGTTGGGCTCGAGGGTGACGAGGTTGGGCTCTGCCTTGTAGAGCTCTCGGACATCCGTGACTTCGAAGCAGATTTTCTTCAGGAGCTTCGAGCCCTCCGGCTTCTTCACTTGGGCCTGAACAATCTGCTGCTGTACCTGCCCGATCTTTTCCTGCGCCTTGGCGACCACCTGGTCGACGGCCCGGTCTCTGGCCTCTTCGGTTTTCGCCTGCTTCGCGGCCTCCATCGCCTGCTTCTCTGCTTCGCGTTGGATTCTCAACTGCTCGTCCTGGAGGCGGCGGCGCTCTTCATCGGCCTTGCGGCGTTCTTCGGATTCGAATGCCCCGACCAAACGGGAGAGTCTCGTTTTCTCCTGATCGACGGAAGCCACCAGCTCTTTGCCGAGAGCATCGATCTTGCGGCCGAGCTCCAGAACCGGAGCCTTCGCCGCGGAGCGTTGGGCCTCGATCTCCTTGGAGAAATCCGAGAGCCGTTTGAGGATCTGCGTCGCGTCGTCAGCATCCAGCCGATCGGCAACGGAGCTGATCTCCGCAGCCTCGAGGAGCAGGCCATCCCGGTTTTGCCGCACCTCCTCCAGAACACTGATCTGCGTGTCTGCGAGGGTAGGAGTTAGAACAAGAGCATTCATGCTGCCTCCTTAATCCCTGCCGCCTTTGCAAACCGGGGTGTTTTGGCCTTGATGATCTCAAGGTTCGCCTCGGACAAATCCCGCCAAGTCTGGCCCTGCTGGATCCACTTGATCGAGAGGAGGTACTTGTTCACGACTTCCTCGTTGGCCTCGAAGAGCCTTGAGAGGGCAGGAGGGATCGGGCTATTCATGGCCTGCTGGATCTGGGTGATCAGCTCCGCGGCGTGAGAGCCCGAGAGATCGGAAACATCGATCGCCTCGACCGACTTTAGGGCAGTCTCGATGATCGGGCCGCCGATTGAGTTTTTCCTGTAAAGCTCGAGTTTCGTGATCTGCTCAGGGCTGATGTTGGGCGTCTTGGTTTCCGTGACCGGGGGAGCTGGGGGAGGAGCAACCGGAGCAGGAGCAGGAATTGGCGCCGGTGCCGGCGACCTGGCTTGCGCCCCGGTGAACAGGTGCATGATCTCCCCGATCTTCATGGGCATCTCTTCCGGCAGGCCAAAGCGGTTCTTTGCATCCCATGCGGCACTTCTCTCCGAATACATGACCCGCTCCTTCCCGCCCTGCGCCTTGATCTTCTTATCTGTCCCCTCGACCAGGTGGATCTTGTAGTTGCAGAACAAGATCATGTCCGCCCACTCCTTCAAGAGTGGCCCGACCTGCTTGGTCAGCTTCAATTCATATCTGTCGTACCCATCCGTTTCGTCGGGCGGGCTGACACGCTGAACCTTGGCGTGGGCCACGAACACAACGTGCAGGCCCTTCGCGATCAGCTGATCGACCAAGGCCAAGAACTTGACCACGTGCTCGGCGAGCATCGTGTAGCCCTTGCCGTAGCCGAAGTCCTCGATGGATGCCTTGCCTGAGAGGCGCAGCATGTGATCAATGAGCGCCTTCTCCATCCAGTCCGCCGAATCAATGACGATGGTCTTAAAGCCGTGATCGTCTTTGATCAGGTCCTTGATCGCGTGCTCGATGGAGCGCCAGTCGAGGCAAAGAGCCCGTGCGCAGTCGATCTGCTTGCTGCCGTCTTCCGTGTCGAGAATGAGGGCGTCGGGCAGCTCAGCGGCGAGGCTGGTTTTGCCGATGCCTTCGGTGCCGTAGATAATGCCCCTTACCGGGGCTTGGAGTTTTCCTTTGAGGATTTGCATGGTGAGTTATGGGAATGAGATTTCAGTCTGATTCGGATCAACGCGCGTACTGGTCGAGAACTTGCGTCGCACGCTCCACGAGAGAGACTTCGATCTCGGGAGACTCATCCTCAGTAGGCCACGTCACGGCGATTGAGATTTTGGCGACAGGCTTTTCTGCGTCGTCGTCCTGCTTGAAGACTTCCGCAGCGTCCTTGCGGATCTCGTTGATGCGGGCTTTGAGCAGCCCGTGGGCCTCAGTCAGCACGGCCGCAATCACGGCAGCGTTGACATCAGGCGAATTGTTTACTTCATTTTTCATAGTTAGTTAGTTCAGCCCGCCTTGCCCGGCGGGTTTTTTGTTGTCTGACGAAATGGGTTAGTCGCTGTAATCTTCGGCCTCTTGCCGGGTGATGAAGAAGTGGATTCCGCTCTCGCACTCGCTCACGAGCGAGTCGTTGAATTCTCCGGTCGGTTTGACCGTTTGGCCCACCGTGTACTTGAATTGAGAGTCGTGCCTGGAGATGCCTTCGCCCTCCAGCACCACGGCGAACTCTGCGCGGCACTTGCGACCCACGAGTCCGCCTACGCGCTTTGCATCAGACGGGATTCGCAGTTTACAGATGGTGCCGCCCCGGAGCTGCTTGTAGCCGATCAGGTCGCCTTCCGGCAGAATGGTGCGGATTGCGTACAGCTTCCTCAGGTTGGCGGAGCTCAGGTCGGCGGAGCGCAGGTTGGCGGAGCTCAGGTCGGCGGAGCGCAGGTCGGCGGAGCGCAGGTCGGCGGAGCTCAGGTCGGCGAAGCTCAGGTCGGCGGAGCTCAGGTCGGCGAAGCTCAGGTCGGCGGAGCGCAGGTTGGCGGAGCGCAAAGACTTCTTTGCCGCCACTGCGGCCAGAACCAGCTCTTTCATGGAGGGGAAATCTCCCTCGAAGATCAGATCACCAAATACGGTTTTCAGTTCTAGTTTCATTGGGAAAAGTTTACCTCGCCGGCCTCCGCGGAGCGCAGGTCGGCGAAGCGCAGGTCGGCGAAGCTCAGGTCGGCGGAGCGCAGGTCGGCGAAGCGCAGGTCGGCGGAGCGCAGGTCGGCGAAGCGCAGGTCGGCGGAGCGCAGGTTGGCGGAGCTCAGGTTGGCGGAGCTCAGGTCGGCGGAGCGCAGGTTGGCGGAGCGCAGGTTGGCGGAGCTCAGGTCGGCGGAGCTCAGGTTGGCGAAGCTCAGGTCGGCGGAGCGCAGGTCGGCGGAGCGCAGGTTGGCGGAGCTCAGGTTGGCGGAGCGCAGGTCGGCGGAGCGCAGGTCGGCGAAGCTCAGGTCGGCGGAGCGCAGGTTGGCGGAGCTCAGGTCGGCGGAGCGCAGGTCGGCGGAGCGCAGGTCGGCGGAGCTCAGGTCGGCGAAGCTCAGGTCGGCGGAGCTCAGGTCGGCGAAGCTCAGGTCGGCGGAGCGCAGGTTGGCGGAGCGCAAAGACTTCTTTGCCGCCACTGCGGCCAGAACCAGCTCTTTCATGGAGGGGAAATCTCCCTCGAAGATCAGATCACCAAATACGGTTTTCAGTTCTAGTTTCATTGGGAAAAGTTTACCTCGCCGGCCTCCGCGGCCCGCTTTTCGGTTCTGCCAGCACCGGCGCCACTGCCGGCGAGGAAAGGGATCAGGGAGTTGCGATGGCTGCGGCCTGCTTGATGAGCTTTCGCATCGCTCGTTCCCCCTTGGTGCACCCGCCGAACTTTCCATGCGGCTTGTAGTTGTGGCTGTCGCCCTTGTCCGGGCGCCAGAGGCCGATCAGCTTGGAAGGAATAACATGAAGGCATGGACGAGGTGCGCTGGTTTCGCGGCACTTCGGATTCGGACGCTTAGCGGCTTTGGTTTTTGATATGGTGCTCATGGTTGAAAATTCTTGCTTTGAGTGCCTCCCTGACTGCGTTGCGCCACGCCTTGCGGCGCTCGTGCCGACGCTGCCGGGCAACGCGGATCAGGCGGGCTTCGATGTCGGGCGTGAGGGGAGGGAAGAGGTTCATGATGCTCCCATTTCAAACAGAGATGCCTGCGCAGTCGCGTTGCTTAGGTTTTGCGCGGCTTGCTTAAAGTAGCTCTCCTTCAGCTCACTCCCGACGAACCGACGCCCCATCTTCAGCGCGCCGACGCCCTCGCTGCCGATGCCCGCAAACGGCGAGTAAACAAGATCGCCATGATTCGACCAGAGCGCTATCGCCCGCTCGATCACGTCGAGCTGCAACGGGCAGATGTGCCGCTCGTCTGCATGGTCCCGCGCCCCGTCTGTGTTGAGCACTCGCCCCTGATCGACCGTCATCCATACTGGCGAGGCGACCTCCTGCCACCATTCGACAGGGAACAGCGCGGGGTCTTTCGTGACCGGCCTGGGGTTTTCGCCGGGCTTGCGGAAGATCAGCAGATAATCGGCGCAGCCCACTCGGGAATCGCACGAGTCGGCCTTCAGCGTCTTGTAGAGCAGCCCGTGCGCCTTGGTGCGCTGCATCTCGGTGACGGGGGATTTCCAGATACAAATGCGGGAGTGGAAGAGGAACCCGTGCCGCCAAAACGCTCGAATAATTTCGCCAGAGAAGTCCTGAAACTCAATACGCCCATGCTTCCACTTGGTGCTGAGCAAGTCCACGCAGTGAACCGCAACCTCGCGACCCGGCACCATGATGCGAGCCATCTCGGCGATTAGGAACTCGAAATGCTTTGTGAACTCAGCCAGTCCATCGTTGTTGCCCATATCCTGAAGGTCTGCGGAGTATGTGAATAGGTCGGCGAACGGCGGCGAAAAAACGGAGAAGTCGATGGACTCGCTTGGGATCTGTTTCGCCGCCCGGACGCAATCGCCGTGGTAAAGTTTCCACCCGTCGCCTTCCTTCGTGGAGACGTCGAGTTTCGCGGAGAGCTCTTTGATCCTGTTTTCAGCGAACACGGATGACGCCTGTTTCATTGATGCCTGCATGGTCTGATGCTGTTGAATCTTACGTTGAATGCTTTGTGAGATCGCGCCCTCGGTCGTAGCGCGGACGATGTGTGCGTGAACCTCCCGCGTCTGGCCGAATCGATACGAGCGGCGCAGCGCCTGGTAGAAGTCCTCGAAAGAGTAGGAGAGGCCGACGAACGCGACATTCGCGCAGCATTGGAAGTTCATGCCGTAGCCTGCGATTGACGGCTTGGAGATGAGGATGCGGACGGAGCCCGACGCGAAACCGTTGAGCGCGGCCTCTTTCTTAAACACCGAATCACTCCCGCGAACTTCCGTCGCGTGCGGGATCAGCTCTGCCAACTTGTCGGCCTCGTCGTTGGTGTTGCACCAAACGAGCCATTGCTCGGTCGGTTTCGCTGCGACGATTGACGCCACCCGCTCGGCACGCGCTTGCGATGTGAGCTTCATTTCCGCATGGAGCGTCGTGGCCGAAAGTGTCGCGTGACGGAATAGCTCCTCGCCGCAGTCGGCTCGCTCATCGACCTCCACGACGTGCTCATGCATTCTCAGCGGAGGCAGGTCGTAGCCCACATCGTCGTATCCGATGTCCGATGGCTTCGATACGCAACAAGCCCACGACGCGAGCCACTTCCAGAACTCGCCTTCCGCGTGCTTCTTCAGCCGCCAGTCCCCCGTGTTGAACGTGTCGTTGACGAAGAACGTCGCGAGCATCTGAGCAGGCGAGCAGACGCCAAGGAATGCGGCGTGCTGGCCAAACTCGGTGTAATCGTTGGGCGATGGTGTGGCCGTGCAGCAAAGGCGATACGGCGTGCGGCTGAATGCTTCTGTCAGCGCAATCCGCGTCTTGCCCGTGAACGCCTTGAGAATCGAACTCTCATCAAGCACGACGCCGACGAATGCCGTCGGGTCAACGTGCTCCAGCTTCTCGTAATT
>ERZ761584.403-NODE-403-length-14129-cov-6.172517_pt1 | contig 14129 bp, 14 predicted proteins | sample MGYA00512168_ERZ761584 | MGnify/ENA primary metagenome ERZ761584 (study PRJEB28899, sample SAMN03785564) | bioreactor sludge metagenome | biome: EBPR Sludge; feature: EBPR Bioreactor; material: 0.22µm filtered reactor supernatant | place: Saint Lucia: Queensland...
GCTGCGGTTAATGCGGTCGTCACGTTGACCGCCCGCCACAAGGGCGAGTTGGGCCAGGCGCTCAATGTGCGTGCCAACTACTACGACGGCGAGGCCTTGCCGTCAGGGATGACGCTTGCGATTGCCAACGGCACCGCCGGCAGCGGCAACCCAGACATCAGCGCCGCGCTCGCGGCGATGGGTGACACCTGGTACACCGACATCATCTGCCCCTATACGGACGCTGCCAACCTCACCGCGCTCGAAGCGGAGTGCGCGAGCCGGTTCGGGCCCCTCATCGCCAAGGACGCGTACGCCTACACGGCGCGGGCCGGCACCGTGGCGCAGCTCGCAGCGGCGGGGGGTGCGCGCAATTCACCACACCTGACGACCTGGGGCTTCTATCAGGCCGCCTCACCGCTCGAAGGGTGGGCAGCCGCCGGCGCCGCGCACGCGGTCGCCAGCGCCAAGCAGGACCCGGCGGTGCCGGTGACGGCACTGGCCATCCCGGCCGGGGGTGCGGGGGGATTATTGCCGCCGGCGGCGGCCGACCGCTTCACGCAGGAGGAGCAGAACGCGCTGCTCTACGACGGGATTTCGACCTGGACGGTCGACCCCGCCGGCCGCGTGGTGCTGTCACGGACGATCACCGGCTATCAGCAGACGGCGCTGGGCGCGGAAGACCCCGCCTACCTGCAGATCGAGACGATGAAGATGATCGCCTGGTATCGCTACACGCTCCGGGCCCGGATTGCGGCGCGCTTCGGCCGCCACAAGCTCGCCAATGACGGCGACCGCTTCGGTGCCGGCCAGCGGGTGGCGACACCCAAGATCATCATGGGCGAGATCCTGGCCCACTATCGCGAGGGCGAGACGCGGGGGATCCTCTCCGACTTCCGTTCCTTCAAGGCGGACAGCTTCGTCGAGCGCGACGAGACCGACCGCACGCGGGTCAACGCGCTCCTGCGGCCGCGGTTCGTCGGCCAGATGTTCGTCTTCGCTGCCCGCGTCCAGTTCCTGCACTAGAGGAGGGTTGAATGGCCAACACGCGCCGTGCCGGCCGGCTGCAGTTCTATGTCGGCGGCGAGCTGATCGATGTGAAGGGTGACGTCACCTACTCGCTGGGCGGTGTGAACCGCTCGGCCGTGGTCGGCGCCGACCGGGTGCACGGCTTCAAGGAGGAGCTGATGGTGCCCTACGTCGAGTGCAAGGCGACCGACCGCGGCGATTTCGACGTCGTGGGGTTGCGTGATCTGACGGACACCACCGTGCAGCTCGTGCTCGCCAGCGGCAAGACGATCATCTTCAACAACGCCTGGTTTGCCGGTGAGGGCGATATCTCTGCCGAGGAGGGGGAAATCTCGATCCGCTTCGAGGCCTTGGGCGCGGAAGAGCAGCTGGCGGAGGCGTAGGTCATGACCACCACGATCACCCTGCCGCGCCCGATCACAGTGCTGGGGCAGGAGAGGACCACGCTCACCATCCGCGCCCTGAAGCTGAAGGACCTGGCCGACCTCAATCTCAGGCTGTCAGAGCAGGGGTTGACGCTGGTCGCCGGCGACTTGATAGCAGCGATTGCGAGGTCGGCCAACGTGCCGGCGGCAGCGCTGGGCGAGCTCACAATCGCCGAAGGGATCGAGGTGGCGGCCGCTTGCGTCCCTTTCTTGGGCTTGCCCCTGATGGCTGGGAGCGGTGCGCCCGAGAGCTCGTCTTCGCCGGCGGGGTAAGCCCGCGGGAGGTCGGGGAGATGACCGCGGCCGAGCTGTTCTGGTGGCACCGGCAGTTGGCGGCCTTTGCCGCGCCGGCGGGCGGCGGCCCGCGGCCTTGATGACGTCGGCGGGCGGCCCGCCCGCGAGCTTGATGATGCCGGCAACGCCGGCGGGCAATAGCAGGAGTTGTGGGCGCACGTGGCTCAGTACACCGTCTCCATGGTGTTCAAGGCGATCGATCAGGCGACGAGGCCGCTGCAGCGGATCGGCGCCCAGGTCGGCAGCGTTGCTCAGCGCGTGGGCGGGGCTGCGGCCGGGTTCGGCCGCACTGCGATCGGCATCGGCAAGACGGCAGCCTACTTGGGCGCCGCCATCTACTCCGGCGCTGGCCTGGCGGTGGCCGCAGCCGGGCGGACGATCGTTCGCACGTCGGCACAATTCGAGGATTTTGCCGCGGTCCTGGAAGTCGTCGAGGGGTCCGCGGACAAGGCGCGCGGCGCCTTCCAGTGGCTCAATAAGGTCGAGGCGGAAACGCCTTACGACCTGCAGCAGTTGACGGACGCCTACGTCCAGCTGCGCTCCTACGGCCTCGACCCGACCAAGGGCCTGTTGCGGACGCTGGGTGACACCGCGGCGGCGATGAACAAGCCGCTGAGCCAGGCGGTGGAGGCCGTGGCGGACGCGGTGACGGGCGAGAACGAGCGCCTTAAGGAGTTCGGCATCGTCGCGCGCAAGACCGGCGACAGCATCGTCTACAGCTACACCGCTGGTGGCAAGCAGATGACGAAGAGCGCCGAGGCGGAGAGCCGGGCCCAGATCGAGGCCACCTTGAGCGCGATCTGGAACGAGAAGTACGGCGGCGCGATGGCGAAGCGCAGCCAGACCTTCAACGGCCTCCTGTCGTCGCTCGGCTCGGAGTGGCAGCGGTTCCAGCAGATGATCGGCGATGCCGGCGTGCTGGATATGTTCAAACAGGGGCTCAGCGACGTGCTGGCGCTGGTGGCGCGGCTGCGGGAGACGGGGCAGCTGCAGGCGCTCGCAGATACCATAGGCCGGGCCCTGGTGACGGCCGGCGGTATGGCGCGCGACGCGCTATCGGCTGTCTGGGTGGTCATCCAGGCGATCGGCGAGGCGCTGGCGCCGCTGGCGCCGCGGTTCGAGGCAGGACTCGCGGCCGGGCGGGAGTTGGGGCAGACGCTTCTGGGATGGATGCCGCAGGCCAGCGATGTCGGCCGGGGGTTGGCGCGGGCTGTTGAGTGGCTGGGTGAGACCTTCCAGTTCCTGCAGCCGCTGGCCCAGGGCGTGTTTGACCTGATGGTCGGCCTGTGGCAGGTGGCAGGGCCGCCGCTGGTGGCACTGTTCGAGACCCTTGCTGGCGTCGTCAATAAACTGGGCATTTTGCTGCGGCCGGTGGCGGAAGCGCTGGGCGGCGCGATGTCGGCGGTCGGCAAGTGGCTGGGTGGGCAGGCCAAGGGGGTTGGCGCCGGAGATCCCAACCTGGCCGGCGGCGCCGGCATCGACCGGCTGGGCCGGGCGGGCAAGCAGGAGGTTGGCGGGGAGATCGTCGTTCGCCTTGAGAATGCGCCCAAGGGCACACGGGTGGAGGCGCTGCGGCCGAAGGGCGGCATTGACCTAGGGCTGGAGCTCGGCCTGGCGATGGGCGGTTAAATGGCCTTCAAGCGCCCCTTGGAAATCCTCATGCTGTCGCCGGAGCTGTCGCCGGTGCTGGATCCGGTGAGGCCGGTGCCGGTTGGCGCGAAACACAATATGTCGCGCAAAGTGCCACGCAAGTCACAAGATGTAGATGCAGAGAAGGTGGATCAGTCTGGCGCGAAACACAAAATGTCGCGCAAAGCGCCACGCAAGTCACAAGATGTCGATGCAGAGGAGGTGGATCAGTGACGGGCTGGCGTGACCAGCTCCGCCCCGCCTCCTGGCGCGGGCTTGCCTGCTTCGTGGAGGATGCCACGGCGTCGGGCGGGCGCAGGCTCGCCGTGCACGAGTACCCGCTCAGGGACGAACCGTACCCGGAGGATATGGGCCGCCGGCAGCGCCGCTGGCAGGTGGTGGCCTACCTGCTGGGGAGCGACGTCCTGACGCTGGCGCGCGCCTTCGCCGACGCCCTGGAGCGCGGCGGCGCTGGCGTGTGGACCGACCCGTGGCGCGGGGAGGTCGATGCCGTCGTCGATACCTACGAGTGGGGGCAGTCGTCGAAGGAAGGGGGGGTCGCCCGGTTCCAGATCGCCTTCCTTGAGGCCGGCGAGGCGGCCTATCCCACCTTGGAGGCGGACCATGCGGCCGCAACGGCGGCAGCGGCGGCGGCAGCGGCGGCCGGGGCCAGGGCCGCCTTCGTGCGCGGGTTCAGCGTGTCCGGCTTGGCCGAAGCCGCGCTCGATGATGCCGCGGCAGTGGTCGGCGTGGCAGCGGCTGACATCAAGGCCGCTGCCGGCACCGTGGTGGCGACCGCCAACCAGGCGGCCCAGTGGGCGCGGGCGGCGCTGATGCTGGCGGCTGACGCCCGCGCGCTGGTCGAGACACCGTCCTTGCTCGCGAACCGGATGCTGGCGCTGTTGGGCAGTGAGCGGTTGGCGGGGATGACGTGGCGACAGTGGCTCGCGATCGCCGACTGGGCGCCGCGGCTCAAGGCATTGGGTAGGGCGCCACAGGCGGCAGCAATGACGACCCGTCGCGCGGCATTGGCGGCGCTGGTGCGGCGCGCCGGCGTGATCGGCGCCGCCCGCGCGGCGGCAACAGGCAACTTCGCGACCTATGACGAGGCCATCGAGGCACGGACGGCGCTGGCCACCCGCCTCGATGATGTCGCGAGCGGGGCTGACGCGGCTGAGCATGCCAGCATCATGCGGCTGCGGGGATCCGTCGTCCGCGCGGTCTCGGATGCAGCGCCGCGGCTGCCGCGGCTCAGGACGCTCGACTTCGCCGGCTGGCGGCCGGCGCTTGCGGTCGCGTGGGATGTCTATGGCGGCGAGCCCGCGAGTGTCCTCGGGCGTGCTGATGAGATCGTGGCGCGCAACCGCACCCCGCATCCCCTGTTCGCCGCTTCGCCGCTGCAGGTGCTGGTCGCCGGCGGTGCCGGCATTACCAATGATGCGGGCGGGACGTCCTATGGTTGATACCATCCCGCTTCGCCCCAGGGGGACATTCGGGCCGCAGCGCCAGGACATCCAGCTGGTGATCGGCGGCAGCCGCTACGGCGGCTGGACTGATGTCTCGGTCGTGCGATCGATGGAGGCCGGAAGCGGGCAGTTCGAGATCGCCTACACGGACAGCCCAGCCAGCTCTGGTGGAATCAAGGCAGGCGATCGCTGTGTGCTGGAGTTGGCGGGCCAGGCGGTGATCACCGGTTGGGTGGACCGCACCCAGCACACCTGGGCCGCTGGCACGCATGAACTCAGCGTCAGCGGACGGGACGCGACCGCGGACCTGGTGGACTGCACTGCGATGCATTCCCCCGCCGAGTGGCGGGGGTTGAAGCTGGAGGAGGTGGCCGCGATCCTGGCGGCCCCGTTCGGGGTGCCGGTGACGGCCGACACGGATACAGGCGCGCGCTTCGACGCCTGGCGTTTGGAGCAGGGGGAGACGGCCTGGGAGGCAATCGAACGCGCCTGCCGCTTACGCGGCTGCCTCGCGCTGCCGGACGGCGCCGGCGGCCTGGTGATTGCCAGGGCGGGCGAGTCCGGCACAGCCTCCGGTCTGTTGACCGGGCCCGCCAAGGGGAACGTGGTCAGTTGGACCCTCGATGAGGACCAGACGGACCGCTATTCCGACTATCACGTCCTGGCACAGCGGCCGGGTGGTGATGACGACGCAGTGTCCGATTACTGCCATGTGCGCGGCGAGGCCCGCGATCCAGTCATCACGCGCTATCGGCCGCTGGTGTTGCCGGCCGAAGATGCCGCTGACGCTGGTGTCGCGCTTCAGCGGGCGCAGTGGGAAGCCGTGGTGCGGCGCGCACGCGGCGTGCGCGCGCAAGCGGCGGTCGTCGGCTGGATGGACGGCGGCGGGGTACTGTGGCGCCCCAACACGCGCGTCCGCACAAGCGATCCCTGGAACGGAGACCGCGAATGGTTGATCGCCAGTTGCCGGTACAGCATCTCCGACGCCGGCACGATGACCGAGATGGAGCTCGCCGACCCCGACGCCTATCTGCCTGACCCGGCTGAGACCACAGCGGCTGAGGGGGGGCGGTAGATGGCGTCATCGCCCCGCGCCCGCAACCGCGCCCGCAGGGACCAGGCGACCAGTGCGCCGGCGCGGGCCGTTGTCCACACGACCGACGCGGCCGGCAAGATCCAGCGCCTGCAGGTGGAGGCGATGGCGGGCGAGGTCATGGATGGTGCCGAGCACCTGCAGGAATTCGGCTTCGCCTCCAACCCACTGCCTGGCGCCGAGGCTGTCGTCGTCTTCGGGTCAGGGCGGCGCAACCACCCGATCGTGCTCGCGGTGGCCGACCGCCGGTATCGGATGCGCGCGCAAGCGCCGGGCGAGGTCGCCATCTATGACGACCAAGGCCAATACGTGCTGCTGGCTCGTGATGGCATCCGGGTGATCTCGGATCAGCTTGTGACACTGGCCGGGCGCGAGATTCACATCGACGCCACGGAGACGGTGGCCATGACCGCGGGCCAGCAGATCAGCCTGGTGGCGCCGGAGGTTACGGTTACGGCGACAACCCGGTTCTCCGCCCAGGCCGGCATCGTCGAGCTGGTGGCCACCGGCCTGGCGCGCCTCGCCGGCAGCATCGCGCGCCTGCACGGCGTGCTGCGGGCCGTCTGGGACGCCGGCGGCACTGGCATGTCGTTCACCCCCGCCGCACGCGCATACCACTACACCGGGACCGCGGCCGCGGAGCTGCCGCCGGCGCCGGAGGAGATCCCTTAGGAGATGACGGACCTCGCACTCCGCTATGACCCCGCGCTGGGGGTGTTCGACCTGGCGCTCGATCCGGTCACGGGGGACCTGGCCATGGATGATGGGCTGGAGACGGCCGTGATCCTCTCCTTGTTCACCGACCGCCGCGCCCAGGATGGCGATGTGCTGCCGGGAGGCGCCAGTGGCTGGGGGGGCGACCGCCGGGGCTGGTGGGGGGACGCGTTGACACCGGACGCACCGCTCGGCTCACGGCTGTGGCTACTCTCGCGCGAGAAGACGCTGGCGGAAACAGCGGCCCGGGCGCGGACCTACGCGCAGGAAGGCCTGGCGTGGCTGCGCCGCGCGGGGATTGCCGAGAGGGTCGACGTCACGGCGCAAGCGGTGCCGGCGGAGAGCAGGGTCGAGGTTGGCGTCGCGGTCGAGCGGCCAGACGGTACCCAAGTCGAGTACCGCTGGCGCAACCTGTGGGAGCCTCAAGATGCCGTCTGAGCGGCCGTCGATTCACGATCTGGTCGCCGACCTGGAGGCGGCGATCGATGCTTACATCCCTGGCGCCGACGCGCGGGCACCGGTTTCGGTGTTGGGTGCGCTCGCCAAGATCGTGGCCGGCCCGATCGACGGGCTATACGCCTATTTGGCATGGCTGGCGCAGCAGATGTATCCATCGACGGCCGATATCGAGGCCTTAAGGGAGCATGGCCGCACTTTCGGGGTGGCGGAACACGCAGCCTCCTACGCCACCGGCCTGGTGGTGTTCAGTGGCGTCTCTGGCGGCGTCATCCCGGCCGCGACCCGGCTGCGTGCCGACAGTGGTGTTCAATACCTGACCGATGCCGCAATCGCGATCGTCGATGGCGCCGCTACCGTGCCGGTGGTGGCCGCGGCGCCCGGCATGGCGGGCAATCTGGCGGCCGGCACCGTCGTGCGCCTGGTGTCGCCGATTGCCGGCGTCAACGCGGCCGCCGCGGTGGGAAGTGCCGGCCTGAGCGGTGGCGCGGATCCGGAAACGACCGAGCAGTACCGGGCGCGGGTGCTGGCGCGGACACAAAACGCGCCGGCCGGCGGCAGTGAGGCCGATTACAAGCGGTGGGTGTGGGATATCTACCCGAGCGCGCGGGTCTGGGTCGACCGCTCCGGCGGATCCGGCATCGTCGTCCGCGTCATGATCGATGACCGCTATCCGGGCGAGGCGCCGCCGCCGGAGGCGCTCGCTCCGATCACGGCCTACATCGAGGAGCGGGACCCCGCCACCGATGCGGCGCTGCGCCGGCCGGTGACGGCAGATGTGCTGGTGGTGGCGCCACACCTCCACGCGGTCGATTTCCAGTTGACGGTTGAGCCGGATACGGCGGCCGTGCGGGCCGCGGTGGCGGCGGCGCTTACGGAAGTGATCAGCGCCGAAACAGCGCCCGGCCGGACGCTGCTACGTACACACCTGGATGCCGCAATCTCGGCCGCGGCGGGTGAGTATGATCACGTCCTCATCCAGCCGGCTGCGAACGTCACGCTTGAGAGCGGATCGATCGCCGTGCTCGGCACCATCACCTGGGGGGCGTGATGGCTGTATTCACCAACGGCCGCTACGCCGGCACGCCGACAGGCGACTATCTGACCGCCCCCGATGGCCGGCTGCTCCTGTTGCCCGGCCTGGGCGACCAGCCGACGCCGGCGGCGCCTGTCCAGCCGAGCCCGTGGTTGCCGGCTGACAGGGAAGTGGCCTACGGCGTGGCTATCGCCCAGGTGACGCCGGTCGGCGCCGCCTGGTGCCGGGCCCCTGGCTCGGTGCTGATGGGGTTGTTGGGCGGGATCGCCGCCGTGCTGGCGCGGCTGCACACAGGCGCTGAGCAGACGCTAGGCCAAGCCATCCCGGAGCGCGCGCGCTCCATGCTGCCCGAGCTGGAGGCCTCAGTCGGCCTGCCGACGCCGTGCCTGCCGGAACTCGCGCCAACGCTGCCGTTGCGCGCAGCGGAGGCAGCGTTGCGCTGGCGGGCCATCGGTGGTGCGTCGCCTGCGTATTTCATTGCGCTCGCCCGGTCGGCGGGATTCGTCACCCGCATCACCGAGTATCGACCATCGCGCTTTGGGCAGCCGCTGTTTGGCGCCGCCCTGGTGGATGCGGCGGCGTCGCATTGGTGGAAACTCTCGGTCGAAAGCGACGGCGGCGGCGGGGCGTTCCAGTTCGCAGACAACCGGTTCGGCGATCCCTTTGCCTGGCCCGGCCGCATCGACGCGCTCAAATGCCTTATCGCCGCGGCAATGCCGGCCCACACCCGTGTCGCCTACGAGGAGGTGGCACCCGGCTCGATCGCGCCGCTCAAGCCAGGCGAAGCCTCCGCATTGCCGGATGGGAGCTACCTGACCGACGCCAGCGGCGGCTATCTCGTCGCCGGCGGCAACAATTTCCTGGTGATTGGATAGGACCCGACCATGGACCGCATTCGCGCAGAGACCGTCTCCGCCACACCGCCCACCGCCCCGTCGCTCAGCCTGCCGCAGGGGTTCCCGGTAGCCCAGGGGTCAGCAGGCGCCGCGGGCACCATCTTCACGCCGTTCATGTTTCATATGCTGCTGGAAGAGGTGCGCAACGTCATCGTCGCGGCTGGCCTCACACCCAGCCAGGACAGCACGAGCCAGCTGGCAGAGGCGATCGGGGCGCTCATCAGCGGCTCATCGGTGCCGAAGATCGTCGAGCTGGGCGATATCAAGACCAAGAACACCGCCGGCGGCACCTTCACAGCCGGCAGCTGGCACATCCGCTCGATCGCCGAACTGGCAGACCCGGCTGGCCTGTGCACCGTCGCGTCCAACGTCATCACGCTGCAGCCTGGGGCCTACTGGGCCGAGATCACCTGCCCGGCCAGCCAGGTCGGCACTCACCAGGCCAGGCTCTGGCGGGTGACCGGCGGCGCCCTCGCCCTGCTGGGGACATCTGAATACGGCGCGGCCGGCAACGGGCACATGCAGAGGAGCCGGATCGCCGGCGTCATCCAACACTCGGTGCCGACGGACTACAGGATCGAGCACTACTGCACCACGACCCGGGCGACCGACGGCCTGGGCTATCCCGCCAATATCGACTCCGAGGTCTACACCAAGGGCGTCCTGGTCCGGTTGGGTGCTGCGTAAGGAGAAGAGACATGTCGGACGAACGAGCGCCGGTGGCACTCGACCAATTGCCGGTCGTCACTGCCGGGGATGGGGTCGAGCTCATCACGCTGGCGCTAGTCGGCGGGGCCAGCGTGCCTGCGCGGTTGCCGTTGTCGGAGATCCCTGGCGGTACCGCCGGCCCTGCCACCTGGGGCGACGTCGAGGGCGCGCTCAGCGACCAGATCGACCTCTGGAATGCGCTCGCAGGCAAGGCGGCGGCGAGCCATACCCATTCCGAGGCCACGAGCGGGGCCGCGGGGTTCCTTTCGGCCACTGATAAGACCAAGCTCGATGGCATCGCGGCCGGTGCGCAGGTGAACCCTACCGGCGCGGCGGTGGTGACGCTCCTCGATAGCGCGCTGGGGAGTACGGATTGGCGGACGGGCACGGGTGGGGCGGGCGCGGCTGGGCTGACACTTGTGTGTCTGGCGTACAATTCAGCCGACAGCGCCACGGTGACCGACGGCTCGACGGGGAATATCAACTACAACACGGCCGCCTATGCGCTCGACTCGACCGTGGCGCTACCGACCGCGAGCCCGTGGGAAATCACGATCAATGACACCGGCCAGTTCTACATCGAATATGACGCCGGCCTGAACTTCGCGGAGGCAAACGTCAAGGGGCTCACAACGGTGACACTCCGCAGTGATGCCGGCGGCAGCTGGGCGACGGTGCCTGGTTCGACGGTGATCGAAAGTGAGGCTGGGATATCCAGCAGCACGCCCATCCAGAACGCCTACGGCGCCGGCAGCGGGTACTTGAACCTCACTGAATCGGGCAAGAAAATTGCGGTCCAGATGGCGCCGACCGCGGCAAACGCGGACGTCAAGGCTACCGGCGGCACGTGCAACATCGCGATTTACAAGCTGAACGCCGCTGGTGGTTCCGGTGGCGGTAGCCCTGTCACCTGGTATGATGAGGCGACCGCGCTTGGTCAACAGACCAAGCTCAAGTTCACCGGCACCGGTGTCAGCGCGGCCGTCAACGGCGACACCGTCGATGTCACGATCAACGCCCAGGCCGCCGCGGCTGGTGGCGACGCCGGGATGATCCAGTTCAACAACGCCGGCGCCATCGCCGGGGCCGCCGGGATCAAGGTGAAGTCGCCCGCCAACGGCCCCGGCTATACCAACCACATCCTGCACGCGAATGCGTACACCGGCGGCTGCGCTTTTGAGACGGTCGCGAGCGGTGCCGGCTGGTGGGCCGACAGCTACCACGACGTCGCCTATGATGTGGCGCTCGCCGGCGCCGCCACACTCAAGGGGTCGGTGGTCAACGTCCAGAACAACAATGAGATCGCCTCGACAAAGGTCTACCTGCGCAACACGACCGGCGCAGCGATCAATGTCGCTATCGACACCAGCGACGGCCACTTCACGGAGATCATTGGCCTTAGCAACCCCTTTTCGATCGATGCCAACGCGACCAAGATCGTCTACCTGACCGCACGCAAGGATGGGTCCGGAGTCGTGCGCAAGGCGGTCGAGGGATGATCCCGTTTCTGGGCCTCCCACCCCGCGGCGGCACCATTATCATCCCAACGCCTCTCCCCGGTGGATCGAAGCCGACCGCTGCGCCCGTGCTACAGGCGAAGGGACTGTCGCTGATCTGGCAGGACCGCCTCGGCGAGACGGACGCACCGACCGACGACAGGCAGTTCTTCCAGGCAACCACCGGCAGCCGTGTGCAGGAAGACCCGGTTGTTTCGTCGAGTTATTCCTTCCCCGGCGAGAACAACCGCCGCCTGTCGTTTGTGAGCTACGACGGCAAGCCGTGTATGAAGGAAATCTACTTCCCTGCCGCGCATGGCTGGATGAACTGGCGCGGCCAATACCTGCCGCAGGGCTACAGGAAGTTCGGCCTGTGCGTGGATCTGCTCTACCCAGCCGGCTTCAATCTGCAGAACACCTCCGGCGGCAACACCTCCGGCAAGACCATGTTTGGCCTTCTGTGTGGCCACTCGGATTTCATGAAGCCGGGGGTACCGACCAGCCGTAGCTGGGCCGGTGAGGTGACGTGGCCGGAGGATCAGTGGGGTGCTTCGCTCGGAATTAACTGGACCTACCGCGCCAGTAATCCCGGCGGCGTTGAGTACCATTGGTATCCGCACGTCATCGGCGCCTACGTCAACGGCGCCGATCAGATCCGTCGCGATAAGTTCTCCAATCTCTACAACATCCCCGGCTACGCGGATCCAGGCAAGAAGCGCTTCACCACCGGCGCCTGGAAGCGGTTGGAGCTGTACGGGGAGATGGATACCAACCGCCGTGACGGGCTGCTGGAGATGTGGCTCGACGGCGTGTTGCTCGCGCGGTGTCCTAATCTCGACCTGGGCGGGTGGGTTGGCGACCGTGGTCTCGCGCAAGGCACGATCGGCGGTTCGGACTCGGCTGGCTCTGGCCAGCTCGTTGGCTCATCAGGCGGCGGTTGGCGGTTCCGTGGGATATTTGTCCGCGCGATGATCGGCGGCGCGACACAGGTGGCGGATCTGGTGCCACAGTACGGCGGCGCCTATTACGCCTACAATTGGCGCGTTTACGGCCTGATCTAAGGCCCTTTCAGGAGGCGCAGCATGCCTGTCACGCAACGCAACGCACCACGTCTGGGGAGTGGCTGAAGGACGCGCTGGTCGCCAGCGCCGGCCGCACGGCCGCGCGCAGCCTGGGGGCGCGTTTCGCCGAGACGTTCAACATCCTCGATTTCGGCGCCCAACCCAACAACCCTGCCTTCGACAACCGGGCTAGCATCCAAGCCGCGCTCGATGCGGCCTATGGTGCAGGGGGCGGGCTCGTCGAGGTGCCGGCCGGCGTGTACTGGATGACCGGCACTGGCACTGCCTCACAGGGCTGCATCCGGATCCGCAGCAACACCGCGCTGCGCGGCGCCGGCGCCGGTGTTTCGGTGCTGAAGCTCGTGTCCGGGCACAATGCGGACCTGACCGGCATCCTGCGCACGCCCAGCGGCGAGGAACACACCAAGATCCAGATTATGGACGTAACCCTCGACGCGAACGGCCCTGGCCAGGCGTCCGGAACGCAGATGGCGTTCTTTTGCGGCACCACGCCGGATGATCCGCCGACCACCCGGTGCGAGGATATCCGCCTGGTGCGGGTCGAGGCGACCGGGGGGAAGGGCTCATCCGGCTATGGCTTTGATCCGCACGAGAACGTGTTGCGCCTCGCCTTCATCAATTGTGTCGCCCACGACAACGAGCTCGACGGATTCGTCATCGACGGCTGCCGTGAAGTGGTCATCGAAGGCTGTTGGTCATGGGCCAATGGCCGCCACGGCTACAACTTCGTCACCCGGAGTGAGAACAACGTCATCTCGGCCAGCCACGCCGTAGAGAACACCGGCAGCGGCATCGTGGTGCAGAATGGCGCCGCGCGGACGATGATTCAGGGCTGCGATGTCCGCGCGAACGACGAGGAAGGCATCTATATCCGCGGCGACGCGACCTACGGCCACAACACCCACATTTCGGTGACGGGGTGCCACATCATCGGCAATGGCAGGCGTGGTGTTCGTATTGCGGGCGCATCGTATAACTCGCTGGCCATGAACCGCCTGGTCGATAACAGCCAGGAGGCCAACGATGGCTACGACGACATCCAGCTGACCAGCAACGACAGTGTGGCGGCGACCTATAACGATGTGCTGCTCAACATCATCCACTCCACCGCAGCCAACCGCTCGCGCTACAACATCCGCGAAGAGCCCTCGGGCGGGGGGGATTACAACTATTTCGTCGGGAATCGTTCGAGCGGCTGCGTGAATGGCACGCCGCAGTCGGTCAATGGCACGGAGACGATCATCTTCGGCGTCAGGGAGCCGGACTTTTTCTTTGGCCGAGCCGCCAGCAACCGCTTCTTCCTCGAGAACTCGGGCCGCCTGCGCTGGGGATCCGCGAACGCTGGGCTGACCGTAGGGGCGGCCGGTGCGGCAGCAGCTCCGCCAGCGACACCGCAGATCTACCTGGAGGTCGAGGACAGCGCCCAGAACCGCCTGCTGGTCCCGGCTTACAACAAGCCGGCGTAGGTTGGGGCTCTCATGTGGGCAGGAGTGGCGGCGTGAAAGGCCGCTAAGAGCAACCTATCGTGGCACCAGGCCGCGGTTGCGCCGCAAGTCGTCCAGCCCCATTACTTCCACGTTTAACATCGCCTGTACTTGAACGCCGTCGCCGGATCGTGCGTCGCCGCGGGGCACCGTTCTCCATTCGTTCCAAATGGTCTTTAATCAGCGGTAGAAAAAGGGTACTGCCAACTTGGATGTCGCCCACTGCCAACTTGGGTGGCGCGCTACACACGTGCCCAGTCGAGTACGGCGGTTCCCATCGTCGATGATTGCGAGACGAAGCCGACGCCGCCCGGCAGCGCGCCCGCGTGCGCAATGGTGGCG
>ERZ761584.404-NODE-404-length-14095-cov-3.730556_pt1 | contig 14095 bp, 27 predicted proteins | sample MGYA00512168_ERZ761584 | MGnify/ENA primary metagenome ERZ761584 (study PRJEB28899, sample SAMN03785564) | bioreactor sludge metagenome | biome: EBPR Sludge; feature: EBPR Bioreactor; material: 0.22µm filtered reactor supernatant | place: Saint Lucia: Queensland...
CTCGGCGGCGGGGACGGTCGGAAACGTCGTCTCGACGGGCGACCTCGCCGTCACGCTCGGGGCGCTCGGGGCTTCGGCGACGGGTACGGTCGCCGTCTCTGGCGCGCTCGGCGCCTCCCTCGGGCCGCTCTCCGTGGGGGCCGCGGGTACCGTAGCGGTCTCGGGCTCCGCGAGCCCCACGGCCGGCCCGGCGGGCGTCACGGCGGCCGGTGCGGTGGCCGTCTCGGGCTCCGCCTCGCCCACCCTCGGGGCGCTCGCGAGCTCGGCGACGGGCGGCGTCGCAATCGTGGGCGCCCTCTCGGCGACGCTCGGGGCGGCGACGGTCTCGGCGACGGGCTCGACGCTCGGGGCTCTCGACGGGCAGCTCGCCGCGACGCTCGGCGGGCTCACGGTCTCGGCCGGCGGCGTCGTCTCGATCACGGGCTCGGCGGGGATCGTGCTCGGCGGGCTCACGGCGACTGGGACGGCCCTCGTCCTCGTCCGCGGCGACGGCTCCCCCGAGCTTGCCCCGGTGACGGGCTCGGGCTCGGGCGTCGTCGACGTCTCGGGCGACGCCGCTCCGACGCTCGGGGCTCTCGCGCTCTCGTCCGCCGGCGAGGTCGCCATCGTCGCCGAGCTCCTTCGGACGCTCGCCCCGCTCGCGCTCTCCGCGCGGGCGCTCGGGCGCCCGATCTCGACGCCCGTCGAGCGCTCGCTCGTCGTCCGCTTCGAGAGCCGTCTCGTCCGGGTGACGGCCGAGGATCGGACGGTCGCCGTACCGTGAGCCGAGCGGACGATCACCGCTCGAAGGGGTGCAGCGTGACGACGAGCGCGATCGAGACCTTCACGAAGAAGCCCGCCGCCGTCCTCGACTATCTCGTCGATTGGTCCCAATGGCTCGCCGAGAACGACACGATCGCAACGGCGACGTGGGACGTCCCCTCGGGGCTCACGCAGCCGACGCCGGCGACGAGCACGACGACGAGCGCGACCGCATGGATCGGCGGCGGGACGGCCGGCGTCGATTACGTCGTGACGTGCTCCGTCACGACGGCCCAGGGGCGAACGGACGCCCGATCCTTCGTGCTCCGGGTGCGGGGATAGGATGCCGCTCCCTTCGCTCCCGAGCTCCGAAGAGGTGCTCGCCGCCATCGTCGGGGGAGGTCTCGCCGGATGGCTCGGCCGAGGATGGATCGCCCGCGAGAAGCGACTCGGGGCGGATCACGAATCCGAGGCGAAGGCCGAGCGCGAGCGCGAGCGCTTGCTCGCCGAAGAGCGCGCCGCCCGCATCGCGCAAGCGGGCGAGGTGCAGCGCGCCCTCGTCGCGCTCGCCGAGTCGATCGCCGTGGGAATGACGAAGAACCACGACACGCACGAAGCGGTTATCCGCCGGTTCGAGACGCTCTTCGAGCTCGTCGAAGGCTTCGCCCCGAAGCACTTCGACGAGCGGCTCGCTCGGATCGAGCGGCGGCTCGAAGCGCTCGGCGGGAAGATGCGCGGGACGTGCTCCGAGTGTGGACGCGAGCACGAAGAAAGGGAATCCGAGTGATGAACATCCGCCCCAACTGGACCGGGATCACGGCGATCGCGATCCTCGCCGTGCTCGCGGCCGTGCTCGCCTATCTCGACGAGACCGAAGCCGCGAAGCTCCTCGTCGCGACGATCGTCGGCGTCTTCGTCCCGTCGCCGCACCTCCCGGCCGAGCCCGCGAAGCCCGAGGTCTCGCCGTGATCGCGCCCGCTCCGGAAGGGTGGCGCGAAGCCGCCGCCTTCGTCGTCGCCGTGATCGCGCTCGCCTTCGCCGCGACGTGTGCGACCGGATGCGGGGGAGCTCCGCGAGCCGTCCGGACCGCGCTCGACGTGACGGCTCACGCCATCGTCGCGACGGACGAGGAGGTCGCCGCCCGATACACGGCGGCGGCCGATCGCGCCCTCGAAGCGAGCGCGACACGCGAGGAGTACCGGCGACGGATGGCGACGTGGGACCGTCTCGAAGCGAGCCTTCGCTCGACTCGCGTCGCGCTTCTCGTCGCCGAGCGCGCCGTCGACGCATGGGAGGCGAAGGAGGCGAGCGCCCGCGGGGCGCTCGGATGCCTCGCGGACGCCGTGCAGCTCCTTGCCGATGGGCTCGTCGAAGCGGCGATCCCGATCCCGCCGAAGCTCCTACAGGTGCTCGCCCTCTCGTCGAGCGTCATCGGGGCATGTCCCGAGCCCGCTCCGCCGGAGGTGACGCCGTGAGCGCTTCGATCGTGACCGAGGCCGTGGGGATCGTCCGGCTCCTCGTAGAGCTCGCCTCGATCGCGATCCGCGACATCCACGAAGGCCGGCCCGAGCGCGTCGCGGAGATCCTCCCGCCGACGATGCGGACGACGCTCGCGAAGGCTCTCGCCGATCGGAAGGCCGAAGAGAAATTCTTCGAGGAGCCGAAGGAGCCGACGCCGTGAGGATCCTCGCCCTCTACGCCGCGACGAATCAGCACGGGAACGATGCGAAGGGCGCCTTCGTGCCCGAGTCGAGCGGCTTCGCGAAGGCGCGGAAGGCTCACGGCGACGTCGTCGAGCGCGTCGCCTTCGCGAACGGCGAAGCGCTCGCGTCGAAGCGCCGGGCGAGCGTCCTCGCGTCGATCGCGAACGCGACCCCCTTCGAGGGGCTCGCCTACTTCGGCCATGGCTTGCGGAGCGGGCTCCCTTCGGCCGGCTTCACGATGCAGACGATCGACGCGCTCGCGGACGCCATCGACGAGCACGCGACGAAGGGCGCCGAGCTCCGGATCGTGCTCTACGCTTGCTCGGCCGCGGGCGCTCCCGGGCGAGACCGCGATCGGCTCGACGGCGACGGGGGCTTCGCGGACGTGCTCCGCGACAAGCTCGCCGAGCTCGGCCGCGTCGGATGGATCGACGCTCACACCGTCGCCGGTCACGCAACGATCAACCGCTACGCTCGACGCTTCCGCATGGACGGGAAGGGCGCCGGCGTCGGGGGCGCGTGGCTCGTCGAGCCGGGCTCTCCCGACTGGCCGGCATGGGGCGCACGACTGAAGAGCGATCCCGACTTCCGCTTCGGCTTCCCGTTCCTCTCGGAAGCCGAGATCCTCGCGACGCTTCGGGCGAAGCCGTGAGCAACGCCGACCGCGTCCGGGTGCGTCGCGAGCTCTACTCCGATCACCCGGCCGGCCCGGTGATCGCCGAATGGGAGACGAGCGCCGGGATCCTGATCGCCGGGCGAGGGCGGGACGACGACGAAGCGCGCCGGAACCTCCGGCGGGCGATCCGGCTCGCCTATGGCTCGCCGAGGTGACCGGGGACGAGAGGTGACCGGGCTCCGGCGGGCGGGCCTTTAAGGGAGATCGACCGATCCCCGAATGCCGAGCGGATCCGCGGACTTAGCGATCGCCCAGAATGGCGATTCTCCCGAATCCGTAGGGGATCCGAGTCGTTACGCATTTGGGGAGGGTGCCTCCCGGGTGGCTCCTCGCGGAGCCGGATCGGGGGTTACCGGGCTCGATCACGGCTTCGGCCGGAGGTGCGATCGGATCTCGTCGACGAGCCGGGTAAGCCGAGTGAATCCCGGCGTGCGCGCTCGATCCTCGATCACGTAGCAGACGACGCGACGAAGGAGCCCTCGATCCGTCTCGCGCTCGGCTTCGAGCTCGGCGAGCTTCGCTTCGAGCCGCCGGATCCTCCCGAGCGCGTCGACGTAATCGAGCGGGCTCGCGTAGGCGACGAAGTCGCGGGGCCCACCTTCGGCGATGCGGCGGAGCCGTTCGATCAGGTCATCCATTCGAGACCTCGTCCGGTGCAGGCGAGAGCCGGCGGATCTTGTAGCGCTTGCCCTCGCGATCGTAGAGCTCGCGGGCGGCGAGCATTCCCGGGGACCATCCTCGATCCTCGTAGAAGACGGCGAGATCCGCGACGCGACGCCACGCGAGCCCCGCTTCGATCCCGAGTCGACGCTCGCCCGGGATCAAGTCGTCGAGCGCTTGCGGATAGAGGAGGTGGCTCGCGATCGGAGCCTCGCCCCGCGAGAGCGAATCGAGCATCGCCCGGCGTGCGTAGGCGACGTTTTCGCGGACGTCGCCGGCGTATGGGGATTCGAGGATGACGAGCGGCATCGCGGGCGCCGGCTCCGCCGGAGCGCGCTCGAAGCCGAGACGCTCGGCGATCCGTGCGAGCTTCTTCTCGCGGACGGCGGCGACGATCTCGGGACCAACGATCCGCCCGAGCTGATCGAGCATGATGGACACGTCCGCGATCTCTTCGGCGAGAGCGTCGACGTTGATCCGGCCGCGGCGGCGATGGTTGATCGCGACGATGAGCTCGGCGAGCTCCTCGACCGCCTGATCCATTTGCTCGCGGGCGCCGTGCTTCGCGAGCGCGGCGTCGAGCACGTCCGGGGCGCTCACGGCGCCGGCGAATCGCAGGGGCGCGCCGTACTCCGCGCACCACGCACACCGCCGGCCGGACTTCGACCCGCCGATCGGCCGCTTCCCGCACGCCTCGCACATACGCGCGGGGCCGGTCATGGGGACACCGCCCGAAGACGCTCGGCGGAGGGCTCGCAGATACAGCCCTCGCCGGCCGTGGATCGAAGGGCGAGCCCCTCGCGAGCGCACGCGAGCGCGCATCGATCCATTCGCCGAGTCGACGAGCGACACGTCGAGATCAGACCGCTTACCGCGAAGAGCGCGACGATCACGAAGATCGGCCAGAACAGGACGCCGGGATCTCGCCGGAGAGCGGCGAAGATGCGCCCCGCGAGGCGAGCGAGGCCGCGGAGCGGGGAGCCGATCCGGTGCGCACGTTCCAGCGCTCGGACGCGGCGACGAAGCCGCTCGACCTCGACCGAGGGATCGATCTCGCGGTAGCTCACGGCGTCACCTCGTCGAGCTCCCAGATAGCGACCGGGCGAGCATGGGCTCCGGTCGACTGCCATCCCACGCGACGCCACGGGCCCCGATTGAACACGGCTCCCATCCATCGCGGATCGTGCCCCCCGAGATCGACGCCGGCGGCCCGCAGGGCGGCGAAGACTTCGGGCGCCGTCACGCGCCCGCGCTCGCGAGCGATCGACGTCGCGACCTCTCGCGCCGTCGCGACGAGCTCGCTCCGACGTACGGCGAGCGCGTCGAGCACTTGATCGCGCTTCTCGCGCTCGCTCGGCTTCGCCGCTCTCGCGGCTTCCACGCTCGGGGCGAGCGTCAACGATAGCTGATTCATTCGATCCTCCGTCCTAACGGGTGCGTGTCTGTATTCGCGAGCTCGCGCCGTAACCGCTCGGGCGTCACGGGCTCACCATTCGAGCGGCGACGCGGCGAAGCGCTTCGAGCTCACCGGGCGCTTCGATCGTCCGCTCGGGGACGTCCGCGACGGGACACAGAACGGCCCGCGATCCCATCACCTCGCTTTGCTCGAAGACGATCGCCTCGTAGGCGGCGAGATTCACGACGAGCCGATCCGAGAGCCGAACCCAGGTCCCGAGCTTCCGATCGGCGAGGGCTCGGCGAGCTTCGTCGAGATCCGCTTCGAGCTCGGCGACGCGGCTCGATTGGTGGATCACGACTTGTCCGACCGCCGCTTGGGAGTCGTGTAGCTGGACGCGGAGATCCGCGACGAGCCGAGCGAGCGGCTCGCGCTCTTCGAGCCTCGCTTTGAGCTCCTCGATCCGCCGCCGGTAGGTATCGCGCTCTCGCCGAAGCTCGGCGAGCTCTTCTTCGATCGTTGTGGTCATCGTCAATCGTCCTCTCCCCGTGACAAACGTTCGAGCTGATCTTCGAGAATCTCGACGCTGGCGATCTGATCGGCGAGCTCGGCTTCGAGCTCTCGGATCTTCGCGGCGGCTTCGGCGGCGACGCTTCCGACGTCGAAGCTCGCAGGGCGTCCGCTGGACGGGCGCTCGATCGTCACGCCGCAACCTTCGAGCGCGTCGAGCGACGCGAGGATCTCGCGGACGTCAGCCACGGCGAGACCTCCGAAGGAAAGCGTTTCGCGTCGCCCCGCACGTGTCGGGCTCCTTCCCCATCGCGGCTTCCTCCGCGGCCTCGATCTCCGAGTTCGGCGGGAGCGGCGACCAGTGCGTGTGGTACCCGGGCCAGTCGTCGTCTAGCGGAGTGCCCACGTGGGGCGGCTCCTCGACGGGGAGCGCCCACCACAAGCACGGCCCGTCGTCCTCGTGCCAATCGTCGAGCGGACGGAATCGAAGCTCGCGCGAGTCGAGGAGCTCGCGGACGTCAGTCACGGCGAGACCTCCGGACGAAGACATTACGGGTAGCCCCGCACGGGACGAGCTCCCACCCGGCGGCCGTCATTCGGGCGAGACGCTCCGCGTCGACGACGGGCGAGCCCCACGTCGAAGCCTCGCAACGGATCCGCGCTCGGCCGGCGAGAGCCGCGTCGACGTTCGCGAGCACTCGGGCCCACTTCTCGCGGCCGACCTCGTCCCACGGGACCGCGGATTCGGGCCAGCTCGCCGGGCGCTCGAAGCTCGCGTCGAGCTCCGCGACCCATGCTCTCGTCGAGCCGATCCGCCGGTGGTAGCGCTCGACGTACGCCGCCGGCGAGAGCCCCGCTCGGCGTGCGTTGCGTGAGACGACGAGCGCGATCGCCGTCGCATCGTCGGACGGCGAGAACGAAGCCTCGTTTACCGCGAGCCGTGCGACGGCGACGACGTCGGGCCCGTATTCGTGCGCGCTCGCCTCGCCGCACTCGCCCGCGAGCCCGAGGGCTCCGGCGAGGATCAGGATGGGAAGGACTTTCTCGAATGCCATCGATCGATCTCCGGTAGAAAAGCGCGACCGCTTCGGAGGTGAGTAGTCCCCGGGCCGGTCGCCCACCCTCCCGCGCTCGCTCGGGGGGGGGATAGGCGAGCGCGTGATCTTCAGTCCGGGCGCCCGTAGAAGAGCGGAAGCCCCGTCTTCGTCCGCGCTTCCTCGCAGGACTCGCGGAAGGCGTCACGGAAGGCAGCCTCGCCGCGGGCGATCTGAACGATCCACTTCACGGTGGGCCCCGAGACGCGGTAGCGAAGCCGCACGGGGAGCTGATAGAGCGGCCCGCCACGGAAGACGGGGATCGCGAGCACGAAGCCGGTCGGGATCTTGATCTTCGTCGCGCCGTACTGATCGCCGTGCGTCTCTTCGTAGACGATTTCGCGCTCGCCCGTCGCGAGATTCACGCTCGACTTCACCTTCGAATCGACGCGGATCGCGAGCGAGGTCGCGAGCTCGACGAGCTTCTCGGGCGAGGCCATGACGATCCCGAGCTGGTGGACGAGCTCGCTCGTCCCTTCCGTGACCGAGCTCGGGGGGAGCACGTCCACGATCCGATCTTCGAGGAACTCGGCGAAGACGCGCTGATCGAGCGCTCCCGCGCTCTCCGCCTTCCGCCAAGCGTTCCATTCGTCCGAGAGCGGGAACGGGTAGATCGTCCGGTGATCGCCGAAGCGAGCGAGCGCGCCCGTCCCCTCGGGCCCTCCCCGGTGGTAGTTGTGGATCGCGACGAGCTTCGGGGCGCTCGGCGTGTCGTCCGCGAAGAGCGCCGAATCCGGATCGGCGAAGCGCTTCGCGTGATCGATGAAGCTCGCGAGCTCCGTCACGGTGACGTGACCCATTCGGCGAGGCGGAGCGTCGGCGTACTCCGCGACGAAGCCCCGAATCGAGCGCAGCTCGTGACCTCGCGGGACCGCGGCGATCCGGATCGGATCGGCGCCTTCGAGCGGGACCTCGAAGAGCGTCGGCGCGAGATTCTCGCGGGCGAAGTCGAAGATCGCCCGCGACTCCGTCGCGGCGATCGATGCGGTGGGATTCCTCGGATCCATGCTCACGGTTCAGCCTTCCTTTCCGGCCGCGAGGTCTCGGACCTCGGGACGCTTCGAGACGTCTCGCAGGGGGAGCGATTGCTGGCGCGGATTCTCCCGGACCAGGTTTCCCCCCTTCGTCACGTACATCAAAGCCTCCGTCCGCTTCGTCTTCGGGCGCTTCGTCGCGACGTCGTGAGTCACGCGGGCGTAGCCTCGATCGTCGACGGTGATCTTCAGTTTCAGGGTGAGCAGCCCCGAGCTCGTCGACTGGCGAGCCGTGGCTTCGCCTTCGAGATACCGGACGAGCTCGAAGAGCTCCTCGGAGAGCTCGGACGCGAGCTCGCCATCGGCGACGGCTTCGACGAAGCGAGCGAAGCTCCGCGGCCCTTCCTCGGGCGGGATCTGATTCTCTGCCATGGTCCTTCCTTCCTTCATTCGTCGACGAAGTCGTCGGACGAAGCTCCCTCGGGAGCGCTCTCGGGCGCCGTCTCGGGCGCCGAATCGGTGGACGGCTCGACGTCCGCTTCGAGCGCGTCGAGCACCTTCGGCCGCGCCCCTCGCGTCTCGCCGTTCACGGCGACGTAGCCCGCGGGCGAGCTCGGCTCGACCGAGCGATCGCCGTCGTCGTCGAGCTCGACCGCTTGGGCCATTTCGGCCGAGCGCGGAAGCCAAGGCCACAACGCACGGACCGCGCTCTTCTCCGCCATGGCTTCCCAATCGGTCCGCCACGCGGGACCGTTCGCGCCGCGCTTCCGGCGAAGCTCGACCTCGTCCCGGGTGAGCACCTCGAAGATCGGATCGGCGTCGCCGGCGAGGTGGGCGACGGCGTAGGCGTGCGTCACGGGCGCGGAGATCGGCGCCCGCGGGACGTGCCGAAGCGCTTTCCGAAGGCCGAGCTCGTACTCGAAGAGATCCCCTTCGCGGACGACGTGCGCATACAGCGATCGCACGCTCCCCGAGCGCCGGGCGAGCTCGATCAACCCCTGGTAGCCGAGGATCGTCGTGCATTCCCACGCTTGCCGCTCTCGGGAGTAGCGCGGGATCAAGTAGGCGTGACCGAGCGGCGAATTCGGCTCCAAGCCGATCGACGCGAGATCCATGACGCACGAAGCGAAGCTCGCCTCCGTGCAGCGTGCGAGATCGGGGACCTTCCGCACGGCCGTGAGGAGGATCCGCGCCATGCGATCCCCGGTCAGGTGCTTCGGAAGGGCGCGCTCGATCTGCCCTCGCATCCTCCCGATCAGGTTCGCGACGCCATCGCCGCCGGGATTCGGCTTCGCCACGTCGGCGGGCCGGCTCTTCTCGATCGCTCCCATGGTCAATCCTCCTCGCTCGCCCACCCGGGACGAGACAGCGTTACGATCTTCCCGTCGCCCACAGCCCAGATCCGCGAGTCGATCCCGTGCCGGATCTTCGCGAGCGCTCGGCGGCGGCTCTTCTCGCCGAGCTCCGCGAAGTCTTCGTCGAGCTCGAAGACGGCGACGGTATGCGGCTCGACGTTTTCGACGACGACGAAGAGCCAAGCCTCGGGCCGGATCCGCGTCACGGCTTCGATCCCGGCGATGTAGTGGGCCCGTTGCCGGTGGTAGCCGAAATTCACGATCGACTTCGCGAAGCTCCTCGGCGAGACGTCGCGGGACGTCTTCAGGTCGACCGCGAGAGCACCTCCGGCGGCGAGGTGATCGGGCCGGCATTTGCAGCGGATCCCGCTCTCCTCGTCGAGCCAGAAATACGACGGCTCGCGGAGATACGGACGCAGCTCGAAGGCTCGGCGGGCGCGGACGTGGCCCATGATGGCGTCCGCCATCCTTCCCGCCTTCGCGAGATCGTCGGGATCGACGAGCGTCTTCCCGTTTGCCTTCGCGTCAGCGTTCCACGCTTCGAGCTCCGCCTTTCCCGCCTTCGTCCGCTTGTCGACCTTCGGGGCGACGATGAAGTCACGGGCGAAGCGCTCGGGCTCCAGGATCGCCGTGTGCGTGAGCGTCCCGAGCGCCATGGCGTCCGAGGTCTCGCCCTCGAAGGCTCCCGTCTTCTTCCGCTCGAAGTGGTAGAGCGACTTCGTGAGGGCGAGCGAGAGGTCCGTCGAGCCGACGGCCGGATCCCGGTGGTAGAGCTCCGCGGCGAGGTCGACCCGCTCGCCCAGGAAGCCCGAGACGAGATCGAGATCAGCCATGGGCGCGGCTCCCTTCGACTCGGACCTCGACGGCTTCGAGGAGCTTCGCCGCGATCCTCGGATGGTTCAGGAAGAGCGAGACCGCGAGCTTCGCTTCGAGGAGGTCGAGCGAGGGCGCTTCGAGGGTGACGCTCTCGCCCGTCTTCGTATCGAAGGCGGCGACCTCGTAGGCGAGCGCGTCGCGGACGCCGCGGAGATCCGCGAGGTGGATCCGACACCCGGCCCGCTCCCCGATCCATTCGCCGCCGGTGCGACGAAGGTTGGTTCCGGCGAAGTGGATCGTCGCCGGGAGCTCGTCTCGCGCCGTCTTCGGCTTCGGGGCCGGCGTCGCCTTCGCCGTCATGGCGGCGAGCTCGGCCCGGGCCTTCGTGAGCTCTCGCGAGAGCTCTTCGACGTCCGCTTCGAGCTTCACGATCCGGAGCGTCTTCGCTTCGAGCGCTTCGCGGGTGCGCTCGAAGCCGACGCACGCCGAGCACGGCTTCGCGAGCCGCTCTTCGAGCTCGGCGATCCGCGTCGAGCGCGTCGCGATCCCGTCGCGGGCGACTTCGAGCGTCCGCTTCGTCGCGGCGAGCTCGGCTTCGACGTTGCCGCCGGCGGCTTCGAGAAGGCGCAGAGTGTCGGCGTCAACGGTAATCTCCCCGAGGTCGTCGCAACGGTCGCACGGCGTCACACGGGAGCGCGGCTCGACGTCGCACGCTCGGGCCGGGATCATGGTCTCGATCGAGCCCTCCCCGTTGCAGATTGGGCACTCGATTTCGTAGGTCGCAGCAGTCACCGGATCACCTTCTTCCGGACTCCGTCCGGCATATGAGCGAGAGCGTCGAGCACGGCTCGCGAGAGCGAGGCGGGCGAATAGCCGAGCGTCTCGACGCCGAGAAAGCGCGCCCGGATGCGATGGCCGTCCCGATCGGCGACGTGCTCGAAGAGCTCGACGCCGAGAGGGGCGAAGAAGCGCCGGAGGTCTTCGAGCGATCGCTCGTCGAGCCGGCGAGGGACGAAGGGCGGAGCCATCAGCGGCCGGACCTCTTCGAGCGCTTCGCCTTCCGCATACGGGCGGCGAGAACGCGCCAATCGTTCGGGCCGATGGCCGAGACGAGATCGGCGACGGTGGCGCCCTCTTCGAGCGCACGACGGATCGCCGTGTCCGCGTCGAGCATCCTCCCGAGGTCGGAAGCGGGGACCGCGAGCGCGTCGCCTACAAGGCGAGCCGCGGAGCGGACGAGCGGACGGACCGAGGTCTCGTAGGGGGAGATCATCGGGCGCCCCCCGTGAGACGGGAGACGGCGAGCGCAAAGGCTCGATCGGCTTCCGCCCGCTCGGCGGCTCGGCGAGCCTTCTCGGCCGCTTGCCATTCGACCTCGAAGCGAGCGTCGTCGAGCTCGCGCTCGGCGCGAAGCCGAGCGGCGATCGGCTCCCATGTCGCGAAGAGCTCGACGGCTTCGTCGACCGCTTCGGCGACGGCCGGAGCGACGACGTCCGCGAGCGGCTCGTCGAGCTCTTCGACGAGCCGGACGAAGGCGAGCTCGACGAGCGCGGGGCGCTCGGCGGCGAAGCCGAGCTCGAAGACGGCCCGCTTGCCGGAGCGGCGGACGACGTCGCGGAAGGATGCGGGGAGCTCCGCGAGGATCACCGGGCGCCCCCCTTCCGGAAACGGGGGAGCCCGTAGCCGAGCGCGATCCGGGTGTTCCACGTCCGACCCTCGAAGACGAAGGTCTCGCGGCCGTAGCGAAGGGCGAGCCGATTCGCGAGCTCGAAGCGCGTCGCCCGGCTCGTCGTCGGGCTCACGGGGACGAGCCCCCGTTGGGGATTCAGGACGAAGGTCGAGCCGTGGCCGTCGCGGTAGAGCGACGCCGTCCCGGCGACGTGGGAAGGGCGGAGCGAGGTCGCCATCATGCGCCCCCGTGATCGCGAGCCGACGTGTCAGTGAGGATCTCCCCGGTCTCGGCGTCGAAGAGGTGGGACTCTCGGGCGACCGAGATCCCGCCGACGCCGGCGAGAGCGGCCGGGAGCTCGTCCCACGTCCCGAGAAGGAGCCCCGAAGAATCCCTCGCCACGAAGAGCGAGCGCTCGATCGCGCCGTAGTCCGACGCCGTGAATCCGTGTCCCATGCATACCTCCCAAGCTCGCCGTCTCACGGGCGAACCGTGCCCACCTTCTAAGCCCCGGAAGTCTAGCCGTCAACGGAAATCGACTAAGCGTTTCCCGTTGCGGCTCCGCCTTCCCGTGCGCTACAAGGCCGAGCATGGAAACGAACGCGCTCGGACAACGAATCGCCGCGGCTCGAAGGGCTCGCGGTATGACGCAAGAGGACCTCGCCGAAGCTCTCACGGTCGGACCTATGACGGTCTCGAAGTGGGAGCGCGGGATCAACGTGCCAGAACTTCGGCGCCTAGCCGATCTCTCGGCGGCTCTCGGCGTCCCGTCCGGGTGGCTCGTCGACGGCGATCCCGACGACGTCCCGCCCGAGCCCGCCGACTTCGTCCCGACGAGGAGCTCGAAGCGGAAGGCGGCGGCTCTCGGCCGTTACGCCGAAGTCGCGCTCGATCACCTCGACGCCGCCGAGCGTCACCTCGCGAAGCTCCGCGACGGGATCGAGCGCGGAGCTTGGTACGTCGGCTCCGTCGACCTCGGGCTCGCGATCGGTCGACTCGGAATGATTCCCGCGCAGCTACAGGGCGCCGCCGAGCATCCCGCGATCGAGTCGTCGATCGCGCTCGAAGCGCCGGCGACGAAGAGCGAGGCCTCGCCGTGAGCGCTCCCGAGCTTCGCTTCGGCGACTGGCGGGAGGTGCTCGCGGACGTCCGGCGAGCGGACGCTCTCATCTTCGACGCGCCCTATTCCGAGAAGACGCACTCGGGACACAACGGCGGGACGCGGAGCGACGAGAGCGGGATCGGATACGGACATCGCCGGAACACCCGGGCGATCGGTTACGAGCATTTCACGGATCGCGACGTCGCCGAAGTCGTCGACGCATGGCACGACCGGATCGACGGGTGGATCGTCTCGATCACCGATCATGTTCTCGCGCCCGTGTGGGCGGAGAAGCTCGAAGCCGCCGGGCGCTACGTCTTCGCGCCGATCCCCATCGTCGATATCGGATCGACGGTGCGGCTCGCCGGTGACGGGCCCTCTTCGTGGACTTGCTGGGGGATCGTCGCACGTCCGAAGACGCGAGCCTTTCAGCGGTGGGGAACGCTCCGCGGAGCCTACGTCTATCGCCGGGATCCCGAGGGGACGAGCCGCCGCGCCGTCATGGGCGGGAAGCGGCTCGATACCATGCGGGACATCGTCCGGGACTATACGCGCCCGGGGGATCTCGTGATCGACCCGTTCGCCGGCGGCGGGACGACGCTCCTCGCCGCCGCGCTCGAAGGTCGCCGAGCCATCGGCGCCGAGCGCGATCCGAAGCACTTCGCGATCGCCGAAGTGCGACTCGCGTCCGGGTACACGCCGCCGCTCTTCGTCGAAGGCGCGGGACGTCTCGCGCCCGAGCAAGTCGAGCTCACGCTCGCCGGCGAGAGCGGTGACGGCGAGGAGGTCGAGCCGTGAAGCGCTCGAAGCCGTGCGCCGCTTGCGGCCGGACCGATCACCCGGAGCGAGCCCATTACGATCCGAAGGCGGCGATCCGAGCCGCCGAAGACGCCGCCGCCCGAGGCGAGTCGCAGCTCGCCGGGCTCTGGTACGAAGTCGCGACGAAGCTCGCGAACGCACAACGCCGAGAGCTTCGAGGGATCGGCCGTGGACGCTGATCCCGCGGCCGTCGTCGAGCTCCTCGCACGGCTCGACGCCGTCGCGCTCGACCATGGTCGCGACGAGGTCCGGCGAGTCGTCTCGAAGAGGTGCTCGGCCCTCTTCGGCGGCGAGCCGCTCACGAAGGCGGAGCGCTGGACGCTCGCGCTCGCTTGCATGTCCGAGCTCGGCGGCCCGCTCGCCGCGCTCTCGCCGCTCGTCGACGGTCGCGAATCGGAATGGCCCGAGGAGCTCGTCGAAGCGGCCCACAGAACGATCGAAGAGGTGGCGAATGAATAGGGAACTGCTGACGGAAAAGCTCTCGGCTCTCGCGGACGGTCGCGAGCTCCGCACGAATCGCGATATGGTCGACTTCCTCACGAAGATCACGACGACGACCGTCGAGCTCGCGATCGAGGAT
>ERZ761584.405-NODE-405-length-14037-cov-12.490845_pt1 | contig 14037 bp, 15 predicted proteins | sample MGYA00512168_ERZ761584 | MGnify/ENA primary metagenome ERZ761584 (study PRJEB28899, sample SAMN03785564) | bioreactor sludge metagenome | biome: EBPR Sludge; feature: EBPR Bioreactor; material: 0.22µm filtered reactor supernatant | place: Saint Lucia: Queensland...
ACCGCAGGTTGCATTTATGGGGCTAGAATATGCAGATTAAGCTAATTTCGCAGGGTCTTGGAAAAGGAACCGCAGTGATAAACGCAGAAACCGGACAGAGAATCCAGGATGTGGTGGAAGTTTATTTTCATCACGTCGCTGGTGAGGAGCCGAAGCTCGCGATTGACGTTCTCGCTCCGAGAATAGAACTACAAGCAGAAGCTGAAGTGCGTCACGTCTGTCCATACTGCGGCGCGCAAAAGGAAGTAGGTGAAAAAGAAAGTTGAAATCACGTATAAAAAAACCTCGGACCTTATTCAGTCAGCGAGAAACGCGCGCGTCCATAGCGACGAGCAGGTGGAGCAGATTGCGCGGAGCCTCAAAGAGTTCGGATTTATCAATCCCGTTCTCCTTGAACCGAATGATACAATCGTGGCCGGTCACGGGAGAATACTTGCAGCAAAGAAAGTCGGCATCAAAGAAGTCCCATGCATAGTGCTTGGGTTTCTTGACGAGACACAACGCAAGGCGTTCGCTTTGGCAGATAATAAAATTCCTCTCAACGCTGCCTGGGATATGAACATGTTGCAAATGGAACTGCAGGAGCTTCAAGTCTCAGGTTTCGATATGGAAGTCCTTGCGTTCTCTGCCGACGAGCTCTCAGATATTTTTAATGAGACGGCAGGTGGCGGTGACTCGGCAGATGATACTCATCCTCCCGTGGTAAAGGGAAAGGCAGTTTCTAAAATCGGAGATATCTGGTGCCTGGGCGAACATCGAGTCATGTGTGGATCTGCTACCAATCCCGAGCAAGTAAAAAAACTGATGGACGGTGAGCAAGCGTCTCTGGTCTTTACCGATCCACCATACGGAATTAGTTTTGAGTCAGAGCACCATGATGTGATTGAGGGAGACGATCTTCGGGGCGAAAATCTTTGCCGAGACTTACTCATTCCAGCGTTCAAAGAGATGGTGAAAAGTGTCAGAGAAAACTCAGCGTTTTATATCTGGCATGGAGTTCAAACCAGAGAAGACTTCGTCCATGCGATAAAGATGGCGGGTCTCCGAGAGATTCAATATCTCATCTGGCAAAAGCCAGGCATGGTGATGGGTGGGCTCGATTATAGAAATATTTACGAACCATGTTTTTATGCCGCGCGGGTAGGAGAGGCTCCAAGATTTTTTGGTGGGCGTGATGAGCCGAACGTCTGGTCGGTCACTCTCAAGGGAGAGAAGGAGCTCGCCACAACAATGGGCAACGGTCTTCTGCTGATTGATGAAAATCACGGTGGCAAGATCTACATCAAGGCAAAAGAGACAAAGAACAAAAAGGTCCGCACGCTGAGAGTTGGTGCCGGTCAATCCGTCGTCGTGTATAATGAAGACAGGCACGGGACTCTCTGGGAGGTGGCAAAGGATACAGTTAAAACCGTTCATCCGACGCAAAAGCCTGTAGAGCTTGCCATGCGCGCCATCAACAATTCATCTCAGCCAGGGGAAATCGTTCTCGATCTCTTTCTTGGTAGCGGGATGACGTTGATAGGCGCGGAGAAACTCAAGCGTCGATGCTTCGGAATGGATTTAGATCCAGCCTACGTCGACGTGGTTGTTCAGAGATATCAAAGTTTCACCGGCAAGGAAGCGAAGCTTCAAGGTTCCGGCTCTAGTTTTACAAAGGTGATGGAGGAGAGGTTATGAGCGGTCCGCCAAGGAAACCAACAGCGCTTAAAATTCTTGCTGGCAATCCAGGCAAGCGAGCTCTCAATGAGCATGAGCCGGTCGTTGAGGTAGCGATACCCGAGCCTCCTATATACCTCTCCGATGATGGGAAGGAGTTCTGGAAGGAGCTCGCGCCACAGCTTGCACAGATGCGTGTGATGACGAAAGCAGACAAGCAAGGTCTTGCCGCGCTCTGCATTGCGCTTTCGGATTTAAAGATGTGTCAGGAGCGCAAGAATCAGTTCGGTCCAGTCACCAAGACTCCCAACGGTCACATCCAAGTCAGTCCGTTCATGACGATACAGGATAAAGCTTTGAAAAATGTGCATCGTTTTTTGTGTGAGTTCGGTCTTACGCCTGCCTCACGTTCACGAATAATAGCTTCGGCATCCGATGGTAAAAACAAAGACAAGAAGAGGCAAAAGCTCAAAGACTCGCTCTTCGGAAACCGAACTGCGGCTTGATTATTCTAGATTTTCCTCAACGCATAAGAAGATAGTACTTCATGGCAGGGAACTTGGGACGAGCAAGTGTCCCAAGGAATGGGCAGCCAAGTACTACTTCGATAATAAGGCTGCGAAGGCTGCCTGTGATTTCGTTGAAAATTTCATTCGGCACGTAGAAGGTCCGATTGCCGGTCAGCTCTTTATCCTAGAGCCTTGGGAACGCGCGGCGCTGCGAGAGATCTTCGGGTGGAAGCGTCGCTCTGATAAGACGCGCAAGTATCGGCGCGTTTATTTTTTCCTCCCTAGAAAAAACGGCAAGTCCATTCTTGCTTCAGCGATTGCGCTTTACCTGTTGTTCTGTGACGGAGAGCAGGGAGCGCAGATTTATTCCGCAGCCTCAGACAGGGAGCAGGCTGGGATCGTGTTCGAAGTCGCAAAGAAAATGATTGAAGCCTCCGAAGACCTCCTTGAGATGTGTGAGGTGTTCAAGCGTTCAATCGTAGACTACTCAAGCGGTGGCTCCTATAAGGTTTTATCTTCGGATGCTCCAAACAAGCACGGCAAAAATTCTCACGGCATTTTATTCGATGAGCTTCATACGCAAAAAACGCGCGAGCTCTGGGATACGCTCACCACATCTACCAGCGCCAGGGCGCAGCCACTTGTCGTTGCGATGACGACAGCGGGATACGACAAATCCACAATCTGTTGGGAGGTGCACGACTATGCGCTCGGCGTGAGAGACGGCATCATTTTAGATGATGAGTTTTTGCCGATTCTTTACGGAGCTGATGAAGACGACGACTGGACCAAGGAAGAGACGTGGTTCAAGGCGAATCCCAATCTTGGAATCTCGAAATCGCTCGAGTACATGCGCACAGAGTGTGAGCGAGCAAAAAACAGTCCATCCTATGAAAACACGTTCAAGCGTCTCGAGCTCAACATGTGGACCGAGCAAGAGAGCCGGTGGATCCAAATGGATAAATGGGATCTCTGCAGCGAGCCAGTTGATGAGAAGTCCCTTGTCGGAGAGCCTTGCTATTTAGGTCTAGACCTTTCCAGCAATAGAGACATCACTGCAGCAATGGGACTCTTCCCGCGCGAGCTTGTGAAAGAGGAAGTCGCGCCTGACCTCATAAAAGATTTGTCGCAAGAACAGATAGACAGATTTTTAGAGTCGATGGGCTATGACCAAAATGGAATTCGATTTGTACGGCGCTACGATACACTTGGCTGGTTCTGGTGTCCCGAAGAAACCGTCAAGCTTCGCTCCGGTAAATTAATTGGAGGTGAGAAAGAAACATCTCGGGCAGCGCGCGCAAAATATAACGATTGGGTGCAGAGCGGTCACTTGATGACAACGCCAGGCAACGTCATCGATTATGACCGCATCCGAATCAAGCTCAATGAGATCGGAGATCTCTACCAGATAATGGAACTCGGATACGATCCGTGGAATGCGATGCAGCTCGTTTTGCAACTCATGGGTGACGGATTTAAGTGCGTGCCGGTACGTCAAGGCTTCCCGTCTCTCAGCGGTCCAACGAAAGAACTTGAAACCCTAGTGTTATCAAAAAGAATTTCGCATGGTGGCAATCCTGTGCTCAGGTGGATGGCGCGCAACGTTTCGGCTGTACAAGATTCAGCAGGGAATATAAAACCTGACAAGGAGAAAAGTGCTGATAAGATTGACGGTATCGTTGGTCTTGTGGTTGCAATTGCTCGAGCGATTCAAAACGATGGCGGCTCTGTCTACGATTCGAGAGGACTTCTCGTGGCGGGGTGATTCCAGCTTGCTCGTGTTGTTTTATGTGCTTACAATGTTCTAAGCGTTAGTGCGCTTTAATTTTTCCCTAGAAGGATCTGCGCTGGTCAATGAAAATTTTTGGCTTTGAAATTTTTCGCTCGGGCTCAAAAAGGAATAGGCCAGCCGATGACGACGATTTCTGGTATGAGAAGGTGGTTGGCGCCATCTCCGCATCTGGAATTCGGGTCACGCCGGAGCTGGCAGAAAGTGTCTGCGCGGTCTTTGCATGTATACGTGTAAAGGCTGAAACGCTCGCGACTCTTCCGCTCCCTGTTTATAAAAGAGAAAGCGATAGCTCTCGGCAACGGGATGATAAGCATCCGGTAGCAAAATTACTTCGTCGTCCAAATCCGTTTCAGTCACTTCAAGACTTTGTGGAAATGATGACCTGGCATCTTGAGCTGCGGGGAAACGCATATGCTGAGATTTTTAGGAGTGCAGGCAACAAGCCACTCCTTGTGTTGCCTCGCCATCCAGACAGAACCGAAGCAAAGCTTGATGCCCAGGGAGAGCTCTATTACGAGCACACAAATCAGTTCGGTACTGCGCGCATCATTGATCCCAAGAACATGCTGCATCTTAAGATGCTCTCAGAGAACGGAATTGTCGGTCGCACGGTTTTAAACGTTCAGGCAAGCACAATCGGATCCGTTATTGCTATGGACACCTACGCTGCAGCAACGTTCAAAAATAACGCGCAGCCTGGCGGTCTCCTCACTCATCCCGGAAAATTTAAGGATGAAGCTGCGCAGAAGCGCGTCCTTGATTCATGGAAAAAAGCATACAGCGGCGTCAAGAATGCCGGTAAGGTTGCTATCTTAGAAGAGGGCATGAAGTGGGAAAAGCTTGGGCTTACGAATCAAGACCTCCAGTTCATTGAGCAAGAGAGGTTTTCCAGTCAGAAAATCTGCGCGATTTTTAGAGTGCCTCCTCATAAAATTGGCGACTTGTCTCAATCGAAGTATGCGAACATAGAAATCCAGAATATCGATTTTGTGAATGATTCGCTCACGCCAAACGCCAAGAGGTGGGAAGCCGAATCCCTCTATAAACTTTTCAGCGAGAGCGAGCAGGAGAAATACTTCGTTGAATTTCTTTTCAATGCTCTCCTGCGCGGAGATTCAAAGAGTAGGAATGAGGCGCTTCAGATTCAGCGCAACAATGGCGTGATAAGCGTCAACGAATGGCGAAAAATCGAGAACATGAATCCAATCGGCACCGAGGGAGACATCCACATGGTGCCGCTCAACCAGCAGGATCTTAAACTTGCAGCGCAGCCTCCCGAGGATGACGCTGCAGGGGAAGATGATTCTGCGCAAAGCGACAACCTTACCGAGAAAGTTCAGCCGGTATCCACAAAGGCGTATAGACGGCTCTTTGACGAGATTATCTACCAGATCCTGACCAGACAGGCCAATGGGGTCGAAAAAGGCGCGAAATCGAAGGATTTGGGCGCGTATATGGCTAAATTTTGGCCGGAACACAGGCAGTTTGTCGCTGAAAAGCTGCGCTCGGCAAGCGAATGTTACCTCGATTTGGCCGCTTTTGCGGCTCGATATTCGGGCAAAAACCCTCCCGATGACAGGTTTTTTGACATGATTCTCACCGAAATGCTCGACGATTTTTCGGTAAAATTGGCATCAATTGATCTCAGCGGCGATGCCTGCAAGAGCACTATAGCGGGAAAACTGGCGCTCGATCTCATGGGTTTAATCGATGAAGTTTGTGAAAAGGGTCTTGTTCCAACTGGTGTCAACGATAATCATGGGGAATATGGTGGCTGAAAAAGAAATTAGAAGTTCTCTCGGAAGCAACACGCTCTTTGAAAAAAGAGAAGATGGTGGTTCAACGATTACAGGAATCGCGGCACCGTTTTATAGTGACTCCGTCGATTTTGGTATGTGGGTGGAGCGCTATGACGCAAAGGCGTTCGACAGAACTCTCAGAGAGAAGCCAGATGTGCGCGCCTTAGTGGATCATGACACTGGTCTTATCGTTGGCCGGACCACTGCGGGAAATCTAAAGCTAGAAGTTAAGGAAGGTGGTCTTGCATACGAATTTCAACCTCCTCAAACTACACTCGGTAGGGATCTTGCATACAACGTAGAGGCGCGAATCCTGACAAACGTCAGCATTGGCTTCATGGTCATCGAAGAAAAATGGACCAAGCTCGACGGCGGTCGTTATCTGCGAACTCTTCTCGACGTTAACCTCTGGGAGATGAGCTTTGTGGCTTTCCCTGCCTATCCAGAAACCACAGCGGAAGCTCGCTCGGCAATTTTTGAGCGCGGTAAGGCTTTGGCAGATCTTCCTCCAATAGAACTTCAGCGTGAACGGGAATCTCGCTGGCGAAAACTTCAGATTATCAAAGCGCGTTAACGCTATATCGCGATAACTAAAAATTGTGCTTGTGTGAATCCGCGGGCTCTGTGAAATATTGTGTATTGGCGCTCGAGAGAGATTCTTCCGTAGATTAATTTTTCTCTAGCACGATAACAGCCAGCCTTCCGTAGAAGGCTCACCGTTATTCAATCTCGCGTTGTTTTTTAATTAACTGCGATGACGGTGGGCTCTTTTTCCGATCTCATCTTCATCATTTACTGAGGAAAATCAAATGAAACTTGGCGCTTTGAAAGAAAAGCGTGAGGCTTTGGTTGTCAAAATGGAGGCTCTGCATGAGCTTTCAGAGAAAGAAAACCGCAACCTCACTGCTGATGAAAAGAAGCAATTCGATGCATACATCGAGGAGCACAGAGAGTTGGTGGAAACCATCGAGCGAGCTGAGAAGATTTCTGGCTTTCGTTCCGACGTCGATAAAATCGAAAAGCGGGACATTGAGCCAGCAAATGGTCGCAACGTAGCTCCGGGAGAAACCCGTGCTGACCAAAAATTGTTTGCAAGCTTCGGTGAGCAGCTTCAGGCTGTCGCTCGTGCTTGTAATCTCTCTAATCCAGTTATGGACAAGAGGCTTGTTGATATTCGCGAGCTTCGCGCAACTGGTCTTGGAGAGACGGTCGGTTCCGAGGGTGGCTTTTTGGTGCAAACAGACTTTGCAACTGAGTTGCTCAAGAGAACATACGAGACAGGAATCCTTGCTTCACGAGTAAGGAGAATCCCTATCAGCCAGAACGCAAACGGGCTTAAGATGTTCGGTGTGGATGAAACCAGCAGAGTCGATGGCTCGCGCTGGGGTGGTGTGCAGGCTTACTGGGCAGATGAAGCAGCTCAGAAGACAGCCAGCAAGCCAAAATTCCGCGAAATGAACATGAAGCTCCACAAGCTTGTGGGTCTTTGCTACGCGACGGACGAACTCCTTGAGGACGCGACCGCTCTCGAAGCAGTAATCATGCAGGCTTTTACTGAAGAATTTGGTTTCAAAGTTGATGACGCCATTTTCCGAGGTGACGGTGCTGGAAAGCCACTCGGTATCTTGAACGCAAGCGCGCTCGTTACCGTGGCTGCTGAAGGTGGTCAGGCTGCTGATACGATTAAGTTTCCGAACATCGTAAAGATGTACGCGAGACTTTTCGCTCGTAGCTATCCGAATGCCGTGTTCTTGGCTAACCAAAACATCATCCCGCAGCTTCACCAAATGGTGTTGGCTGGCGCGAGCTCTGATGTGCCGGTTTACTTGCCAGCGAACCAGGCTGCCGGTCAGCCTTTTTCGACGCTCTACGGATTGCCGGTACTCTTCATTGAGCACGCAAGCTCAATCGGAGATGTCGGTGACATCGTCCTTGCCGATCTCAGCCAATACCTGATGATTGACAAGGGTGGAATCAAGTCCGCAAGCTCGATTCACGTTCGGTTCATCTACGATGAGTCGGTTTTCCGTTTCGTCTATCGAGTCGACGGACAGCCAGCTTGGAGCGCTGCGCTTACGCCTTACAAGGGCAGTGAGACGCAGAGTCCTTTCATCACGTTGGCCGCACGCTAATAATCAGGCGCGCTCGCCTCAAATCGAGCGCGCCATTTTTACGGGAGAGAATCATGAATAGTCTTTTTTCTGAAATGTGCCAGCCTGTTAAAGGTTTGGCTCCGGCTGCAGATAGGTGGAACACCAACCCTGCAACTGACGTTGTGAACATGGCCAAATATGGTCGAGTTGCTTTCGTTGCTCATCAACAGGGCGGCACGACTGGTACTGCAACCTTCACCGTTGAAGCCTGTACTCTTGCTGACGGAACTGGCGCAACAGCCATTCCTTTCAAATACAGAGTTGGTGGCGATGGTGCTGGTGCTGGTGGCGATCTTTTGGGTGCAATCACTGATGCAGCAGCAGCAGGATTCACCTCGACAGCAGCCACGGATCGTTTGTATGTCATCGAAGTAACTGGTGACATGTTGCCTGCCGGAAAACCGTTCGTTCGCTTGAAGTGCACTGAAGCGGTGAACGATCCGGTCAACGGAGCCGTTGAGATTTTCTGTCTTGAGCCTCGCTATGCTGGTGCAGCTCTTGACTCTGCTATCGTTTAATTGTCCTTCTGATGAATACCTTGCTCCTCGCGCGCGTACGCATGCGCGCGCGGGGAGTTTTTCTGAGGCTCTACCGTGACCTCCTACGTTATAAAAACTCCCTCTACAGTCCCGATACTTACAAAGTCGGAAGTTAAGTTGCATCTTAGAATCGAGCCGGAAGAAACCGTGGAGGATACGCTCCTCGATGCCTTAATCGTTGCAGCGCAAGAAAACGCTGCGGTTGTTACGCGCAGGGCAATGCAGCCTGAAACCTGGACTGCGTATTATGATGATTTTCCAGACTACTCCTCGATACTTTGCTTGCCGTATCCACCACTGCGCTCGGTCACGCATGTAAAATATTACGACCAAAATGGGGTGCTGACGACTTTAGATTCGAGTCTCTATCAAGTTGATACCAAGGCAACTCCTGGGCGCATTGCTCTTGTTTCGGGTGAGGTGTGGCCAACCACTGAGCTGTATAAAATAAATTCTGTTGAAGTTGAATTCATTGCTGGTTACGACACTGCTGAGACTCCCAGTACTCCTCCTCTTGAGGTTCCAAAGATGATTATTCAGGCAATGCTTTTAATGATAGGGCACTGGTACAAGCACAAAGAGAACGTTTCTGCGCTCTCCCTTAAAGAAATTCCGATGGCTGCAGAGACACTCCTTTGGCCATACAGGGATCTTCGATGGTAATGGATAGACTGCCTGCCGGAAATTTCGACAGGCGTATAACGATAGAAGAGTCCGTTGAAGCTCCAGACTCATACGGCCAGGCCAATCCGACATGGAATGTTTTCAGGAAGTGTTTTGCTGAATATCTTCCAATGGTCGCAAGCGAGCGCTTTCGCGCGCAGGGCATTCATGGGTTTGATGTGGCGCGTTTTCGAATTCGCTTCTGCAAGGGATTGACTCCGAAAATGCGGATACAGTTTGACGGCAAAATCTGGCGAATTCTTGGAATCGCTGAATTAACGCGACGTGGTGAAATTGAAATTTCTGCCGAGGTGGTTCAATGATAACTGTAAAGCTTGATGGTTGGACAGAAACAAAGCAGATGATGAAAGCGCTGCCTGAGAAAATACAGGCGAACGTCATTCGTTATGCTTTTAATCAGGCTGCAAAAAGGGTTGCCGAACGAGCTCAGGCCACCACAGCATTCAAGGACAGAACTGGTCGATTGCGTAACAGCATCCGAGTAAAGCAACGCAGGATGAGAAATGGCATGGTGGGAAGTGATGTTGTGGCAGAAACTCCCTATGCCCATTTGATTGAATTTGGAAGGTTGCAAAAAACTGCAACTGGTTTTAAGCAGCTTCCGCGCAGGGAGTTTTTAAAGCCAGCTCTCGAAGAGACTAGAGAAGAGACGATAAGGTACATCACGAGCAAGATTCGAGAATCAGTTTCAAGGAGGCTTACAAAGATTAGAAATGGCTGATATCGAGCAAGCCATATACGCGCGACTCGTCGCCGACGTTCCCGTCAACACCATTGTTGAAGGTCGAGTCTTTCCGGTTATCATGCCTGATAACTCAAGGTTTCCCTGTATTACTTTTCAGCGCATTGCCGTTCAAAGAGAGCATCTACTTGAGGGTAGAGGGAACTTTGCAAGCGGTGAATTTGTAATAGAATGCTGGGTCAAGAGAGATCCACAAGGGATCGCTACGATGGCTGACCTTGCAAAGAAAGTTAGGGATTGTGTCGACGGCGTAAGGGGTACATTATCGTCTGTAGACGTCCAGGGCATTCTTAGCATCAACGAATTCGACATCTATGAACCGGATGTTGAAGTTTTTAGACGGACGCTTCGGTTCAGAATTTTATATAGAGAGTGATTTTTTAAGAGGAGATACTAAACATGACCGCGAGTCTTGCAACTTCTGGATTTGGATGCTTGCTGAAAAGGGGCGATGGTGGCGTTGGCGCAGGCACGAAGGCCAGCGTTGAATGGGGAAGCGGTAACGCTAAAATCAGAATTAAGTGGAAGTCTGCTGGGCTTGCAGGCAACGGAAAAAACATCACCGTTGTTGTTTCCGGCTCTTCATTCGTCAACACAGCAATCGACTCTACACAAGTTTCAATCACCGCTCCGACAACTGCAACAGTTGCGCAAGTGATTGCATACCTCTACTCGATTGCCGCTTTTGACACCTACTGGGATGCAGATTACGGAGCAACTCCTGGCGATGGATCGGGAACTATCACCGCTCGCACCGTCACTGCAACTGCTGGTGGTACTGATGGCACTGAAGCTTTTACGACCGTTGCTGAAGTGAAAAGCATTTCTGGTCCGAACACTCAGACATCAATCATCGACATCACTCACATGCAGAGTGATAATAATACTCGTGAGTTCTTGCCGACATTAATCGATCCAGGTGAGATGAGTTTTGTGATTAACTTTTTGCCAAATTCTTCTGGTCATCAGGGCCTGAGAACCGACCAAAAGAATCGCACAAAGAGAAACTGGAAGCTTGTTTTCACTGACTCCGCGGCGACCACTTACAGCTTGGCTGGATACATTACTGGCTTCGGTATCACTGCTGAAATTGAAAATGCGTTGCAAGCGAACTGCACTGTCAAATTGACGGCTTGGCCAGAATAGGTTCCTGAGCTAGGTTAATAGCTAAAAGTTATTAACCAGGAGGGACCATGAAAAATGCTGATAAAGCTTACCCGTACTTTGACCTTGAGATTGGTGGTGAAACAGTCGGCATAATCTGCGACTGGAAAACCATCTACAACTACGAAAAGCTCTCAGGGCGCGGTTTTACCAGCCTCCTAGAGGGAACGTCCTTCTCGGTCTGCGTTGATTTCCTGCACGCAGCCATAGGCCATAAAAAGAAGGAATATACGAAGGAATGGATTCTCAAGCACTTCAATAAAGACCTCTGGATGAAGATTGGCGCTGAAGTAATTCCGCATTGCCTCAAAGCGGCCATGGTTGATTCGGAGACGGAGGAGTCGGAAAAAAACGTAGAGGGCGAGACGACGCCGAAGTAAGGTCCGAAGGGGACTGGGCAGAGGTTCTCGCCGTTGCGATGTTCGATTATCGCTTGACACAGGAGCAATTCTGGTCGCTTACGCCGTATCAATTCTGGGCCATCGGTAAGCGCTTTGAGGCTTCTATTCAAAGACAAGACTACCGCGCGGGGCTGGTTGCGGCTATTCTTTGGAATAGCAATAAAGGAAAGGATCAGCCAACGAAGCAGCCGTACAGTTGGTTCCCATCGATTGCTCCCGATCCTAGATCGGTTCACATGACTGGAGAGGCAATGCTCACGCACATGAAAAATGTTGCTGAAAATAACCCGAATAAAAAGGTGGCATAGCGTATGGCAGAACCGGCAGCCGGATTATACGTCGAGCTCAGGGCGCTTGTTAGCAAGTTTTCCAGCGATATGGACTCGGCTGTCAAGAAAGTCACCGACGTCGAAAAAGGCATCACCAAAGTCTTTAAAAATATTGAGCGAGTAACTCAAGCTGCTCTTGTAATTGGTGGTGTAGTTGCTGTTAAAAAGTTTGCAGATTCTCTGACAGCTCTCGCTGAGAAAGGTGAGGTTGCGGAAAGTATCGCTGATGGTTTTAAGCGCTTAGGTGGTTCAAGTTCAGAGATAGAAGAGGCTCGAAAATCTGTTCTCGGAATGGTTGACTCTTTCGATCTGATGAAGATTGCAAATGAGGGTCTTGTCCGTGGCATACCGCAATTTAATGAAAATTTTTCAGAGATAGCAGAGCTCGGCGCTCGTCTTGCCAATACTCTTGGCAAGGACACTAAGGGCGCAATTGAAGAAGTCACGCAGGCACTTGCTACAGCGAGCGAGAAACAGCTCAGAAATGTTGGTATTATAATTGATGCTGATAAGGCTTACCAAAACTATGCAGAACAGATCGGAGTATCTGCTGACCAACTGAGCAAGGCGCAAAAACTCGAAGCCAGACAGCTCGCTGCAATGGAGCAGCTCACTCCCGCAATCGAGCGTCAGGCAGAAGTCACAGATAGCGTTGCGAACGCGCACGATGCTTTCAAAGCGGCGCTTTCAGAAGCAACGAAAGAGATGGGCATTGCAGTCAACAACAATGACGAGCTCCGTGAGGCATGGAGGACACTTGAGGAGCAAATCAAAAAGGTCGACTGGAACGAGATCGGAGAAAACATAGCTGCTCTTGGTGGCATGGTGCTTAAATTTGCAGCGGAAGCCATCCCTGCCGTTCAAAGCTTTTTTAATGAGTTTACTGTTGGAGCAAAGGTTCTTAATCGCGCGATTCTAGAATATCAAGCAGGCGCGGACAGCATCACAGCAGCCTTCGATAAGGCATATGACGCTGTCGCGAGTGAAGAGAAGACAAAAAAAGCTGTCCAGAGCCTCACTGATATCAAAGAAGAAGCCGAGCGTTTACGCGAGGCAATAGGTGGCGCCTCCTCGCAGAAGGAATTGCAGCGATACCTTCCGCAGCTTTCTGCCGTCGTTGAAAAGTGGAAAGAGTTCGGTGATACAGCTCCTGCGCTTAAAAAAGATTTGCAGGATGTCACTACGCTCTATCGTCAGCAATCAGAAACCCTTCCAACGGTCACTCAGGCTGTAATTACTCACTCCGAAAAAAGCTCTAAGGCAATTGAGGCAGAGCAAAAAAGTCTCGATAAGTTGCAGAAGGAAGTCGAAAAATATCGAGATAAGTGGGACGATCTCATATCGCAGGGCAAAGAAGACTCGCTTAAAAAGCAGATAGAAACTGCAATAGACGAGCTCAATTCTGCTGATTTTAATGGGCTCAAAGAGGAGTTGAGGAAAACCATACAAGAAGGTTTTCTGCAGGAATGGGAAAAGGCAATCGAGGTGGGAGCAGTTACATTTGAACAAGCCAACGCTGAAGCTATGCGAAAGGCCGGTCAAGAGGTCGACGAGCTTGTGAGGGATTTTGACCGAAAGCAGGAAGATTCGTTTGGTAAAATTTTCGACAATGTGGGTAGCTTAGCTTCCAGTTTTACTACAATTACGGGAATGGTGGAGGATACTTTTGGTGTTAAGCTTCCCGATGGTCTCAAAAAAGCACTGTCAGTTTTGACAGAAATCGTGAATGCAATTAAAGCGATCTCAGAAATTGCAAAAGCGATTAATAGCATCATTGGATTTATAAACGGCCAGGGTGGTGGCAGTGGTGGTGGAAGTGTTATTCCTGGCGTCGATATTGTTCCAGACGAGATTCCTGTCATTGGCGGTCTTTTAGCGTATGGCGGTGTGCTTGATTCGCCAACAGTTCTCAATTCAAAGGGCAAGAATTATCTGGCCGGTGAAGCTGGAATGGAAGCAATCATGCCGCTCACGCGCATAGGGGGAAAACTCGGCGTGATGGCTTCGGGTGGTAGTGGAGGAACTAAAATCTATATTGATGCGCGCGGAGCAACGCCAGGTACCGAAGCGGCAATTCGTCAGGTTTTTAGAGACATGGAATCGGGCATTATCGCGCGCGCGGTTGATGCAACTCTGGAAACTGTTCAGCGCGGTGGAAGTTATTCTAGGGAGTTTTCAGCATGACGATCTCTTATCCTTTATCGCTTCCATCAGGCTTTAGTTTTACGAGTGCTGTCTATACGGCGATATCCGCGCGCGGGCGCACGGA
>ERZ761584.406-NODE-406-length-14018-cov-10.334455_pt1 | contig 14018 bp, 13 predicted proteins | sample MGYA00512168_ERZ761584 | MGnify/ENA primary metagenome ERZ761584 (study PRJEB28899, sample SAMN03785564) | bioreactor sludge metagenome | biome: EBPR Sludge; feature: EBPR Bioreactor; material: 0.22µm filtered reactor supernatant | place: Saint Lucia: Queensland...
CCGCAGGCGCGGAAGTACTCCATGATGCGCGGGTTGGCGGCCGGGCCGTCCACCTCGTGGACCCCCATCTCGCGGTCGATCAGCTCGAGCCAGGCCGGGCGTGTCATGTCGATCCTTCCATCCTTCTTCCTGGTGCGGCCCGGCAGGTGTCGACCCTGCCCCCTCCGCGGTGGTGCCGCGGCGCTCCGCCGTCAGAGCTTGAACCGCGTCTTAAACGCTACGCCCCCTCGAACATCTCGATCTCATCCACCTCGGAATAGAGGTATCCGGTCCCGCCCCACTCGATCCGCCAATAGCGGTGCGCAGCGGATGCGGCGAACTCGAATGTCTGCGTCGTGGTGTTCTGCGCCAAATTCAGCGTCGGGCTCGCAGAATAGAACTCGTTGACGGCGGTGTAGGACGACCCGTCGTCCGACCATTTCAGTGTCGCCGTATCCGGCGTGTAGGTGGCACCATCGCCGCCGAGCTTGATCGTGATCTTGCGGATATGCTTGCCGTTGCCGGCACCGAAGTCCTGCCCGATCCACACCGGCGGCGTAGCGCCGCCAGTCGTCGAGGCCCACCAGACCGCGCTGGTGTTGGAGAAGCAGTTGCTGGCCGGATAACTGCCGTTTTCCTCGCTCTTGATCGTGTACGCCGTGCTCGTCACATCCGCGCCGTAGGAGCCCGGCAGGCTGCCGCCTGCCGCTGAGGCTTTGGCTATCCCGCCCCGCATCATCATGCCGCGATGTCCCCGATGAGCAGCCATTCGTCGGTGGCGATCTTGTCGAGCAGAGCCGCGCTGTACTGGCCACTGATTTTCAGTTTGCCGCCGGATGAGCGAATGGTGACGCCGGCCCCGGCGACGATGCTGGTCTGCCCGGCGCCGTACTGGAACACCTCGATACGTGAGCCGACCGGAAACGCGACGGAGCTGTTCGGCGGCACGGTCAGGTTGTTGGCGCTCGCTACGTTCATCCTCACGCGTTTGCCCTTGTCGCCGAGAACGAGCGTGTAGCCAGCTGTCTGCACGTTCTCGCCGAAAATCTCTCCTTGCGGCTCGGCAGAGAGCGTAGCGCGCGCCGTGGTGGCGTCCGCATCGTCGAGTAGGGTGCGCACGAATGCCGACAGGTCGGCGAGGGCAGCTGCGCCACTCCCCGTGAAGTACGGCAACTTGTTGGCTGCACTCGTCAGCCCTGCCAGCGCTGCCAACTCGGCGTCGTAAGCTTGTACGTCAGTGCCGATGGCGAGGCCGAGATTTGAGCGCGCCGTGCTTGCGTTTGCCACGTCACTCAAGTTGCTGGCTGCGCTTAGCGGTGTATAGGCGAGCGCAGCGATCACCTCGGCCGCCGTGATCGATCCCTCGACTTTGAGCCAGTTACCGGCATAGGTCGAGGTCGAGGCGTTGTTGGTGATCGCGAAGACGTCGTCGCCGACCGTGAACGCCACGCCGTTGACGGTGCCGGCGACGGACACCTTGTAAAACCATCCAGTCTGAGCCGCGCCTGAGCCGGGAAACGTGCCCGCGCTGGCGTCCCAAGAGCCCTTGAACACCAGCGCCCCGGAGACGACAGCAGCGACGACAGCCACCGCCGCATCGACGTAGGCCGTGTTGGCAATTTTGGTCGAGTTGTCGTTGGCTGCGCAGTTCGGCGCGGTCGGCGTACCCAGCAGCGCCACGCCCGCCGACGTGGCTTCCATGATATCATTCGTGCCGAGCGCCGTGCCGGAGGACAGTTTCCATTTACCAGCCGACTGGTCGATACCGGCGACGAACGAGTAGCCGGTGCCGCCGACGCCCGCGTTCTCCCACGAGACGAATGTATCGCACCCGGAGTTGCCGTACAGCGCGTACAGCTCCAGCCCCGCCATGCCGTTGGTGTAGTTGCCATCGTTCTGCGCGCGGATCAGCACGCCTCCGGACGCGCTCAGCACCGCGTTGACGGCGTTCCACTTGCCAGCCGTGTTGGCAGCGCCCTGGATATTGACCGCGGTGCCGTCAGTCGGTGTGGATGCGGACGGGTTGTAGTTCTGCAGCGCATAGACGGCGGCGGTGCCGGCGACGGCGTTGATCGGGTATAGGCCGCCCGTGAACTGCCACTGGTTGGAGGCGTTGAGCTGCGGCCCGGGGATGTACGAGTTGCCGGCGGCGTTGAGCTGCTGCATCCACGGCACGTTGTTGGCCTGCACCTGCAGCCGGACGCCAGACCCGAACTTGACGCGACCGTTGGCGCCGTCCGTCCAGTCGAACTGCAGTTGCTCGGTGCCGCTGACGTCCTGGAACGACAGCTGCGTCGTCGTCAGCATGCCGAAGACGTAGGTGCCGTCATGCGCCGCCAGGAACGACCACAGCCGCTTCTCGGCGTTGTCCGTTCCCGAATGACTCAGATGGTACTCGGCGACGAACCGGCCAGACTGGTAGTATTTCCGTTCGAAGCTAAGCCATCCGGCCGGCTGGCCCGCGACGATCTTGATGTTCGGGTCGGTGATGTTGTAGCCCCACGACACCACGTCGTCGTTGTAGTTTGTCTGGCCACCCGGCCCGTTAGTAAACGTTGCAGTGCTGTGATTGAATGTGAACGGAACATCGTCCGTCATCGCGGCGTCGGAGACCGAGAACAGCGTGCCGCTTGTCTTGTTGAATTCCAAAACGTCGGTCGTCGCATTGTAGGTGATCTGCGCGCCAATGTTGGACGACCCCTGCGGGCCCTGCGGGCCGCGCTCGCCCGTGACGGTGATGTTCCAGTCCGTGATGGTGCCGGAGCCGCCGGAGAGCGTCGCATCGACGACCAGCGTCGTGCCGCTGTAGCTGGTGACGGTGCCGGCGATGTAGTTGGCGGAGTTGCCCGCCGACGACGCCCGGAACGGCTGCCCGGTCTGAAACATCTTGCCGGATTGCGTGGTGAACGTCTTGCTGCCGGTGCCGACTGCGAGCGACGTCGTGGACGTGCCGGTGAGCCCGGTTGCCGAGGCCGCTGCCGCAGTGGCGCTCGCAGCGGCTGCCGTCGCGCTTGTCGAAGCCGATGTCGCGCTGCCCGCGGCGTTCGTCGCGCTCGTCCCGGCGCTGGTGGCCGATGTTGCGGCATTCGTCGCCGACGTGCCGGCGCTCGTGGCGCTGCTCGCAGCGTTCGTCGCAGAGGCCGAGGCCGCCGTCGCCTGCGTGGTGGCCGTGGCGGCACTGCCCGAGGCCGCAGTTGCGCTCGCCGCTGCTGCCGTCGCGCTGGTGGCCGCGTTCGTCGCCGCCGTCGTGGACGTAGTCGCGCTGCCGGCCGCGCTGGTGGCGCTCCCTGCCGCCGCCGTCGCACTTGCTGCTGCTGCCGCCGCCAGCGCCGTCGCTTCCGGGGTGATGTCGCCAGCCGGCCCCGTGTCGCCCTTCCTGGCCAGCACCCTCCAGTAGGTGTTGCTCTCGGTCGGCAGCGTCGGCGGCGCGTTGCCGGTCGTCGGCGTAGCGAAGATGTAGACCCAGGACGATCCCTGATCCGTCACGATGTCGTTATGCGTGTATCCCGTGATCGACGAATACGCCCCCCTCACCACCGGCGCCTTGGCGATGCGCGGCACCGGCACGATGACCGGCTGGAGCACGTCTACGGCCGATGTGACGGCGCCCTGCGTGCCCGTCTGGTAATTGTCGCACGGTCCGGCGGCGCGCGCCTCGCCCTCGGTGTTGAGGGTCCAGATGTTCGGATCACTGTAGACGCCGAACGCGCCCCACGCCTGCAGCGTGCCGCGGAAACCCTTGACGACGCCGATGGTCTGGCTCGCGGCGGCAGTCGCGGCCGTGCCCTTCGCCGTGTTGTAGTTGGCATCGAGGCCGATGGTGGCGATCGACTTGACGCCGGCAATCGTCGCCTCCAGCACGACCATGCCGTAGGTGCCGCCGCCGATCACCAGCGCGTCCGTGACGTTGCCCGCGAATCCCGCCGGAAGGCCGGCCATGAGCGAGAACGTGGCGAGGTTCGTCGTTGCGCCATCGCCGCGCAGCGCGTAGCTGGCCATGTAACCGGCGATGTAGGGGACGCCAGCCACGAGCGCGATCGAGACGGGATAGTCACCGCCCCCCGCGACGACCTTGGACGTGGTGAGCGCGGCGATGGCGCCGGTCGCCGCGGTAAACACCACCTGGTTGGTGTTGCCGAGCGTCGCGCCGTCGCCGATGCCATAGGTGTGGTTGCCGGCGGGCTCGATCTTTCCGGCCGTCGTCAGCAGCCACGACGCGGCATAGGACGTATATCCGGTGCAGGCCGCGGCAGCGATGTCGGTGCGGTCTATGCCGGAGCCGTAGGCCGTCTCGATGGCGTCCGGCCACTGCATGGCCGTCGTGCCGTTGTTGCCGTGCGCACCGCTGATGCCGGAGCCGTGCCGCAGCATCTTATTGGAGGTGAGGTGGATGAAAACAGGCGCATACGCCGTGTCGCAGTGGATCGCGTCGATACCGGTGACGGTCGAGCTATCCTGGTACGTCAGAAGCCGCGGCGTCGTGACGTTGGCGGTGTTGCCGTAGCCCTGGACGTGCTGGGCGCCGGAATAGCCGCAGCCGTAGCCGGTGCCTGTCGCCGATATGCCGAACCAGAACTCCTCCGCCCCGCCGCGGTGGGCGCAGGTGACGACGCTGACGATGCGCACGCCGGTGAGACCGCTCACGCGGGTGAGCGCCGTGTGCGTCGTGGTGTTGCCGCTGCCGCCCTGACCGTACGTGTTGACGCCGAGGTGCCAGACGTTGGCCTCGGCCTCGCTGGTGCGCACCAGCAGGCCCGTCGCCATGCAGTGCACGGCCCGCATCTCGACCGTCACCGTATCCCACGGCAGCGGCACCTCGTAGCCCCAGGCTCGATCATAGGGCAGCCCGAGCGCGGTCAGGTCGCCGTACAGCAGCAGGCGCTGGTCCTGCGTCCACAACGCCTGCCACCGGCCGTGCGCACCGCCGTTGGCGACGCCGTGGCCTGCAACGCGCCCGTCCGCCAGCATCGGCGCGGTTGTCGATGTGCCAGCCCCAGCCGACGCCCCAAGCTTGTTCCACACTCCGCCGCCAAAGTAGAGCTCGTCTCCGACGGACCACGACGCCTCGCCGTCGAGTGCCGTCGTGCCGGCGACCGCCACGCGATAGAGATGCCCCGCCGTGCCGACGCCGCTCGCCAGCGCCGGGCTGTTGGTGGCCGCGTTCCACGTCCCCTGGAATTGGAACGGCGATGTCAGAATGGCTGGGATCTGACTCGACGTGAGCTTGCCGCCGTCGAGGGTCGCGACCGAGACGCCGAGCGCCGTCGCTGAAACCTTGGTGCCGATCGCCGTGTCGAGCGTTTCGAGCGCATCCGACACGGTGGCGCCAGCGACGGCGCTGTCGTTGGCGATGTCGTCGGACCCGAACCCCGGCGGCAGCCCAGACGCGATCAGCGCGTCGGTCTCGGTCCTGGAGTAGACGGAGAGGTGCCGCCTGAGACCGGCGAGGTCGAGCACAGGCCAGGACGTCACCAGCGTGGCGTCGCCGGAGCCGTCGTAGCCCCGGACCACTCCCGGCGCGTCGGTGACGCCGGCCGCACTGTTGAGCCACAGCTTCGACGTGGCATAGCCGGCCAGCGTCGTCGGATTGGTGCCGGCGCCCTTGAACAGCGTCACGAACCCGGCCGCAGCCAGGTCCAGCGCCAGCTTCTCGATCGACCACAGGCGCGCGTTGGCGCGCGTCGAGTCCGTGTCCGGGTAGTACGGATCGCGGGTCTCGGCCGCGTTGTATTCGTCGAGCGCCATGATCGGTCCCCGTCAGGCCGTCTTCTTGGTCTGCGGCTGTGCGGGCTGCGCTTGAGCCGGCGGCGGAGCGAAGCGGCGCGCGTGCGCGACGGCGGCCTCGACGGCCTCGTGCTCGCCGGGCTCGCCGCTCGCCAGCACGCTCTTGTCCGGCGCCAGCACCCGCCACCCCTCACGCGGCAGGTGCTGCACGGCATAGCCGGCCGGCACCTGCTGGGGTTTGGGAGCGGCCCACCGCGAGAGTACGCGGAATCGCACGTGCGGGCCGCCCGAGGAGACGACCCGTACCGTCGCCTCCCAGGCTCCGTCGTCGGCCAGCAGATCGATCGTCGAATTGCGCTTGTGCTCCAGCAGCTTCCAGGCGTTGCGCCAGTAGGTCTCGGCCAACGCCTGATCGAGCGTAACGCCGGCAGGAACGACGTGGAGGAATGAGACGACGGCGGATTGCCGCTCCTTGAGATCGTGCGGAGCACAGGCTGCGATTTGCATGGGTGGGTCCTCAAGTTGGGGGCTCCGGCCGCAGCGTCGGCGACCGGAGCCTTCGTCGTCAGGTGGCCGTCAGCGAGCCGGCCCCGGTCGCGGCGTTGAGCCCCGACACGAACGCCCACGCCTGATCGGTGCAGGTCGCCGGAGGCGTTCCGTTCGCGCCGAGCGCGCCGACGACGCGGACGATCACGAGGTCGCCGACCCGCATGCCGCGGCCGGGCGTGCCGTTGGTCGAGGACGATGTGGCGTCGGTGATGTAGCCGGCGCCGGATGCCGTGGCGACGGAATCGACCGTGTCCAGCGCCCAGACGTTGACGGCGCCGGCTACGATCTGCCGCAGCCCGGAAGTCGAGTAAGCCATGATGAGGTCTCCTTCTCGCTCAGGCGTCGGCGTGGGTGACTTTGATGATCCCGCCGTCCTGGAGGATCTTCGCCGCCGCCTTCACCGTGCCGCTCACGTAGTGATAGTGGTGCTGGTTGTCGAACCCGGCCGTGTACATCATCTGCCCGGACGGGCGCGCGCAGCCGAGCGCATTGCGGTGGTATAGGAACGTCGTCGCCGTCGAGGTGCCGAGCCCCGGCAGCAGCGGCGACACGCACCAGCCGACCTGGCTCCACGCCTTGATCTTGCGCTTATTGGTGAACTTGCCGCTGTCGGAGCCGGCGAGCGGCTTGGTGTCGATGAAGTCCGACGACGTGAACGGCGTCAGCGTCTCCAGCTTGCCGTACATCTTCGGCGTGACGACCCAGGTCACGTCCTCGGGATTGACGGCGATCTGCGCCTCGCCCAGCTCGGCGATGATCGAGGTGATGGTGTCGATGTTCACCGTGATCGCCGCACCGGAGGCCCACTCCGTCGTCGCCGCGTTGAGCGCCGCGATGTAGACGCGATCCAGCCGGCGATTGACGCGGGCGTAGATCTTGCGGTTCAGCTTCTTGCGCTCGTCGGACTGCGACTTGAAGCGCTCGAAGTCGGTGACCTCGAAGGTGCCGCCATACTCCTTGAGCGGCACGGTCACCTGACTGTCGCTCGAAGCCAGCCGCGGCAGGCGGCCGTCGACCCCGCGCTCGGGCAGCTCGCCCGAGAGGTCGGCGATGTCGAACACGACGGACGAGCCCTGATCGATGGACTCCTCGATGCAGCGGTCCATCAGGATGGATTCGGTCTGCGCGAATCCGTCGATGAACTCGTTGCGATATTTGATTGCTTCGCCAATAGCCATGTCCCGGTTCCTTTCGTCGGGAGGTGGTTGGATGTTGCCGTGGCGATCGGGTATCCGCTCACGCGCGGGCCGGGGTGTCCGTTGCCGGAGCCGGCCTCACGAGATGCAGGGCGATGCTGTGGGCGTTGCGACGCACGGGATTGCGGGGCCGCCTGACGGCGGAGTGTCCGCGGGTTACGGATCAAGCACGGCGGCGGCGATCGACCGGGCGACCCTGGTCGTCGATCTCGCCGCGCGAATGTCTGAGCTCGATGATGCGATCGAGCTTGGCCTGCACGTCCTGCTGCGCGTAGCGCCGCGGGTCGCTGCTGCGCAGCGCTTCGATCTCGGACTGCTGCTGCTCCAGGCTCTTGCCGCCGGCCTCGATGGAGTTCGCCTCGATCCGGTCGGTGTAGCCGGCGCCGACCGCCTGCTGCGCCACCAACTTGAAGAACCAGGCCGAATCCCCGAGCTTGCCGCCCGACGGCAGCTGCGCGTTGAGCAGATCGCCCATGGCGCTCGGGTCGTCCTTGAACTGCTCCTTGAGCCAGGCCGAGCCGGCCGCCTGCTGCGCCTCGTACTCGGCCGAGCCGAGCTCGTCGCGCAGTGCGTTCTGCTGCTTCTTCTGGAAGTCCACGGCGACGCGGTTGATCGCCTGCTGCTGCGCCGCCTGCTGCTGGAAGAAGAAGTCGGTTGCGGCCTTGACCTCGCGCGGGCTGTGGCCCTGCTCGTAGGCGAGTTTGGCGTAGTCGGCGAGCATGCCGCGTTCCGGCTCGCTCATCTCGTAGCCCTTCGGCGCCTCGATCTTGTAGGCGCCGAGGTAGGCGTCGGGCTTGGCGTCCTTGGCCACGTCGGGCAGGCCGAGGCCCTTGCGCCACTCGCCGACCTGCTCGGGCGTCGCGTTGTCGGGCAGGCGGGCCGGCTCGGCGCGCTGGCTCAGCTTGCCGCGCAGCTCGTTGTGGGCCTTGAGGAAGTCGCCCGGAGACTGATACCGGGCGAGCTGCTCGATCGCCTTGGCGTCCTCGCCGGCCATGACCGCACGCCAGTCCGGGCCGCCGCTGGGGCCGGGGCTCGCCGGGGGCGCCGCCGGAGCAGCGGGCTTGACCGGCTCAGCGCCGCTTGGCTGCTGCGAGCTCGCCGGCGGCGGTGCGCTCGGCGCGCTCGGTTGCGGTTGGGATGCGACCTGTCCGAGGCTCATGGGGCTCCTTCACCAGTTGCTCGAGCTTCATGTTGATGGCCCGCATCAGGTCGACGCCGACCGAGCGGCGTCCTTCGGCGCGGGCCATGACGAGAGGGTCGGTCGAGAACGACGGCGCCATCAGGCCCGCCAGCCGCTCGACGATCAGGTTGAGCGCGATGCGTCCATGCTCGGACGCCCACGCCGCCTTGACGACCTGCACTTCGTCCTTCGACCACGGATAAAGTTCCGGCTTCATCAGACTGGCGCCGGCAGCATCGGGTAGCTCGGCCCGGCCGGGTTCGGTATCTCGGCCGCCGTCGCCGCTGCATTCACGCCCGAGTCGATCACCTGGGCGATGTTCGGCGCCGCCGCGACCATCTCGCGCAGCTGGTTCGCCTGTGCGCCCGCCGCGGCGTTCTTCCGGCTGGTCTTGATGTCCACGAGCCACGCGGCATTGCCGATCGCCATCATCCCGTCGCGGTACATCTTCGCGAGGTCGGTCTGCTGCAACTCCGGCACCTGCCCCGCGGCCGCCGCGAGCCCTGCGATCGTCTGGCCGATCTGCGCGGCCTCGGCGATCCGCTGCACCTTCTGCCGCTCCAGCATATCGGTGAGCGGATTGTCCCACGCAAAGGCGATCTCGACGTCGCGCAGCTCGTCCGGCTTCGGCCGCGAGGCATAGCCGCCGGCGCGCTCGATCAGCGTGTCGATCTCGTAGAGCAGCTCGTCGTTGTACTCGACCTTCATCGGCGAGAACAGCGGGACGGCGGCACGGATGAACTCGTCGATCAGGAACGCCGCCTCCTCCCTGGTCTTCGTCGTGCGCGTGTCGGGCATCCGCAGCCGATCGAGGCAGAAGGCGCGGATCAACTGGCCCTCGGTGCGCATGATGCTGTCGACACCGAGGTTGAAATGCTTGCCGAGGTCGAGCGGCGTGACCGGATCGACGCCCTTGTCGGCGAACGAGCGGTCGACCCAGGTGATGCCGTCGAGCCGCATGTCGCCGCGGATGCTGTCCTGGAAGGCGATCAGCGGCGGGGAGAGCTGGCGCTCGGCCGCCTCCAGGATCGCCACCGCCTGCTGCTGGATCAGCCGAGCGTCGGGGAGCGCGGCCATCGTCGCCCGGCTCCAGCCGTAGGGATAGCCGTAGCGCCGGCCGGCGCGCGGGATGACGTAGCGGAACGTCTCGGTGTGCGTCTCGCGGATGACGGTCTTGTGCGTAGCGTCGATCCAGACCGAGACCCAGCCGTCCTTGCGGCGCGGCGCGGACTTCTTGACGTAGGCGTCGTACTCGGCCGCCGGCAGCACCTCGTGCCTGATCTCGAACTCCTGGTCGCCGTCCTTCTCGCAAGCCTCGTCGATCTTGTCGTGCAGCTTGTCCTGTTTCTGCGAGAACCGCGCCTTGATGACGCGCGCTGCGAGGCTTTCGCGCCGGGTGATGGTGTCGGGCTTGTTGTCCTTGCCGATAACCCACACGGAGTCCTTGGAGTGATGCGTTTGCAGCCGCAGCGTGTCGCGCTCGTGCGTCGCGTAATCGACGGAGATCACGGCATCGCCGAACAGCCCGTAGAACTCGTCGGCCTCGACCAGCGCGCCCTCGGCGCCCGTCACGCGGTCGAAGGCGATGCGCATCATCTGGCTCGACCGCCAGCCGAGATAATCCCGGATGGCGGGATCGTTGTTCATGTCGTCGGAGCCGGTGCGGTGCCAGAACCACTGCTTGCCGTCCGGCCGCAGCATCGAGCTGATGTAGCCGACGTAGTCGCGGGCCACCAGCAGCGGCGTGCCGTCGGTCAGGTGCGAGGCGAAGTCCGCGCCGAGATCGATGGTCGACGTCCACGATGCGAGATGCGGCGCGAAGTTGAGCGCGACCTCCTGGCGGAACGAGTCCAGGCCCGCCCGCTTGGCGAAGCGCCGGTCGCCGCGTTGTGTCAGTTCTTTCGCGTTCTCGTCAGCCATCAGCCGAGCGTGGTCCTGGTGTAAGCCGTGTCGCCGCCGCCGGTCAGGCGCGTGGCGTCGCGCCCGCGGCGCTTGGCGAACTCGTCGATGGTCTTCATCCTGTTCTGCGCGGCGATGTCGGGATCGGCGGGCGATGGAATGCGCACGGGCTCCGGGGGCGGCGGAGCCGGGGCCGGCTGCGGGGGGGATTTCATCATCTGGCTCTCCGTCGTGATTCGGCAAACGAGGAGCCCGTTACGCGCGGCGCGCCCATCCCGTAGGATTGGCTCTCGCGCGGGAACTCGGCTCCGAGATCGGGATCGACGACCCGTGCGAGGCAATCCAGCATGTCGTCGTGCACCATGACCGGGAACGCCTTGAACTCCTCCTCGACGAACACCTGGACCAGATCGCGGGTCTGCTGCTGATAGTCGGTGTACATGCAGGTGTTGCGCAGGTAGATGCGCCCCGTCTCGAACAGCGGGATCAACTTCTTGATGCGGTCGAGCTTCGGCACCTGACCGCCGAGCTCCTTCACGTCGAAGCGATAGTTGCGACGCTCCTGCTCGGCCCGGATGTGCTCGATGTCGGCCTGCATGCCGTACTTCTCATAACCCACCGCGATCGGTTTCCAGCGCCGATGCAGGTCGAACAGCTTCGCCGTCCGCTCGGTCAGGTTGAGGCGGTCCCGCACCACGTCGAGCGCGACGTAATTCTGATCTGGCCCGAGGCCGATGACCCAGAACGTCGTGTAGTCCGACGTGCGTCGTTTTTCGTTGGCCGGGTCGCAGAGGATATAGACGTTGAGCCCGTCGCTCACCGGGGCGGCGTAGCTGTACTTCAGCCACTCGGTCTTGAACGTCTGCGCGCTGTCACCCTTGGGGTTGAGGAGCATCTGCGTGCCGAACGTGTACGGCCCCTGCGAGATGCGCTTGGCCTTCAGCGTTTCCGGCTTCATCAGTACGCAATTGTCGGGCGTGAAGTTGTCCGTTCCGTCCCGCGTGCAGGGGTGGATGCGCACCGGCAGCCCGCGCTTGATCAGGTCCCCGTAGGTATCGGCGAAGTGGTAGCGCGTGCCGACGATCCCGTATGTCCCGCCGTCGATGCCGAGGTTGTCGCTCATCTCGTAGGCCGATGTCGTCTTGGCGATCATGTCCGGCGTCGTCACCGATTCCAGCGTCACCACGTCGTCGTACTGCCGATGCAGGAAGTGCTTCGATGTCGGCTGACCGTCCACCAGTCCGTGCGCTTCGACGGTCGCCTCCTTCGGATTGCTCCGGCGCTTGACCGTGATCCCCTCGTCCTCGGTCCATTTCGGCGCCTCCTTGCGCGGATTGGACCAGAAGACGTCGTCGAACACGCGCTGCAGGTGCTCGTTGGTCTCCAGCTCGTACTTGATCTGCCGCAGGAAGCCCTTCGCGATCGGCTTGGTGTGCGAGAAGATGCCGATGGTGACTTCGCGGGGCTCGATCGGCTCATCCCCGTGCGAGCGAATGATGCGGAAGATCGAGCCGGCGTAGGTGAGGATCGTGCTCTTGTAGTGCTCACGGGCCCACAGATCGAGCGCCCCGTTCATCTGCCGCTGGACTTCCCGGCAGCGCTCGAACACCCACTGATGATCGACGTCCGCGCGGCGCAGCCCGTAGCGCAGCAGCGCGTAGAGATCAGTTCGGTACAGGCTCCTGAGCCTCGCCTTCTGCTCCCGTTCCGAGGACTTGAGCCAGGTGCTCAGCAAACGCGGATAGTGGCTCCGCGCTGTGATGATGTCTATTGTCGCTGGTAACATTCGAGCGCTCTACGAACATGGCCATCTCGTCGGTCTTGCCGAGCAGTTCCAGCGCCTTGTTCGAGGCGGTAACGTCTTCAAGGTCGAGCGCCTTGTCGACGTTGCGCATGAGCCGCTTGAGGACCCAGGCTCGGTTGAGCTTGGCGACCTCCATGGCTTCCTCATGCAATTCGTCCACCCTTGCTGCGACCTTGCTGCTGGCCAACAGGCGACAAGCATTCTCGTGCACGGTCTCCGGCTTCGAGTCCGGGCTGACGTCGTACACCCTGCGATACGCTTCGGCCGCGACGCCGAGTTCCACATACAGGGCGGCGAACTTGGCCTGCTTCGGGGTCAGCCTTCCGTCGGGCACGCCACCGTCAGCCATTGGCGACTGCCTCACGCTGCATTGAGGGCCTTGGACAGTTCGCGCCAGGAGATGGCGGGCCTCGCCTGCTCCCGGATGCGCTCGATGGTGTGGATGGTGGGGGCCTGCATCGGCACGGAGGCCGCAGGCTCTTGGAAAGTGGATGGGAACGGCTCGTCGGCGGTCTTGCGACGATTGCGGCCGGCGAAGATGAAGGCAAGCGGGGCGGCCAGCATGAAGGCGAGGCTGCCGCCGGCCGTGATCACGATGTTGGTGAACTTGCGGGTGGTTTCGTCGGGGTGGATCGCCTTGTCGAGCGGCGTGCCGGTGAAGGCCAGGAAGACCTGGGCGGCAACGTCGGTCTGGTGGACGACGGTGCTGTTGAGCGGCTTGGTCTTGCCGGCGAGAGCGCGGGCCTCGTCGAGCTTCTTCTGCGTGGCCTCGAGCTGCCTGGTGATGTCGGCGGCCTGCTCGGCTGTGGCGATCTTCTGATCGAGCGCGCTGGCCTCGTTCTGAAGGCGCTCACACTCCTTGCCGCACCCCGCCTTGCGGCCGCGGTTCCCCTTCTTCTCCTCCTCGATGCGGGCGCGGAGGTCCGCCAACTCAGTCCGCATGCCGTCAGCCTTGACGGTCGCGGCCCACGGAGCGTCGGCCTGCAGCTTGGTCATGCGATCGGTCCACATCCTGAGGGCGGCCTCGGCATCCTCGACGCCCTTGCGGGTGTCCACATAGACGGACTGCTGGACACCGGCGCTCTGGATGTCGCCGACGCGAACGCCGGAGCCATAGCCGAGGTGGGAGTAGTAGGCCATGATCCCGATCGGAAGGCAGCAGAACAGTCCGACGGCGCCAGTGATCAGGTTGCCCTTCTCGATCTCGTGGATGGAGGCGTCCGGGGCCTGGGCGAACAGGAAGGCCAGCACGGCGAAGCCGACGCCGTGGAGCGTCGTCTGCGAGTAGCCGTACATGAAGGACAGCGACGCATCGACCGTCAGGGCGACGATGCCGACCGTGAGCCAGAACTTGCCGTAGGGTGTGTACTGGCCGTACCAGCTGCGGAGCGCCTTGGAGATGGTCTTCATTGCGTCCTCGTTGATGAAAGTTACGCGCCTCCGCGTCCCCTACTTGGAGGCCAGCGCGGTTGCGACGGTCACAGCGGACCAGTCGAGGATGGAGCCGGACAGCGGGATGTGCACGCCGAGCACCTTGAGGGTGACGATGGTGGCACCGACGACGGAGACCAGCACGGCGATCTGCTTCAGCGTGGTGATGATGTTGTTGAGGTTCAGGTTCATTCGATGGTGGCCTTTTCTGCGGCTTTGGCGTCACGGACGACCGCGCGGAGCCAGCGGGCGAGGT
>ERZ761584.407-NODE-407-length-14008-cov-6.155522_pt1 | contig 14008 bp, 20 predicted proteins | sample MGYA00512168_ERZ761584 | MGnify/ENA primary metagenome ERZ761584 (study PRJEB28899, sample SAMN03785564) | bioreactor sludge metagenome | biome: EBPR Sludge; feature: EBPR Bioreactor; material: 0.22µm filtered reactor supernatant | place: Saint Lucia: Queensland...
GTATAAGAGACAGCAATAAATCAACCAAAAATACAACCAAGAGGAAAATACATGCTTATTCGACCAGACGTAAATGACGCTAGAGAGAATGAAGCTGGTCTTATTATTCCAAATAACGTAGAACTAGAGCAGAAATCATATGGAATAGTAGAAGCCATTGGAGAAGAAATAAAGGGCGTAAAGGTCGGAGATAAAGTGATCTATGGAACATATGCAGGAGAGTCAATATCATTCAATGAGAACGGAAAGGAAGTAGAGTTTAAACTTGTTTTTGATGAAGATGTTATTGCTTTCTTAAAATAGTATGAGAGGGACTTCTGTTCGCTATGGGGTAAGAATGGGATGTCGATTTGGAAACCCACACGACTTCAAGGCAATAAAAGAGAATAACAGTTATAAGGTAGAAAAATGCTCTATATGTGGACTTCGTAAGAGATGGAACAAAGGATTCAAGGGTAGAATTGATAATCCAGAATATTTAAAGGCCCACGTTAGAAACTTTGCCCAAGCTAACGGATCAACAAAAAGGGTGTATATGAAGATGTATCAACCAGAAAAAACTAAAATAATTTTAAACTAAATATTATATGAATGTACAAATTATTCAAAAAGATACTTTTGAAATAATCAAGTCAACGATCAACAAGGCTGTAGATTTAATAAAGCCTACATTCGGACCAGCAGGAAATAAGGTAATAATTGGAAAGCAGCTAAATAGAATCACCGTAGATGACGGAGTTCAAATAGCAAGAGATTTAGAGTTCTCTGATCCAGCAGAAAACGCTGTCTGGTTAGAAGCTAAAGGAACTGCTATTAAGACTAATGATCGAGTAGGAGATGGAACAACTGGTGCTTTGATTATGCTCCAGGCCATTATCAATGAAGTTAGTAAATCCTCACGTTGGGAGGGTCGAAAGGTAGAAAATGAACTAAAGAAAGGACTAGAAGAAGCAACATCACAATTATTAAAAATGTCAGTTCCAGTCAAAACATTATCTGATTTGGAAAAAGTAGCTCGTATCTCTTTTGATGACGAGAGCATCTCAAAAATTATTGCTGAAACTTGGTATAAACTTGGCCAAGATGGTGTAGTAACTGTTGGAAGATCAGGAACAATGGAAACATTTGCAGAGTTAACTGAGGGAATAAAAATAAACAGAGGTTATATCAGCCCATATATGGTAACTAACCCAGCTCGAATGGAGGGAGTTATTGAGAAGCCATATATTTTACTAACTGATTATAGATTAACTGAAACCAACGATATATTACCGATAATGACCGCATTGGCCACTAAGAACATTAGTAACCTAGTTTTGATTTGTGACAACATAGAAAATTCAGCATTAGGAACAGCAATAGTAAATAAACTGCAAGGAAAGTTTAACCTCATAGCTATTAATGCACCATTCCAGGGACCAGAAAGAACTAACTTTTTTGAGGACATTGCATTATTGACTGGTGCAAAGTTCTTTTCACAAGATAAGGGTGACAAGCTAGAATCAGCTGTAATTGAAGATTTAGGGCGTGCAGAACGATTTGTATCTAAACGTGAATCATCCGTCATAATAGGTGCTAAGGGCGACAAGAAAGCCATTAAACAGGCAATAACTGATCTAGAGAACTCTATTGCTAACACAGTAGAGGAACATGTAAAGAATAGCTTGAAAGAAAGATTAGCAAGAGTAAGTAAGAAAGTAGCGGTCATTAAAGTTGGTGCTCCAACTGAACCAGAGGAAAAAGCATTACAATTTAAGATTGACGATGCTATTCATGCGGTATATTCAGCATTTAAAGGTGGGGTAGTTCCTGGAGCAGGATTGGCTCTTGCATCTATAGAAACAAGCTCTCCGATACTTAACAATGCTTTACAAGAGCCATTTAAACAATTAAAGGAAAACGTAGGACTAGAAAGCCATAGGCCACTAGAAAGAGGACAGGCAATTAATGTGGTAACAGGAAATATTGGTAAGTTCATAGAGGTTGGCGTTATGGACCCAGTAGATGTTATAATTGCTGGTATAGAGAGTGCGGTTAGTATTGCTTCACTACTTTTGACAAGCAAAGGAATGATCGTAGAAATTCCAAAAGAGCCTAAGCAAGAATAAGTATGTATTCTATAAGTAAAACAAAAATAGACAGTGCTATTGGTATTTCTTTATTGTTAGTAATCGGATATGCTTTAACATTTACTATTGTTGGTTTTACCGTAAATTTAAATAAATCTATAGATGATATCTCATCAACAAAGATAGATTATATACATAGAGAAAAAGAGAATAAAAATATTATTGGTGAAGCTAGTTATTACGACTATGACTACCCACAAGGATCAGGAAATTGGATAACCGAAAAGAGATTGGTTGCAGCAAGTAGAGATTATCCTAGAGGAAGTATTTTAAGAGTTTGCAGCAATGATGAATTTAACTTTTGTGTGGTTGTTAAAGTAACTGACTATGGACCAGAGTTATCCACAGGTAGAATCATAGATATGGGAAGTTTTGCTTTTAGTAGAATATGCAGATTAAGCTATGGAGTTTGTCAGGTAAATATTGAAAAAGTCCAATAAAATAGCATATTTTAAGACTATTGCGCTAATGTCAACAAGTTGCTATAATTACTAGATATGACATACAACAAAAAAGGATTAGTAGTAATTAGCATAGCAATAATTTTATTTGCTATTTCTATCATAACTTTTCTAAAGTATCTTGATAGCATGAAAGAAGTTGTTGAACCAGAAAGAAAGGAAACTATTAGTAAGCCAAGTAATACTCTCACTACTCCAACAAGCGAGGTTAAACCACAGATAGAATATAGACTAACAGTTCCTCCAAACAATAAACCAGAGCAAAGTATACAAATTCACAAAGACGAAATACAAGCAGTTAACCAACAAAATATAATCTATAATTCTACCCCTATGACAGACACAAACGATTTTAGAGAAAACTCAATAAATGTACCAATTCCTGAAGAAGAACCAGCTCAGGCACCAGAACCAGAATTAGTAACTACACTTGAAGTTATTAACACTAACCAGGGTCAGGGACTAGGTAGAGAATATCTAGCCAGACCAGTAGCATTTGATGAAAAGAATTACATTGAAATAGGCCTTGTTGTTAGAATCAATGACGAAGATAAGAATGATCAAACAGTAACGATAACAACCCCAGACTCAAACCAAGACAAGGAAATGACTTCAACAGGAAACGTAAAGAAAATGATATACAATGGTGCTCAAAGAGTAGTAAGCTATTACCCATTCCATTATGAGTTTAAAACTCCAGGCACGCATGAGATTAATTTCTTTTCTAATGGAGTATATTTGAAACTAACCCTAGAAGCCCCAGAAGATACTAGACCTTAAATTTATTTATTAACTAAGCAAAAAAATATGGAAGATAATAATATGCCATCTAATACAGGAAACACTATTGGTGGCGAAACAGCTCAAAGTTTAACTTACGGCCAAAAGGCAGTTGGTTTAACATTTAACCCAGGTGGAAGTGAGGAAGTTCATAGAGTTAAAGAAGCATACGCTGCAATTATTGATGGACTTAATGATGAGATTTCAGATCCAAGTATAATGTATAATTCAGAAAAAGTTAGATTAGTAAAAATTGCTATTACCCAAGCTCAGCAAGCACAAATGTGGGCAGTAAAAGCGATTACCTGGAAATAGTATTGATACAATGATTTTATAGGATTTAGTCAAATAACAAGATTATATGGGACGACCAACTAACCATAAAAAAAGATATAAAAATAGTGGTAGACCAACAGTAATGACCGAAGAAACTATTGGAAAACTTGAATATGCTTTTACTAATTCATTTACTGATGAGCAGGCTTGTTTTTATGCAGGTATTAATCCTAGTTCTTTATATGAATATATAAAAAAGAACCCAGAATTTTCCGAGAGAAAAGAGCTATTAAAGCAATCACCTGATTTAACAGCAAAACAAACAGTAGTTAGAGCATTACAAGAAAATAGTGCTGATGCTTGGAAATGGTTAGAAAAGAAAGATCCAGTATTTAAACCGTCGTCAAAACTTGAAGTTGATGCTAGAATTGATTTAAAAGACAGTAGCCCAGTAACAGAAGGTTTCAAAAAAGCAATGGATAGTTTTCACCAAACATTAAAAGAAGAACTTTCAAAACCAAGAGAAGAAGAATAGACTTTGTTTATTTTGATAGCGTGTCCACGATAAATTGTGGGGTACATTCAACAAAAAAATATCCAAGCTAAAATCAAGAAAACCCAATGTAATAAATATATAATTTTTTATAATCTTACCTCGTTGTTTTTATGGAATCCTGACCACAAGCCACTAAAAACCACGCTTTCAAAGTAAATAAGTTTATTTTTTAAAGAAGCGGTGAATGTTAATGATAAGCTGGTTCGACAGGCGTTCGCTAGGAGATACCAAGGAGTCATAGCTCCGCTTCTTTAGGAAGTAAATATGATATAATTAAATAGCAGGATAGAGCAGAGGTAGCTCGCCGCCTTCATACGGCGGAGGTCGTGGGTTCGAATCCCTCTCCTGCAACATTTAAAATTAAATAACTATAACATATGAGTTCATCATCAACATCACCAGAATTAAACCTCAACATAAAGATAGAATGTAGTCATCAATTTATACATCTGTGCCAAATAACAAAGCCTATTCCTAATGTCACTAGGGAAATATACGGAGCAGAGATTGGATGTGCTTTATGTGGCCAAGTAAGACATGTATGGGGTGATGGAGTTTTAGAAATTAAAGAACGAGATGAAACAAAAGAAGAAAGTATCAAAGGTACAAGAGAGTAACATACCAACCACCAATGAAGATTTAGCTGCAGTTGATATCATATGCTGGATAATATTTAATACAATAAAGAATGAGAAAGGAGAAGATATAGAATTCTATGACCATAGATTTTTATATGATATTTACAGAGATCAATCGGATAACCTTGTAGTTGTAAAGGCTGCCCAAGTTGGACTTTCTACTCTAGAAATACTAAAGAACCATTTTGATGCCAAGAGCAAGAAAATGGATATTATTTATACCCTACCGACTGATGGAGATGTCGGTGTTTTTGTTAGTGGAAAGGTTAACCGTATTATTTCAAATAACCCTTGTATGCTTCAAGATGTTGCCGATAAGGACTCAATCGAACAGAAGTCTATTGGCAGCTCAATGATATATTTTAGAGGAACCTGGACCAAGAAAGCAGCTATTATGATTACAGCGGACAGACTAGTCCACGATGAAAAAGATAGCTCTAAGCAAGGAGTTGTTGCTGATTATCAGGCTCGTCTAGAACACTCTAAGATGAAGCAGACTCACGTTTTCTCTCACCCAAGCGTTCCTAACAACGGTGTAGATGTTGAATGGCAAATGTCAGACCAAAAAGAATGGTTTATAACATGCCCTCACTGTAAAAAAGAGCAGTATTTATCTTGGAATACAGAGGATTCTAAACGAATGAGTATTGACATTGAAAAAAGGATATTCAAGTGCAAGAAATGTGACGGTGAATTGTCTAATCACGATAGAAGAATAGGTCGTTGGGTGCAGCGACATAAAGATAGAAAATGGTCAGGTTATCACGTTTCGGCCTTGATGTCACCACGAAAAACAGCAGGAGATATCGTAGATAAATATAACGAGGTTCTAAAGAGTAAGCAGACAATGGACTATTTTTATAATAAGATATTAGGATTGCCATATTCTGGTGGTGGTAATAGCGTAACTCAGGAGATGATACTGGGTAATGTAACGACTGAAAAGAATCTATACAAAGGCCGAATAGTCATTGGAGTTGATACTGGAGTAAAACTAAGATATGTTCTTGGTAATAAGCAAGGCCTATTAGGCTATGGAGAGGTTACAGACTACATGCCTGATGATGTTAATAAGCTGGCGTTATCAGAAACATTAGAGTATTTCCTTAAAAAGTTTGAAAATAGCGTGATGGTTATTGACCAGGGCGGCGATATTATAGGATCAAGGAAACTTGCCAAAAAGTACCCAGGCCGAGTGTTTTTATGCCATTATGCTAGGGATAGGAAAACTATGCAGTTGATCCGTTGGGGTGAGGGAGATGAATCAGGAAACGTAGTAGTTGACAGAAACCGCATGATGCAATTAGTTATTGATGAATTCAGAGATAAGCGATTAAAACTGTATAGAGGTGACGAGAATAGTTGGTATGACTATTGGCTCCACTGGTCCCATATTTATCGTGTAGTTGAAGAAGATACCACGACTCAAATGCCACGCTATATTTGGATGAGAAGTGATCGTGACGACTGGGTTCATGCAACAGTCTATTGGCGTGTGGGTGTGGATAAGTTCGGTGGAGAGGGTTTTATCATGAATAACTTTCCACTACCAGAAAAAAACTCTTATGTACTTAATCCTGATAATACAGTCAGTTTTAACCCAGATGAGATGTTTAAATTTGAATCAGAAGATGAAGAAGATTATGATTGGAGATAATAACGTGTTATAATAATTTTATGAGCAACTCAATCCTAGATGGTTTCTACTCTCTCGGACAAAATATAAATAAACGATTTGGAAAAAACTCGACTGACACCGAGGAAGGTATTATATCCGAGAAATTCCCAGAACTTAAATTAGACATGTCTAATGATGAACTAATAAAGCTATTTAATAAACGAGAAAAGACATGGAACGAATCTAATGTAAAAGCAGAATGGGACAAAAAATGGAAGAATGGTGAAAATTACTGGCTAGGTAAACAATTTGCTAGACCAGAATCAGATAAGAATCGACCAATGGTCGATAATGTTATATTTGAAGCCCTAGAAACCTATTTGCCACAGATTACTCGCAGAAACCCAGAACCAATGGCTACAGTTGATAGTCAGGCTGACCAAAGCGATGAAAATCTTAAATTTGCATCAGACATTCAAAAGAAACTTGGCGATATTGCAGATGAATTAAAACTTAGACTTAAACTGAAGAAAGTTGGCAGAAACTGGGCTATTTATCTATTAGGTGTGGCAAAAGTTGGATGGGATTTGAATAAGGACATGCCTACTATAAAGATTTTGAGGGCCCAGAAACTCATACTAGACCCTGAAGCTACCATAGATGAAGATGGATATACTGGTGAATTTATTGGAGAATATAGAAAAATGGAAGCAAGTATTTTAATAAAAATTCTAGAAAAGATTGAACCAGAAGAAGGTGCGGTTAAGTTTATAACTGACATGGTAAAAGATGACCTAGGCACAGAAGTTCAATTTAAAGAATGGTGGACTGACGATTATCTATGTTGGACATTAGGAAAGCAGGTATTACTAAAAAAGAAGAATCCTCATTGGAATTATGACTCAGAAGAAGAAGCACCAGCTGATGAAACTACTGGAGAAACTCCAATTAACCTTGAAACAGGCCAACCAGAGATGGTCAAAGTAGAAGCACAAAACCATTTTCCTATCCCTAGAAAGCCATATCAATTCTTATCAGTATTTAATCTTGGCAAACAACCAGTTGATGATACATCTCTCATTGATCAGAACTTATCAAATCAAGACAGAATAAATAAGCGTGGAAAACAGATTGATAAGAACGCTGACAGTATGAATAATGGCGTTGTAGTTTCACTTGAAAAGGCAGGATTAACAAAAGAACAGGCTAGTGGAGTAACCAATGCATTAAATAAAGGCGGAGTAGTTGCTATACCTACTGGATCTCCTAGAGATGCTATTGATAGAATGGCAGCTAACAGTCTACCACCTGATGTTTACAATGATTTACAAGATACTCGTAATAGAACACTAGATATATTTGGTGTTCGTGGCTCTACCCCAGCTGGACTTGAATCAGACACTACTGTAAGAGGAAAGATGCTTAACAGAACCTTAGATACCGATAGAATTGGTGGCGGAATTACAGAATACTTAGAACAATTTGCTGATGATCTTTATAACTGGATGGTTCAGCTTTTATACGTTTACGACGAAAAATACTCACAAATACCTAATAAGCCAAAGGTAATTATTAGCGTAAAAGAGGGATCATTATTGCCTAAAGATTCAACAACAATAGCTAATCAGGCTATTGAGCTTGCTGCTGCCAATAAAATGTCATTAATAGACCTATATAAAAAACTTGATTATCCAAACCCAGAGGAGTTGGCTGCCAACGTATGGCTTGAAATAAATGCTCCAGATGTTTTATATGGTAATGACCCTCGTGTTGCTCAGGTTATACAAAGTCAACAACAGGCTGCTCAACAGGCCCAACAAGAACCAGAAAAGCCACCTAGTCAAAGTATGAGTTTCAAAGACCTACCACCAGAGGGTCAAATGCAAATGGCTGATAAAGTAGGTATAGTTTTAACACCTGAATCATTGTTAGCTAAAGAGGAAGCAAATAACGCAGCTAAAATGCCTAAAGAACCTGAAAATAATCAACAATAATATGCCATTTAAATCAGAATCACAGGCACGATTTATGTTTTCACAGCACCCAGCTATGGCTAAAGAGTTTGCTGAAAAAACTAAAAGTATAAAAGCATTACCAGAAAGAACTCCTAAAGGACAATACCAAAAAAGAAAACCAGTAATGCCGAGAGTTTAATAATTGTGCTTGATCTTTAAACCTGTTATAATAAAGTTAGTTAATTAATGACGTAATGTCGTTTCGTAATAAGCGACGTTAAATAAATTATTTCGTAACCTAAATTTATGTCAGAAGAAATCAAGACGTCGATCCGTACGGAAGGCGACCCAGCTTTTCCAGTAGCGGACACAGAGAATGATAACTCTGCATCCTCGTCAGATGACCAAACAAAAGAGGAAAACAACCCATCGTCTGAGGGGGATAATACTCAGAATGAAAAACAAACTCCTCTCAATGAAAATCCTCGTTGGAAAGAACGTGAAGAAGAATGGAAAAATCGTTTTAATACAATGGAATCACGTCACCAAGAGGAAATGCAGAAGATATTAGAAAAAATTGATGGAAAAGATGGTAAATCATCAGACAATCTTTCGTCTAAAATTCCATCATGGTTTGGCGGAGATCAAGAACAGTGGGATGAATATCGTGCTGATCGTGACGCAGAACTAAAGCAGGCTCGTGAAGATGCCATAAGAGGTATTAGCGAGCAGACTGCTAAAGAAAAAAAAGCGGTTGATGATGCTACAGAATATATGAATTCTGAAATCTCATCACTTGAATCAGATACGGAATTAAATCCAACTGGAGAAAAGATTGATCCACCAAAGCTCCTAAAAATAGTCCTAGACAACGATCTTATCGACTCTAAGGGAAGATGGAATTATCGTGCAGGGTATAGAATATATCAAGCACAATCCAATTCTCATAAGCCAGGTGGAAATCGTAAGGACATTGCTGGAGCAACTACTTCGGAATCTAAAGCCGAAACAAAACCCTCCCAGTATAAAACTCACGAAGATTTTAAACAAAATCGACCTTGGTAATATATTATGGGTGGGGAATTAATTTATTCACTTAATACTCACCTATGGCAGAACTATACGGACAACGTATTCAAACAACAGTGCAAACTCACTACTTGCCTTATGTTGTTGATACAGTCTTAAACTCAAACGTATTATTGCAGCGAATTGTTCGAGCTGCTAAGAAATGGAGTGGTAGAACATTGCGTGTTCCTGTAAAAGTTTCTAAAAACACTACTGGTCAATCCTTTCGTGGTTTTGATACTTTTTCAGTTGCCGCTACTGACAATCGTCAGTTCATGGAATTCACCCCTTCTTTTTATCAAATCACTTGTGCATTACCAGGTGATGAACTTTCAGTGGCCGATACAGAAGATAAAGTATTGGACTTAATGAAGTTGACAATTCAATCAGACACAGAAGATATGGCCGACGATCTTGGTACTATTTTCTACGCTGATGGAACTGGTAATGGTTCTAAAGATCCTTTAGGTCTTGCAGCTTTAGTTGATGACGGTTCATCTGTTTCAACTATTGGTGGTCTTTCTCGTTCAACATATCCAACATTAGCTGGAACAGTTACTGCTTCAAGCGGAACTATCACTTTAGCTAAAGTTGATACTCTATGGATGGCTGTTACTTCTGGTGCTCAGAAGCCTACAGCTGGTTACACTACAGAAGCTATTTATAACTTCTATGGTCAATTACTACGCCCACAAGAACGTATCAACAAAGATGTTGGTACTATTAAAGGTCTATCTGGTGGTACTGGTTTCACAGCATTGGCTTACAATGGTAAACCAATTTTAGCTGATGAAAAGTGTACTTCTGGCGTATTCTTTTTGTTAAACGAAGATTACATGGATTGGTACGCATTGCCTTACTATAATGCAAAACCAGTTGCTTATAAGTCACAAATCGAAGGTAATGATTATTCAGCACCTATCGGTTTAGGTTTCTCTTGGAGTGATTGGATTATTCCTGCTAACTCCGCATCTGTTGTTGGTCACGTTTATTTTGGTGGTCAGTTTATTACAACTAACCCAAAACGCCATGGTAAATTGACTGGTATAACTGGTGTCTAAATAAGTTTTTTCCTTTTACCTCATTAAATTGAGAGAGGGTTAAATTAAAAAAAACAACTATGAGTATATATATTGAAAATCAGTTACCAGTGGTTAAATATCATGGAATAAACACACAAAAAAATTGTTCTTTTGAGGGAGCAATGGCTTTAAATGCTGGTGGATTAACTGGTATCAAACCAGCTGTCACTGCTTCTGGTGGTACAGCAAGAACATTACTAGCTGCAGACTCTGGATCATTGAATAAATTTGACAGTGCTGCTGGTATTACTTATACATTGCCATCCCCTGTTGTAGGTTTACAGTATGATTTTATCACTACTGTTCTACAAACTAGCTCGGCTCACGTTGTAATTACAAGCGGTGCTGGAATCTATCTATTAGGAGCAATAGCAATGTTTTCTGGAAACGATGTAACTCCATCAGCTACCCTCGGTCCTAAAATGTTCTTAGCAGATGGTACATCATTTGTTAAATATACTTCTAACGGTACAACTACTGGTGGAGGTATAGGAACATGGTTGCGGTTTATCTGTCTTTCTTCTACCCAATGGTTTGTTAATGGTGTAGTCAAATCTCCATCAGGAACGATTGCTACTCCATTCTCAACTTAATCTAAAAGTCGAAATTTTATTAACCAATTAAGAAAAAAATACTATGCCTAATCAATCTCAACTTACTGGTGATGTAATGGTTGCAGCCCAGGGTATCTACAGTGAAAGTTCCACACAACTACATGCTATTGGTTCATATGTTGAAACCAATGATGGTCGTGGATACCGATACGCTAAAGTTGGTGCATCTGCTCTAGCAGCAGGTAAGCTATACCAATCTCGTGCAGAAGATACTACAAACTTCCAAAACTTGGTAGTTGCTGCCAATTCTGTTGGTGATACAACAGTTACAACTACATCTACAGTAACTCTTACAGCTAATCAATTAGCTGGTGGATTCTTGGTTATCGAATCAGGAACTACTGGTGCTGGATTCACATATAGAATCCGTAGCCACCCTGCAGCTACTGCAGCTGTCGTTACGTTTACTCTAGATGACCCAATCGTTGTAGCAACAACAGGAACTGTTAACATTGACGTTCATCCAAACCCATACGATGCAGTTATTATCGCACCTACCACATCAAGTTCAGCAATGGCTGGATTTGCGGTATACAACGTAACAGCTGCTTACTTCGGATGGTTGTGTACTCATGGCCCAACTGCTGCTCTAGCACAAGGAACTATTGTAGTCGGTGATGACGTAGTACCTGCTGAAACTACAACTGCTGGTGCTATCGGACCTCGTGCTGATGCAACATTATCTGAAGTCGTTGGTGCTGCCTTAACTGGTATCGCATCCACAGACTACGGTTTAATCTTTGCATTGATTGACTAATCAATCTTTGACCCCACCTATCCTCAAATCTTGGGGCTAGGTGGGGCAAAAGTCACTTTATTAACAAATACTACCACTATGGAAAAACTATGCTCACAGGGCCATGTAATTGGCGAAATTGAGGAAGTTTGCTCTCGTGATGGTGGCCGACCTGTAAATATTCCTGAAGTTGAGGAAGTTTTAGAGGGAGAAGCACCATTAGGAGATGCAGCACCAGAAGAAGAAATAATTGAAGCTCCTGATCAAGAACCAGAAGCTCCAGTTGGAGAATCAGGAGAATTAAAAGAAGAAAGTAATCCTTTTTCTGAAGAAGCTCCAATCGTTGAATAAAAGTAGTGCTAAAAAACGCTGGTTTCACTACACCAGCATTGGTGCTAATCGTCAGATTTCACCACCTGACAAAATATTATTATGAAAACAGCATTATTTTTTAACTTTACTAGTGAACCGTTTACTGGATATTGGGATGGTAAAGGGAAAACATTTAAACCAGGTCAGAAAGCATACATGCCTGAGTTTCTAGCCAGACATTATGCAAAACACTTGGCTAATAAAGTATTGTTGTCTGAAGGCAAGGAAAATTCAACTTCTCCTAAGTTTCCAGAACAAGTCCCTGATTTTATGGAGATATTCAATAAAGCATGTATTATTTCTGATGACGCTGAAGATCAGGATGAAGTACAGACTGATATGGATGTAGCTGAAAAATCTCATGGACATATGGAACCAACAGTAGTTGATAATAAGCCACCTCAAATAGTTACTGGACCAGATGGCGGTGATGATGAGGATTTTGAGGGATTAGATTCTCCTCAAAGCTGATACATTAAACAACTAAGCTATGCCGAAACAATTTAAAACTCAACAAATAAATGTTCCATCAATTCTAACAGGAGCTTCGGCGTTAGCAGCAAATGCTGACAGAAATAAATGGTCAATCCAAAATGTTGGACAAAACCCTTTATTTATTAACCTAGGAGGGACTGCTTCTTCCTCGGTTTTTCATGTTGTCTTAAAAGGTGGAACTGCTGATAGTGATGGTCTTGGTGGATCATATAGTGAGGATGGTAGCGGAACTGTGTATACAGGCCCTGTTACTGTAGCTGGAACAACTCCTAAGTACGTCGTGATGGAATCATAACCATATGTCAATAACTAATGAAGAAGTACAAACAAATGCTGAAAAGCTAAATGTCATTAATAATAAAATAACAATGGCAAATGCTGAACTTGAAAGAATCAGCAAATTATACAGGGATAACGAAGAAAATATAGCCACACAAGTTGCCAATATTTCTGAATATTCAAAAACTTTGAATGAGTTAATACTTCAAAAAGATGAAATTACTATTGATATAAAAAAATTAAATCAAGATAAAATAGAACTTCAAAAATCTATAGAAGTAGATCAAGTAAAATATAAGGAAGAATATAAAATTTTAAGAGAACAACAAGCAGAATTTTCAAATGATAGAAAACAATTCATTGAAGAACAGGATAAATTTATTGATGAAAATAGGTTATTTAATAATAAAGTAGATCTATTTAATAAAGAAAAAGCAAGTTTTGATGAATATAAAAATAAAGTTTTAGAAGCTATTAACGCAAAATAGTATGCCTATTGAGCAAGGTAGTATTAAATCTACAAACCTAGCAACTGAATCAACATTACTAACACTAGTTGTACAAACTACTTTCTCTCATGGTGCTAAATCTAGTATTGGAACGTCAGCAGTGCAAATGAAATCATCATCAGTACCTTGTAATAATGGAGTAATGATAAAAGCAAGCTCTACTAATACTGGTATTGTCTATGTTGGTTCATCAAATGCAGTGACAGCAAATACAAGTGATACTACTGATGGTTTACCGTTAAGTGCTAATGATGGAATTGTTATTACAGTAGATAACGCTAATGATATTTGGCTTATAGCTTCAGCAGCTAGTCAAAAGGTTTTCTGGATAGCTCTTTAAATCATTAATTGTGCTTCGCCACTACTGCTCGTAAGGCAGTATTGAGGGAGCATAATTAAATACATATGCCGATAATAATAAAAGAATACAATTTTGTAAC
>ERZ761584.408-NODE-408-length-13922-cov-7.982765_pt1 | contig 13922 bp, 14 predicted proteins | sample MGYA00512168_ERZ761584 | MGnify/ENA primary metagenome ERZ761584 (study PRJEB28899, sample SAMN03785564) | bioreactor sludge metagenome | biome: EBPR Sludge; feature: EBPR Bioreactor; material: 0.22µm filtered reactor supernatant | place: Saint Lucia: Queensland...
ACCCAGACTTCCGTCACGCCGGTCGGCGCGGTCCAGTTCGTCGTGCCGCTCGTGAATTCCTGCGCCTTCAAGACCTTCCCCCCTCCCACGGCGGCGACCGCGGACGCGACGAATGCGGTCGTCGCGATCTTCGTCGAGTTGTCCCCCGCCGTCTGCGTCGGGGCCGTCGGATTCCCCGTCAGGGCAGGCGACGCCAGCGGCGCGTAGTAGGAGCCCTCCTGCCCGTCCAGCTTGTCGGCGTCGAGCCCGGAGGCCGCGCCGTCGTTGCCTGCGTGCCAGAGCGTGTTGCCGTTGTAGCTAGGCGTCGTCCCGTTGTCCGCGAGCTTCGAGTCCTTGAGCCGGGCGCTCCCGGCAGCGACCGGGATTTTCCCTGCGGTGAGCGGAGCGTCCGCGCCCCCCGTCCCGTCGCCTTCGAGGACGAGGTTCGAGCCGGGGCCTGCGGAGCCGGGCATGTAGATGCTCGACTGGTCCTGAAACCACACCAGCCCGTCGGACAGGAGCCCGGCCATCGAGCGCACGCGCACGGCGACGTAGTGCTGGAGGCTCCCGCCGCCCCCCAGCCCGCCGTAGGTCTCGTCGAGCAGGATGCCGGGGTTCACGGCGAGGCGGCAGTCGCCCGTGGTCGGGACGCGGTTCCCGCTCAGGGGGACGACCTCCGTCACCCCGGCGGCGGCCCAGATCGCATCCGCCGTGGGGTCCGCCACGTTCGCGGTGATGTCGGCGTCGGTCGTGCCGCCGACCCTGATGTTCCAGCCCTCGATGTCCCCGACGTGCCGTTCCGCGAAGTCGGTCTGGGTGATGCCGGTGATGACGCCGCCGCTGACGGTGGCGACCGTCCCGATCTGAGACCACGCGCCGTCGATCGACGCCGTCACGGACTGCCCGACCGTGTGCGAGTAGCCCCCGCCGTTGATGGTGAAGCTGGTGATCGCTCGGGCGACGGGAGCCGCCGTGGCGTGGACGAGGATGTCGCGGGCGTAGGGCCACGTCACCGCGTCGAAGTTCAGCCCGAAGTAGGTCTTCGTCGCCGGGTCCGGCCACGCGAGCCCGTTGCCGTCGAAGACGGGCGTCGTGATGACCTCGGCGGCGAGCGTCGCCGTCAGGTCGTCGGGCTCGTCGAAGAACCCGTCGGAGGGGGGCGCGCCCGTGCCGGGGGTCGCGGGGGTCCAGATCGTCGGGTCGTAGAGGAACCCGGCGACGCGCATCCCGCCGCCCGTGTAGGCCGCCTCCGTGAGGAGGAAGTCCTGCGAGGCGTAGCCGATCTCCGGCATCGCGAGCGTCACGCGAGAGCCGACCTTCAGGTGCATGAAGCGGGCGGGGAGGTCGAGCCCGACCGTCACGTCAGACCAGATGCGGTAGGCGATCTGCCACAGGCAGCGGTACGCCTGATCCTCGTTCTGGCACCCCTGCAACCTGTAGACGGTGCTCTCGCGCACCGCCGCGCCCGTGTCCACCTCGGCGTGGTTGATGACGACCTGCCGCGTCTGCCAGCCGCCGTAGGCTGGGGAGGCGTCGGTCCACTCCGCGATGAAGCGGTTCGGGAGATCAGCGAACCCGGCCCCGCCCCCAAAGACGACGCGCGGCCGGGACCCGGCGACGATGTCGGAGTAGCGGATCGTGGCGTCAACGGCCGCGGTGGCGCGGCTCCAGTCCACCGTCCAGAGCCCGTCCACCTCGCGGATGTGCGCCCCCCCGGCGTGCGCGCCGATGGTCTCCAGCCACTCCCAGACCGTCCGGGTGTCGCGGATGTAGAGGTGGCATTCGTAGCGCGGCTTCCCGTTGACGGTCTCCTCGCAGTAGCTCGCGAAGGTGTCGAAGGCGGTCCAGTCGATGAGCGTCGGGCTGATCCCGAGCCCGTACTGCGTGCTGGTCAGGAGATCCGCCATCTCCAGCGCGGGGTTCGCGGACCACGCCGTTTTCGCCGCGTCCGGGTACTCGCCCGCCCCCCACGCGCCGAGACGGTGGTCGTAGAGCTTCCGCCCCTTGGCCACCATCCCGGGGAGCGTCGCCCCGCGGTAGGTCGTGACCACCGCGACGTGCGCGACGCCGAGGAGCGGCCCGAGCGTGCCGTCGATCGCCGTCTGGGTCAGGGTCCCGAGGTTCGTCGCGATCGAGGCGTAGTGTCCCTGATAGCCGTTCCCCGCGCCGCTGATGAGGTCGGCCGTGGGGATCGCCGCGACCGGGAGCCCGGTGGCCCCCGTCGCCCACCATGCCTCGATGCCCTCGATCGGGCCTTCCGAGATGACGGCCACGAACTCCCCGTGGTTCGTGCCGCTGTAGGACCCCGTGCGAGCGACCACGATGTCGGGGACGATCAGGCAGCGGCCGAAGAGGATCGGGATGCGGTTCCCGGCCCCGACGAGGTAGGAGCAGTCCCCGCTGACGCGGTGCGACTGGACGGTCCACGCTCCGGCGGTCGGGCCGCTCGGGCCGGGCAGCGGCGGCTCCAGCCACGGCGGGGTGGCGGGCTGCGGGACGCCGGGGAGGCCCGGGGCTTCCGCCCGCTTCGGGATGACGACGGGGGCGGTTTCCGGAGGCGGCGCGCCCGTGGGCATCAGCCCTCCCCGAGGACCGTCACGGCATCGAAGGCCACGGTGTAGAGGCCGCCGTCCTCATTCCGGATCGTCAGGTCGTCCGAGTCGAAGCGGACCGTGAAGGCCCGCTGGCCGGTGAACGTGAGGGTGATGTGCTTCCCCGCGGCCGGGGCCGGGCTGAACGTCACGCGCTTCCGCATGTTCGCCCCCGTGTCCGCGATCGCGAACCCGCTGCTCTGGAGGACCCCGTCGAGGTAGAGCGACAGGCTCGTCGCCGTCGTTCGGCAGGGCAGGTCCCAGACGGTCGTCGTCCCGTCGGTCGTGCCGACGTAGACGGCGCGGTGCTGGTAGGAGGCGTCGCAGTCGTAGAGGACGAACGCCTCCGCCTTGCCCTTGCGGGCGACGAAGAACTCCTCGATCGCCTGCACCATCGCCGTGATCCCATCGCGGAGGCCGAACGAGATCCGGAGGAACTGGCGCGGGATCGGCATGAGGATGCGGCGCTGCTCCAGCCCCGTCATCGTCGCGACGATCTCCGTCCCGAACCGCGGCCCCCGCGAGTAGCCCACGGAGGGTGCGTCGGCAGGCTCGTAGTAGGGGAAGGTCTGCATCAGCCCTGCCTCTTCTTCAGCGTGATCTCGGTGTCGTGCTGGACGTAGTCCGACGTGTAGTAGGTCCAGAGCACGGACACGGAATCGGCGGGGAGCCAGCGGAACCCGCCGAAGTTGGCCTGATTCCCGTAGCTCGTGCATGTGGCGTAGGAGCGGTCGCAGCTCGTCGCCGCCCCTGCGTACTTGCATTGCAGGCCCTTGAACTTCCGGATCGAGCACTTCTCCGAATACTCGCGGAAGGGGAGGCGGGACATCGTCGGGTCCGCGACCGGCCCGAGCGTGAGCCGCGCCTGCGTGTCGTCCCACTCCGCGCTCTCCAGCCGCCCGGTCAGCATGAGCCGCGAGGACTGCACCGCCCCCGTGACGCCGGACGGGTCCGCCCACGCCTCCGTGATCGAGACGACCGGGTGCCGCTGCGCGCTCGTCAGGGCCGCGAGGAGGAGCTGCCACGCATTCCCCTCCCCGGAGCCGAACGTGAGCGCCGCGCTCGTGGCGACCGGGTCCGACTCGCTGCTCTGCACGCCCTCCACGAAGAGCACGGCGGGCGTGTAGACGTTCCCCGAGATGGTCAGGGGGAACGGGCAGTCCGTGAACCGCTGGACGACCGGGAACGCCAGCTCGACGCACCAGAAGGTGCTCCGCGCCGCGTCGCCCTTGTGCGTGGTGATGTAGGCCGGGAGGCTCATCAGGCCACCCTCGTCGTCGTCGCCATGCGGTACCGCTTCACGGCGGCCGCGACCTGCCTGCCGCTCGGGGCCACGGTCTGCACGGACGCGGGCGTCTCGCCGCCGCCGGAGGTCGCCTTCAGGAGGCTCGTCACGTTGACGAGGGCCGCCTCGAACTCGCTCACGGCCGAGGTGGACCGGGTGACGGCCGCGGTGAAGTTGTCCTGATTCTCGGGCTCGCGCCCACCCCCTCCGCCCGGCCCGCCGCCGATGGCCCCCGCGGCCCCGGTGACGGCCCCCGTGAAGAGGAGGGTCGCCTTCTCAAGCTCCTGCCGGATCACCTCGCCCGTGGCGAGGATGCCGTCCGCGAGCGCGCCCATCTTCTCGCGCATCACGCGGTCGAGTTCGTTCAGCGTGTGCGTGAGCTGGTTGATCCAGTTGGCCGCGTCGGTGACGTTGTCGCCGATGAGCTTCCCGGCGGCTTCGAGGGTGTCCTTCATCTGCCGGTTGACAGCCTCGATCGCCTCGGCCATCTCGGCGTACTTCTCCTTCGCGAGGCCGAGAGTCCGGTCGAGCATCTTGGAGATCCAGTCCTTCGCGTGCGCCCGCTCCGGGTCGTCGGCGGCGAAGGTGCCGAGGTAGCGGGACATGAGGCTCTGGATCTCGCTCGTGAGCGCCCGCACCTGCTCGGGCGTCGTGGCCGTGAGGATCTGCTCCTGAAGGCTCTTGATGCGGTCCGCGATCGCCCCGGCCGTCCCCTTCGAGTCGAGCCCGTCGAGCGACAGCTCCCACTTCTGGGCCTCGATGCTCTTTTCGAGGTCGGCGATGTTCGCCGTGATCGAGGCGAGCATGGCCCTCTGCTGCTCGTACATGTCGGCGGCCGCGGCGGCCACCCCTTCGATCGCCTCGATCTGCTCGATGCCGGAGAGCTGCGCCGCCTCGGAGACCTTCCGCGCCGCCTCCAGCGCGCCGCGCTGCATGGCGTAGATCGGGTTCCGGGTGTCGGAGTCCTCCCGCGCCACGTCGCTCCCCATGCTGCCGAAGGCCGTCCCCTGATCCCCGAGGGTCCGGAGGAGCGCCGTCCCGCGGGTGTACCGCTCGGCCATGACGTTGAAGATCGCGTCGATCGCGTCCCGCATCTCGTTCGTGACGCGGACGACCTCCTCCGGACTCGTCGCCCCGGCGAGCTTCCCCCAGCCGCCCTGCACCGTCTCCCACGCGACGCGGCCGGTCTCGGTCGCGCCCATCGGGTTCAGGAAGTCGTGGTACTTCTGCCGCTGGGCCTGAATGCCCGCGGAGAGCTGGTTCATCGCGTCCCGAAGCTGGGCGACGTAGTCGAGCACGTCGTTCCAGAACGCGGCGGCGTCCTGCTGCGCCTGCTCCATTCGGGCGAGCTGGTCGTCCCCCGAGAACGCGGAGAGGGACTTGAACACGTCCGCGATCGCTGCGGCGCGCTCGGCGAAAGCCCCCTTGGCCCCGGCGCTCTCCTTCGCCGACATCTCGGCGTCGATCTCGGCGAAGGTCTTCCCCATTTCGGCCTTGAGCTTCTTCGTCGTGACGGCCACGTTCACGAGCTTGTTGAGCCACTCGATGAACTCTTCGGGGGCGCGGGTGTCGATCTGCTGCCCGATCCACACGATGCGGTCGGCGGCGAAGCCGAGCTGGTCGAGCAGCTTCGGGATCGGGGCGTCCTTGTTGTCGATGTTCCCGCTGTAGAACTTCGTGCCGCCCCTGATCCCGGGGTACTCCTGCGCGCCCTGCGCGCCGTGCCCCATCAGCGTGTGGAGCATCTCCCGCGGGATGATCTCCTCGAAGAGCTTCTTGTAGTCGGCTTCGAGGTCCTCGTTCGAGCCCGCGTGGACCTCGAAGCTCCGCCCCTTCATGTATTCCGCGAGCGCCTTCTTCGCGTCGAAGGCCCCGGCCGTCTGCCCGAGGGACGCCTTGACGTAGAGGTCGGCGATGCCGCCGATGATCGCGTCGCGCGTCTTCGAGATGGCCGCCCCAGCCGCCGCCAGCTCGCCGCCCTGCGCGAGGCGGTCCATCTCGACCTTGATCTTCTTCTCCGTGTTCGGCGAGAGGAGCGCCCCGATGAGGGTCCCGAGGATCGCCCCGACGACGGCCCCGACGACGCCGAAGACCATGCCGCCGACCATGCCGCCGATCTGGCCGCCGGTCTGGTTGTATTTCCCGCCGCCGAACTGGCCGACGACGGAGCCGACCCCGTACCCCGCCATCGCCCCGGTGGCCGCGCCGCTCCAGCCGCCTCCGTTCGCGTAGCCCGCGCCCATGCTCCCCCAGCCCGTCGAGTTGCCGAGGTTGAAGGACTGCGCCCCGCCCGCGCCCGCGACGCCCGCGACGCCGTTGGCCGTCCCGGTGCCGACCCCCACCTGCCCCATCTTGAGCTGGGTGGAGAGCCACCTCTGGAACATCTCCGAGAGGTAGCGGGTGAAGACGCCGAGGAGCTGCTCCCAGAGGCTCTTGAACATGTCCTTCAGGTCGCGCAGGCGGCCCGAGAGCACGTTGAAGAAGAGGTCGTCGAAGCCGCGGGCCATGACGCTCCACGCGCTCGTAACCGCCGTCGCGGCCGATTCGGCGGCGGACGGGATCGACGCGAGGATGCCGTACATCCCGGCCTTCGTGCCAGCGTTCGGGTCGTCCGGGCTCACTTCGAGGAGCCGCTGCGCCTCGCGGTTCCACTCCTCGCGCTTCAGCGTCAGGACGCCGAAGTACGCCTCGACGGCCGCCTCGCCGCCCTTGAAGAGTTCGAGGCTCTGCTCGACCGTCGAGCGGACGACCGTGATGTAGGTGCGGCCCGTCTGCTTCGCGGCTTCGAGGAACTTCTTCGTGCGGGTCGTGTCGTTGATGGTGTCGATGACCTTCTGCTGCTCGGCGGCCGCGATCCCGGCCTCCTTCGCGTGCTTCTTCAGCTCCTCGACGGACCGGCGCGCCTCGTCGTCCAGCTTCCGGAACGCGAGCGCGAGTCCCTGCACCTTCGACTGCGCGTTCGCCTCCGTGATCTTGGCGACGAACTTCGCATACGCCTCGGCGGCCTTCGCCATCTCCTCGGCGGCCTCGCGGCCAGCGTTCGTGCCGTTCGGCGTCATAGTGAGCCCGTCCGGCGTGCGGTTGATGCCCGAGTTCTTCACGGCCCGCTGGAGGGCGATGTAGCGGTCCATCGTCTGCTGCGAGACGTAGCCGAACGCTTCCATGTCGGCCTTCGCCGCCGCGCCGATCGCGTCCATCTGCCGCCGGAGGAGCGCCTGATGCTGGGTGAGCGGCCCCTTGAACTCGTCGAAGGTCTCCCGCATCCGCTTGAGCTGAAGCTCCATCGCGGACTCGGTCCCCTTGTCGGCGGCCTCTTCGGCCTTCCACTCGTCCATGAGGTCGAAGAAGAGCTTCCCCGCGTAGATCGCCCCGCCGATCGCGGCGGCGAGCGCCACCCAGAGGCCGATCGAGGCCGCGAGCGCCACTCCAGCCGTCGCCCCCATCGCCGTGATCCCGGCGGCCACGTCGGTCACCCCGACGTAGACCGCGATGAGGGCCGTCTCCCACGCCGACGTGAGGGTCCCCCAGAGGGCGAGCCCCGTCGCGATCGCCCCTCCCTGCACCCCGAAGAGCAGGCCGAGCCCGGCCACCGCCTTGCTCGCGAGGTAGAGCGCGCCGAGCCAACCGTTCGTCGCCTCGTTCAGGTCGGCGAGCAGCTTCAGGGTGGCGGCGAAGGGGAGCTGGGAGAGCGCCCCGGCGACGAGGCTGACGCTCTCCATCGCGGAGGTCGCGAGATCCATGAAGGCCGGGGCGACCTCCTTCACGCGGTCCACGACGAGCCCGAGCCGGTCGAAGATTTCCGTGAGGCGGGCGATCAGCTCGGGGTTGAGCGTGGCGGTGAGCGCACCCTGCGCGTTCTTCCCGAAGGTGACGAAGAGCCCCGACACGTCCGCCAGCGCGGTCTTCAGCTTCTCGTAGAGCCCCCCGGCGGCCGCGCCGAGGGTCTGCTCCAAGGCGTCCTTGAAGTTCGACCACCGGCCCGTGAGCGTCAGGGCGGACGCGGAGGCGGCCTGCGCGAAGGCGTCGGTCCGCTTCCGGAGATCCTCCATCAGCTTCCCGCTCTTGGAAAGCTCCTGAATCGTCTCCTTGTTGTAGCCGAGCACCTGCACGAGGCGGCCGCGCACCTCGTCGCCACGGGCGAACTGGCGCAGCTCGACGCCGAGCTGGGCGAGCGGGATTCCCGCGGCTCCGGCCACCTGCGTGAGCCGCTGCGTCGCCTCGGCCACCTCCGTGAGCTTGATACCCGCCATCCCGAGCGGCTGCACGCCCACCTGAAACGCCTGCACCATCTCGGAGAGGGTCGCCTTCGTTTCGAGGGCGCGCACCTTCAGGTCGGCCATGATGTCGGCGGAGATTTCCATCGAACGGGAGAACGCCCTGTTCCCCTGCACGACGTTCCCCGTCGCATCGCGGTAGGTGACCATCGAGCCGACGACGCCCGCGATCCCGATCTGCGCGTCCTCCATCGAGGCGGCGAACTGGACCCCCGTGGCGACTGCCTGCTTCATCCCCTCGAAGCCAGCCCACGCCCCCGCGAGGCTGCGGAGCTGGCCGAGGAGCCCTTCGATGCCCGCGCCGATCGAGCCGAGAGAGCGCGACGCCTCGTCCCGAACGATCAGCCGAAGTTCCTGAACGAGGGAGTCGCTCACGGCGACCCTTTCTTCTCCGCATTCTGCTTCAGCAGGATCTCCCGCTCAAGCACCTTGAGGTAGGGGAAGACGGTCGGCCAGTCCGCCGAGAGCGCCCGGCAGACGGACTCGACCCCGGGGTAGTTGAAGCCGACCACGGTGCCGAACGCGACCGTGAGCTGCGTGAGGCTCTCTCGGAAGACGTGGAACGCCTGCGCGGCCGGGAGAGAGAGGCTCGCCAGAAGGAGCCCCCTCTCCCGCGCGTGCATCTCGCGGATGCACTCTGCGCCGGTCCGCCGACAGACGGGACGCCCGAACTTCGCGCGCCCGAGAGCCCGGCACTCGTCGCAGGAGAGGGGGATGTCGGCCGGAGGCGGCTCCGACAGCCTCCGGGCGACCTCGATCAGTTTCCCTCTTCGACCCCCCACGCAGCGTCGGCTTCCTTCGCGAGGCGATCGGACTCGCGCTCGACGAACCGGGCCGCGCCCTCGCTCGTCTGGAAGAGCTGCTCGATCTCCTTCGGAGAGGCGGCCGCCTCGCTCCCGGCGGGCTTCCACTCGACGGTGACGAGCTTCGCCTGCTCGGCCCGGAGCGCGAGCACCTCCTGAAGCGTGGGGTTGACCGCGGAGACCTTGATGCCGCGCTTCGCGAGCGCGTTGACCGCCTCGGAGATGAGCGCGGGGGTCTTGGGCCGAATGAGGAAGGTGTCCCCGTTCGGCGCGGTGACGGTGCTGGGGTGGTTGACGGAGGCCATGTTGGCCCTTTCTGCGTCGATCTTACACGAAACGAAACGCCCCCGTTGCCGGGGGCGTCCGTTTCCGGGGTCGGGGGAGAGGAGGGGAGGGCTCAGGCCGCGTAGATCGTCCCGGCCTGATCGTTGAGCATGACGACCTTGATCGCGGACTGCTCCGTGCCGTCCTTCGACGCCTTGTAGGGGAGGTCGAGGTAGACGAGCCCGTCGCCGCTGATCTGCGGGTCCTTCCGTTCGAGGGTGATGCGCGGGACCACGACCTGAAGGCTGTGCCCGCCGCCGAGCGTCCACTTCACGTCGAAGTTCGTCTTCGTGCCCGCGACGGCGAGGTTGTACGCCGTGAGGCTCTCGAAGATGACGCGGAGGTTCCCGGTGAGGCTCGCCCGGCGCGGGATGACCGACCCGCGGTAGAGGGTCCCCATGCGGTAGTCGTCCGCGATGACGTTGTTCGAGAAGGAGAGGTCGAAGCTCGCCATCTCGGCGAAGGCCGAGCCGTTGAACTTCACGTCGGCCGCGGCCGCCATGCTGTCGTCGGCGATGACCTCGTCGGTCCAGTCGGTCGGCGTCGTGAGCGTCTGCACCGCGGAGGGGGTCCCGTCCTTCGCGATGACGCCGACGCGCGCCTCCTTCAGGCCGTCCGGCCCGCCGCTCATCGAGAGGGTGTTCGCGATGCAGCCCGCGTAGAGGAGGTAGTGCGGCGCGGCGAGCGCGAACTTCTCCTCGATCTGGAACGTCGGGAGCGACGCGCCGACCTTGAAGGTGTGCGTCCACGGGTCCGCCGCCCCGGTCGTGGTGAGCCCGCCGAGCACCATGTTCAGCCACCACGGGAAGGACTTCTTCCCGATGTAGAACGCGATCTCGCCACCCGCGTCCTTCCGGAGGAGCACGGAGTCGCGGGGGTTGCGGTCCCCGCTGATCGCGTTGTTGTCGGCCGAGCCCTGCGAAGCCGACATCGACGAGCTGTTGAACTGGAGCTGGTACTTCTTCGGGGAGCCCCCGAGGACCCCCCACGAGGATTCCCTCGCGACGACCAGCGTGGACAGGGCGGTTGCGGCGGGAGTAGCCATTCAACGATCTCCTTTCAGATCAGCAGGGGCGTCGTTTCGTAGCGGCAGACGACCATCACGGGTCCGCCGCGTTCCAGCCTGTCGGGATGCTCGACCACCTCTTCGCTCCTCAGCAGAAGGATAACCCCGGCGGTGCCCCCTGCGGTGAACGACTGGCCGCGAACGCCGCGGATCAGCTCCGTGAGCTGGTCCGTCCCGAGCGTCTTGCTCTGGGCCGCGGTCGGGGAGGCGAAGCTCGTCGCCACGGCGCAGATCGAGAAGGTGAGCCGGACGGGCGTCCGGGCGGTCCCGATGATCTTCCCGCCCTCCTCGCGGAGCCCGTCGTAGCAGACGAACACCTCCCCGCCTGCCTTCACGGCGAGGCCGAAGGCGTCCGAGGGGGCGGTGATCGCCGTGACCTTGCCCGAGAGCCCCGTGAGGGTCCCGAGGTAGGTGGCGATCGCCGAGCGCAGGTCGGATGCGGGGTTCGCCATCACTTCCCCTTGTCGAAGTTGCCGCCCCGCATTGGCGGGGAGGAGAGCGTGGGCTGGGAGAAGTGCTTCCTCGTGATGAAGAGGACGTAGTCGCGGGCGCGCTTCGTCCACTTCAGGAACTTCCGCTGCTTCAGCGTGACGCTCTTCAGGAGGATGAAGTAGAAGACGAGCCCGCCGTCCTCGCGGCGGACGAGGAAGACCTTCCCGCTCTTCGCCTTCAGGACGAAGAGCCCGGCCATCGTCCGGGGCGACGCCGTCCGGAGGGCCGAGCCCGTGAACGCCTCGCGCAGGGGGACCGCGAGCGCGTGGCCCGGCTTGGCGACGATCGTCATGCCGAGCTGGTGCGCCTTCCCGGCGGGCATCATCGTCCCGATCCGCACGTCTCCTGCGTCCACTATGTAGGAGATCGAGCGCATGAGCCGCCCCGTGTCGAGGAGCGGCTTCCCCGGGCGCGCCACGGCGGGCCAGCCCGGCCCGCTCTCGCGGAAGATCCGCGGGACCTCCGTGAAGGCCATGTAGTGCCCGACCGAGGCGTAGATGAACCGGCGGTTCTTCGCCCTCTGGGTGGACCGCGCCACCCAGCTCTTGAAGCGCGACAGCCCGTCGCCCACCAGCTCGGTCGCGTACATCAGAAGGAGCCCCAGCCCCCCGCGGTGTTGAAGACGGCGGTGTCGGACCCGGCGATCCCCTCGTCCAGCTCGACCGAGGCGACGGGGGTCTCCGAGACCCCGGGCAGGTCGATGTCGCCCTTCGCCACCGTCTCGAAGTACCGCTCGGCCGCCTTGTTGGCGTCGCGGACCGTCTCGGACACGCGGGTCGGGAGCCTGCGGGAGAGGAGCCGGTAGACCGCCATGTCGAGGAGGCGGGGCTTGATGGCCGCGATCGCGGCCGTCGCCGACAGCTCGGCCGACCCGTAGCGGGCGAGGTAGCCCGCGACCATCCCCTGCGTCTGGGCGAGGATCTCGGTCATGGTCGCCTCAGCCGCCGCGGTGTCGTCGCCCGTGTCGCGGGCGAGGTCGTCCACGATGGCCGGGTCGAGGGCCTGCTTCAGGTCGTCCTTCGTGGCGTAAGCCATCAGAGCACCTCCGGGGGGAGCTGAAGGTGGGGCCAGTCCTTCATCCGCCAGCCCCCGCCAGAGACGAGCCCCACCTCCCCCGCGAGCGCGAGAAGGGGGCGGTAGAGGACGACGTTCCACGTCACGGCGGGCTTGATGATCTCGGGCTCGCCCGACAGGAGCAGGACGCACACGTCCACGGCCCGGCTCGGGTAGAAGTTGTGCTGGCTCTTCGAGACGCGGCCGTCACAGTTCGTCACGATCTTCCCGGGCGTCGTCCGGCCCTGCCGCCAGAGGATCGTCTGCGCGTTCGCGTTGCTGTAGGTGCGGGTGATCCTGAGCTTCCGAAACACGAAACGCGCCGCCCAGCGGATCTCCAAAGCCTCGAACCGTTCCCGGAGGACCGGGTGCAGGTCCGCACGATCTCTGGACGTGTAGGGAGCAGCCGAGGCAGCCGTGAACGGCGGGGCATTCATCCGCCGTCTCCTCCCCCCTCTCCGGGGGCGCTGCGAAAGGGGAGGTCTTCGGGTCGCACGTCGGACAGCCGGGAGAGCTGCATCTTGTGGATGAGCGAGTGCTCGGTCAGAAGGCGGCGCACGATGCCTTCGACCATGCTGAGGTGCTTGTCCACCTTCTCGACCTCGCCCTCGACGGCGTCGATCCGCCTCCGAAGCTCCCGGTGGTTGTGCTCGGCCGCGACGGTGTGGGCGTAGGGGTTCTCGTTGTGCTTCGCCATCGCGTCGGCGAACGCCGTCGCGACCTTCCCCGCCTCGTCCTTCGCGATCTGCCCCACGGACCACTTCGCCCAGCCGACGATCCCGAGGCTCTGGAGGAGCTGGAGCGCGGCCACCACGACGACGATCGTCCCCGTGTTGTCGGCGGGCTTCTCCGCGGCCACGGCCGTGAGGGCGGCGAGGAGTTCCTGATGCCGACGCTCGTCCACGGTGGCTCTCGCGGCCGGGGGGAGCGCCCCGCTCTGGGCGTGGGCTTCGGCGGGCATGAAGGCGGCGACGATGCAGCCCGCCATGAGGGCGAGCCACAGGGCGATCACGACCTTCACCCAGAGCGGGACCCCGTTCACGGCTTCGGCTCTCCCGGGGCCTCCCCCGTCGTCACGGCGACGATGATCCCCGTGATGTTCTTCCGGAAGTAGGCCGCGAGGGCTCCCCCGATGAGGATGACCCCGGTGCGCCAGTTCAGGGCTTCGCTCGTCAGCCATGCGTGGACTCCGTCGAGGAGAGCGAGCGCGACGCCGACGAGCCCCCAGACGAACCCGCGGCTGCGGTACCACGGGATCGACTTCGGGGAGACGTTCACGACGACGGGGATTTCGGGCGAGGCTTCAGCCATTCAGGCCCCCTGCTTGTAGAAGTCCGCGGCCTCCTGCCACGAGGCGGCGTACTGGACGATCTCCTCCGGGGTGATCTTGCCGTCCTTCGCGAGGATGGCGACGACCTTCCCGAAGACCTTCGGCGCTTCGACGATGAGAGCCCCGAGGAGCGCCTGCCCTGCGGGGGTCCCGAGGAACGCGAGCGCGGGGACCGGCATCTCACTTCTCCTTCGGCGGATGGTACTCGGGAACGAGCTTCGTCAGCTCGGCGAGATCGGCCTGCGGCTTCGCGAGGATCGCCACCATGTCCTGCCACGTCACGACGGCGGCGAGCCCCATCGAGGCCGCGATGCAGGAGGTCTTCACCGTTTCGTAGGCCGCGTCCACCTTCTTCCGGCGGGCGTCCCGCTCCTCCTGCGTGGGGGCCGAGAGCCCCTTCAGGTAGAGGTCGGCGTGAATCCGCATGGCGGACTCGGCCCCGGCCTTGATGACCTCCAGCGTGTTCATCGCCACCCGGTCGGGCGGCATCGAACCGCACGCTGCCGTCAGGAGGACGACGACGGCGAGCGCGGTGATCCTGCGAGCGTGTTTCATCGAATCCTCACGAGCTTGTAGAAGGCCGGGTTGACCCCGGGCTCCTCGTAGATCGCCTCCTCCACCTGCGCCCCGTCCGGCCAGAGGAGGGTCCCGCCCACGGCGGGGTGGCTGACGAGCATGGGGGCGGGCAGGAGCCGCAGGAGCGGCACCCGGGCGCAGGGGCAGGG